>OHKY01000508.1_pt1 | contig 14817 bp, 9 predicted proteins | sample 1568941 | NCBI WGS metagenome assembly OHKY01 (sample SAMEA3879521, study PRJEB24766) | human gut metagenome | biome: human-associated habitat; feature: feces | place: USA | collected 1985/1987 | reverse complement strand
CCGCCATGGGTATCGAGCGTCAGTCGAAGACGCTGACCTATGCGGCCGAAACGGTGGGCGGCGACGACGTGGCCGACATCAAGTCGGTCAATATGATCAACGCGCTGCAGGGCAAGGCCGCCGGTCTGCAGATTACCCCGAACTCGACGGGCGCGGGCGGATCGTCGAAAATACTCTTCCGCGGTAACAAGTCGATCAACGGCTCGAACCAGCCGCTGGTCGTCGTCGACGGCGTCCCCCTGATGATGAACATCACGTCCGATCAGGTCGACAGCAACTGGGGCGCCCAGCGCGACGGCGGCGACGCCATGTCTACGATCAACCCCGACGACATCGCCTCGATCTCCCTGCTGAAAGGCGCGTCGGCCGCCGCCCTCTACGGTGCGGTAGCCGCCAACGGCGCCATCATGATCACGACCAAATCGGCCATGGCAGGGCGTCTGGCGGTGAACGTATCGAGCAACACGACCATTGACACCCCGCTCTCGCTGCCCGAATTCCAGAACACATACGGGGCGAACGGCCAATACAGTTGGGGCGACAAACTCGCGTCGAAGGCTCCCGATTACGCCGAGAAGTTCTTCCGTACGGGCTGGACGACCAACAACTCGATCTCGATCAACGGCGGCGCCGAAGACCTGCGAGCCTACTTCTCCTACGGCAACGTAACATCCGGCGGCATCACCCCTGAAAACGACTACTCGCAACACACGCTCAACGCCAAAGTCGGTTTCGACCTTTTCAACGACCACATCAAGGTCGATTTCAACGCCAAATACGTGAACCAGCACATCTCGAACCAGCCGGCCGGCGGTTTCGTCTTCAACCCGCTCGTCGGCACCTACACTTTCCCGCGCGGCGGCGACTGGAACGGCTACAAAAGCAACTTCGAGACCTACAACGGCGAGCTCAACGCCAACGTCCAGAACTGGGTGACTACCACCGACGAGACCAACAGCAACCCCTACTGGCTGCTCAACCGCGAACGCCCCGTCGTCGAACGCAACCGCTACGAATTCGGCGGATCGATCAAATACCAGATCATCGACGGACTTTCGCTCACGGGCCGCATGCGCTACGAGCGCGCCGACGAACACTACGTACGCAACCACTACGCGTCGTCCTACGGCAATAAATACACCTACGGCAAAATGGACGACAACCGCTACTTCAGCGAACAGCTCTATGCGGATCTGCTCGCCCAGTACAACCATACGTGGGACGATTTCTCGCTCAACGCCACCCTCGGCACCAGCATGATGCAGACACGTTCGAACAACGTGAGCCTGCTCTACGAGCAGAGCAAGTTCGTCGCTCCGGGCAACGGCGGCGCCTACTATCCCAACATCTTCAACCCGTCGAATTTCTACATGAACGGCACGACCATGGGACTGGAGCGCAAACGGCTCAACTCGGTCTTCGGAGCTGTCACGTTCGGCTTCAAAGAGGCGCTCTTCCTCGACGTGACGGCCCGTAACGACTGGTCGTCGGCCCTCGCTTACACCGACGGCTACTCGTTCTTCTATCCTTCGGTGGGCGCCAGCCTTCTGCTCAACCGTTTCGTGGACATGGGCCGGAATATCGACCTGTTCAAATTCCGCGGTTCGTACTCCATCGTCGGCAACGACGTCCCCGTCTACAAGACCAATCCGCGCTATACCTACGGCGACCAAGGCGCCATCAACCCGCCCGAATCGGTGCCGTTCCGCACGCTGAAACCCGAAAAGACCCACTCGTTCGAGGTCGGTTTCGACGGAGAGTTCTTCCAGCACCGTCTGCACGTAAACGCCACCTATTACAAGACCAACACCAAGAACCAGTACTTCGAGGTGACGCTGCCGTGGGAGAGCGGTTACAAATCGCAGTTCGTCAATGCGGGCAACGTCCAGAACCAAGGCTTCGAACTGACGGCCGGCTGGTTCCAAGACTTCGGCAACGAATTCACATGGTCCACCGATCTGAATCTCTCGTACAACGACAACAAGATCATCGAGCTTTTCGACGGTATCCAAGACGGCGTAACGGTCTCCAACTTGGGCGGCGCCAAAGTGATCCTCTATGAAGGCGGCCAGTATGGCGACCTCTACGTCCGCACGCTCAAACGCGACGAGAGCGGCAAACTGGTGACGGAAACCCCCGAAGGCGCCGACTACCAGATCCCCGTAAACGGCGGCGAGCAGAATTCCGACCTGAAATACATGGGCAACATGAACTCGAAGTGGAACATGGGCTGGAACAACACGTTCCGCTACAAGGACCTGACACTGAGCATGCTCATCGACTTCCGCATCGGCGGCAAGGTCGTTTCGATGACCGAGGCCACACTCGACGGATACGGCGTATCGGAACGCACGGGCCGGGCGCGCGACCGCGGCTACGTGATGCGCGAGGGCATCAAATTCTCGAACGTCAAGGCTTACTACGACGTGGTGGGCGCGACAAGCTTCAACTCGGTCTACAACGTCGAGGATTACGTATACGACGCGACCAACGTCCGTATGCGCGAGATTTCGCTGGGCTACACTTTCCGTAACCTGTTCGGCCAGTCGAAGAACCTGACCCTTGCGTTCATCGCCCGCAACCTTTTCTTCTTCTACAAAGACGCCCCGATGGATCCCGACGTGTCGATGGGTACGGGCAACGGCCTGCAAGGCTTCGATGTCTTCAACCTGCCGACCACGCGCAGCTTCGGTCTGAACGTGAAACTGAATTTCTAATCAAAAGCGTTTACACATTATGAAACTCAAGAATATTCTTAGAAACGTTACCGCAATGGCGCTTCCCCTCGCACTGTTGGGAAGTTGTACGGGAGATTTCGAAGAGCTGAACACCAATCCCTACGAGATCGACCCCGAAGAACTGCCGTTCGAAGCGCAGTTCTCCACTCCCCTCTCGTTCAGTTACCCCACCCACCAGAACCTGTTCCAGTACTGGACCTCGTTGTCGATCGACAACTACGGCGGTTATTTCGAGGTGCCGCACAGCAACTGGACGATGGCGCGTTACGACCTCGCCCGCGGGTTCTGCGGCGGCATGCACGAGAACTTCATGCAGAAAATATTCAACAACACCCGCCGGCTGATCAAACAGTGCGACGCCGCCGGACAGCATGACTTCGCAGCCGTAGCCCGCATCGTCGAAGCGTATAACCTGCTCCAGTATACCGACACCTACGGCCCGGTTCCCTATTCGTCGGTCCTCGCAGCGGACGAACTGGCCGAACGCCCCAGCAGCTACGCCTACGACAAACAGGAAGATATCTACAAGGCGATATTCGCACAGCTGGACAAAGCGCTCGAAGGACTGGATACGGAGACCGCAGGTCTCGCATCGTTCGACTGCTGGTGCAACGGCGACCGCACGCTCTGGAAGAAGATCGCCAACCAGCTCAAGCTGCGCATGGCGCTGCGCATCGTCAAGGTAAACCCCGTCGATGCTGAAAAATACGCCAAGGAAGCCATTCAGGCCGGAGTCCTCGAAGACAAGGACATCCTTATCAACAAGTCCTACTCGAACGAACTGCGCCGCATGATGGACTGGCTGGATTCGGGCATCGGTTCGTCGATCGTAGCGTTCATGAACGGCTACAACGACCCGCGCCGCCCGCTCTATTTCACCACCAACGTCCGCCATCTGGTCAAGAAGACCGCCGAACCGACAGGCGAGAAAGACCAGAACAACGAGGACATATACAACGAAAGCGACATCCTGATCCGCAAGGGAGCGCAATACATCGGAGTTCCCGTAGGCTGCGAATTGGGCAATAAGAACGGCGGCAACGACAACCAGCGCGTCTACTACTCGTTTCTGGCCGGCGGATATGCGACGCCGCAGCCCATCATGTTCGCCGCCGAAGGCTGGTTCCTGCGCGCCGAAGCCAAACTTCGCTGGACCGACGCCGGGCAGCAGAGCGTAAAGGAACTCTATGAAAAGGGTATCGAGGTTTCCATCCGCAACCAGAAGAGCTACCGACAGTCCGACGCCGCGGCAGCATGGACCGAGAAGAAACTGACGGCCCCCGACTGGGCGGTTATCGACGATGCGGCTATCAGCAGCTACATCAACGACGATACCTCCTCACCTGAGGGTTATACGGACCCGTGGAAGCCGGAATACAACTCCGATCCGACCACCAGTATCACGGTGAAGTGGGACGAAGGCGCTTCGAATGAAGAAAAGCTCGAACGCATCATCACCCAGAAATGGATCGCCAACTTCCCGCTCTCGACCGAAGCGTGGGCCGATTACCGCCGCACGGGCTACCCCAAACTCTTCCGTCCGAAGCAAAATCTGGCCCCCTCGATCATCGACACGCAGCTCGGCCCGCGCCGCCTGCTGTACAACGAAACGGAACTGAGCTCCAACACCGTCGAGGTGAACAATGCCATCCAGCTGCTGAAGGCTGAATCTTCCGAAGTGAAAGGCGACGGCGACACCGGTGGCACCCGTCTGTGGTGGGACCGCAAGGACAAAGGCAATTTCTAACCCCGCCGATCCGTTTCACTCATAAACCGGGACTCCGTCGTATAACGACGGAGTCCTTTTTTCCATCCGACACATCCGAATCGGGCTCCGGCGCATTTCCGACCACTATCATGCGGCATACCATTTTTTCATGCCCCCGAATGGCTCGTACCGGAAACGGACAGATGATTTGCAAATATCAACTATTTTGTATTCATTTGTAATGAAGATAAAAATTAAGGTTAAAAACTTGTTTTAGTTGTAGCGGTAGCGACAGAGTTGTGAAACACCGTCGCTACATTTTTATTACCGGAAAATAGGCTATATATCAATTATTTTTCGTAATTTGCAGAAAACCATTTTAATCTTATTGCCCATTCGTCATCAAAGCCATCTAACACGGTAACAAGAAATAAAAGGGAAGAAGGTACGAGGCTCATAACCTCGTGCCTTCGTTTTGTATTTAGCACTTAAATCGAATATTTTTGCAAGTTCAAAGAAAATTCCTACCTTTGTTTTTGACAAGGGTTATTTGACAAGATGATTACGCAAAGTAGCGAATTTCGCACATTCTCCAAATCGTTACTAAAACCCCTGTAAAATCTTCTTAAAAGTCTGTTTGTCAGATTGATATATTTATCAACTGATTTATTAAAATAAAAACACCGTTGCAATTGCTTGCAACGGTGTTTTGGTGAGGTCTGAAGCGGATTCGAACCGCTGTACAAGGTTTTGCAGACCTTTGCCTAGCCACTCGGCCATCAGACCATTGTTCCCCGACAGGTTCCTGTTCGGCTTTCATTCCGTAACTACAAGTCCGTTGCTTCCGGATTGCATGCCGCGCCGGAAACATCCGGTTTATTTTCAAGCGCATCGGGAGTGCAAATATACAAACATTTCTAAAATCTGCAAAACTTCGACCCAACTTTGCGCTATTTCCCAAAAATATTTACCTTTACAAGATAATAAACGACATTTTGCGGTTATGACCATCGAGGATATCGCCTTGCAGATGACCCCGGGCATCGGCGTGAAAGGCGCCGTGCACCTGCTCGGAATATTCGGCGACGCACGGGGCATTTTCGCGGCGGCACCGGAGGAGCTGGCTATGAAAGCCGTTTTGCGGGAAGACATTATCCGGAATATCGTCCACCGCAAAGGCTTCGCCGCCGCAGAAAAGGAACTCGGCTACTGCCGCCGCAATTCGATCGCCGCGATCGCTTCGACCGACCCCGAATTCCCGGTATTGCTGCGGGAAATACCCGATTATCCCCATGTACTATACCTGAAAGGCAACGCCGCCGCCCTCTCGGCACGCTGCGTCGCGATGGTCGGCACCCGCCGGGCAACACCCTACGGGCAGACGATGTGCAACAGGCTGGTGGAAGGGCTCGCGGCACAGGTTCCGGAGCTCTGCATCGTGAGCGGGCTGGCCTTCGGCATCGACGTCGCGGCACACCGGGCAGCCCTGGCCGCAGGGGTACGAACCGTCGCGGTACTGGCGAACCCGCTCCCCGGCGTCATGCCGGCACAACACACGGCCGTGGCGCGCGACATCCTCGACCACGGCGGGGCACTGGTCACGGAGCTCCACTCGCAGACGCGGCAGAACGGCACGGCATACCTGGCCCGCAACCGGATCATCGCAGGGTTGGGTGCCGGCTGCGTGGTCGTAGAGTCGCCCGACAGCGGCGGGTCGCTCGCCACGGCGCATTGCGCCGACGGCTACGACCGTTCGGTAATGGCCGTACCGGGACGCGCCACGGACGGCATGTCGTCGGGGACGAACCACCTGATCCGCAACCGCAAAGCGCAGCTCGTAATGACCGCCGACGATATTGTCCGCGAACTGATGTGGGATCTCGGCCCGGAACCGGCAGCATTCCGGGAAAAACCGTCCACACCGGAGCTTACGCCCGACGAAGCTGGGTTGCTGGGCTGTTTCCGCACGGACGACCCGCTGGCGGTGGAAACCCTCGCGGAGCTGAGCGGACTGGAACCGGGTGAACTGGCTGCCCTGCTCGTAGGGCTGGAACTGGCAGGAGCCGTACGGCAACTGCCCGGCAACCGATATATGAAAACACGATGAAACTGACGGATACACATTCACACCTGTACGATACGGCGTTCGACGCCGACCGCGAAGAGGCACTGGCCCGCGCCGCGGCGGCGGGCGTGGAGCACCTGCTGCTCCCGGGCATAGACTCCGAAAGCCACGGAGCGCTGTTCGACCTCTGCCGCTGCCACCCGGGGCAATGCGTCCCGATGATGGGACTGCACCCCACCTCGGTGAACGACAACCCGCACTGGCGCGAGGAGCTGGCGCTCGCCGAACGTTACCTCACGACCCCGCCCGAGGGCATCGCACGTTTCTGCGCCGTGGGCGAGATCGGGCTGGACTACTACTGGAGCGGCGAGTTCGTCGCCGAACAGGTCGAGGCTTTCGTTTCGCAATGCCGCCTGGCCGCACGGCTCGGCCTTCCGGTGGCGATCCACACCCGTGCGGCATGGGACGACATGTGCCGGATCATCGGGGAGGAAGCGACGGCCGCGGCGGAGGCCGGGCGGAGGCTGCGGGGCGTGTTCCACGCCTTTTCGGAGGATGCCGGCACCTACCGGAAACTGAAAGCCTGCGGCGATTTCGCCTTCGGAATCGGCGGCGTGGTGACTTTCAGGAAGAGCAAGCTGGCCGATACGGTGCGTGAAATGGAACTGGACGACATCGTACTCGAAACTGACTGCCCGTACCTGACACCCGCGCCCCACCGCGGCGAGCGCAACGAGTCGGCCTATGTGCGGTTCGTGTGCGAGAAAGTCGCGGAACTGAAGGGGCTGCCCCCCGGCGAAGTGGCGGCCGCAACGACGGCGAACGCTAAACGTATTTTCGGAATATAACACCATAAGACCATACGATGAAATCTTCGATCCTGATCATCTATACGGGCGGTACCATCGGCATGAAGAACGATGCCGAAACCGGCGCCCTGGTGCCTTTCGACTTCAGCGGCATCTACGATGAATTCCCTTCGCTCAAGCGGCTCAACGTGGACATCGACGTGCTGACGATGGATCCCGTGATCGACTCGTCGAACGTCACCCCGGCAAACTGGGCGGCGCTGGCCGAGCTGATCCGCGACAACTACACCCGCTACGACGGGTTCGTCGTACTGCACGGCACGGACACCATGTCCTACACCGCATCGGCATTGAGTTTCATGCTCGAAAACCTGGCCAAGCCCGTGGTTTTCACCGGCAGCCAGATCCCGATCGGCGTGCTGCGCACGGACGGCCGCGAAAACCTCATCACGGCCATCGAGATCGCGGGGGCGCACATCGGCGGACGCCCCGAGGTACCCGAAGTGTCGCTCTATTTCCAGAACCGGCTGTTCCGCGCCAACCGTACCACCAAACGCAGCGCCGAGGCGCTGAGCGCCTTCCGTTCCTACAACTACCCGCCCCTGGCCGAGGTGGGGGTTAACATCGCCTATAACCTCGCGGCGATCCTCCACCCGACGGAAATCTCGCCGGAACTGCGCATCGCCACCCGCCTGGCCGACGGAATCGAAGTCATCAAGCTTTTCCCGGGGCTGGGCGAAAATATCCTGCGGGCGATGCTCTCGGCTCCGGGGCTGCGGGCCGTGGTGCTGGAGACATTCGGCGCGGGCAACGCCCCGACCAACGAATGGTTCATCCGCGTACTGAAAGAGGCGATCGACCGCGGGGTCATCATCCTCAACATCACGCAGTGCGGCGGGGGCAAGGTTTCGATGGAACTTTACGAAACCGGGCTGAGGCTGCAGAAGATCGGCGTCCTGTGCGGCCACGACATGACCACCGAGGCGGCCGTCACGAAGCTGATGTACGTGCTCGGACTGGGGCTTTCCGACGAACAGACCCGCGCATTGCTGCGGCGCCCTCTGCGAGGCGAATTTACAGCCTAAGACGTTGCACGGAACGATTTTTTTTTCTATATTTCGCACTGCTAACGTACCTTATCGGGTCGCCAAAGAGGGGCAACACGAAGAGGAATAGAGGCGTAACTCGCTGGCAAACAAATGTTTGGGTCAATTCGGAGTGAAATTTCCGGAATTTGCCTGTACTTGCAAAGCCGGCAGGGGAAAGCCATGGATCGGGGTAAAAAGATGCCGCAAGGATACGGAAAGGATAAAAAAAATATTTTTTTAGGATTTTTTTAACCCGGTAGAATTGACGAAATACCATTGAAACCGGAAAAATATCGTGAAATACCTAAAAACACAACAATAAAAAACAACTAAACAAATTTAATTTTATCTAATCACAACTATGAAAAAACTTTTTTTGATTCTGTCAGTGGCCCTGTTCGCATTGGGTACTGTTAACGCTTTCGCGCAGGAGGCTGCTGCAGCTGCCGAAACCCAACTCGCCGGCGATAGCCTGCACCACGTGATGATGCAGAAGTTCCTCGAGGGTGGTTGGGCATGGATGCTCCCGATCCTTATCTTCCTGATTATCGGTCTGGCCGTTGCCATCGAGCGTATCCTCTATCTCTCGCTGTCGACGATCAACTCGAAGAAACTCATCACCAAGGTTGAAGAAGCCCTGAAGAACGGCGGCATCGAAGCTGCCAAGGAAGTTTGCCGCAACACGCGCGGCCCGATCGCTTCGATCTACTACCAGGGTCTCGACCGTTACGATCAGGGTCTGGATTCGGTCGAGAAGGCTGTCGTTTCCTACGGTTCGGTTCAGACCGGCCAGATGGAGTCGGGCCTGACGTGGATCGGCCTGTTCATCGCCCTTTCGCCTATGTTGGGCTTCATGGGTACCGTTGTCGGCATGATCGCGGCGTTCGACGCCATCCAGGCTGCCGGCGATATCAGCCCGACCCTCGTTGCAGGCGGTATCAAGGTCGCCCTTCTGACGACCCTCATGGGTCTTATCGCTGCGGTTATTCTTCAGCTGTTCTACAACTATATCGTTTCGAAGATCGACTCGCTGGTAAACGATATGGAGGATTCGTCCATCACGCTGATGGATATCCTGACGGCTTACAGCAAGAAATAATCCCAACGATTTAAAAAGAGTTAAAGGCAATTATGAAAAAGATTTTAAATATCATATTGGGTATTCTGCTGGCCGTGATGGCGGTACTGGGAATATACGCAATTGCTACGGGTGGCTCCGAGGCGGCTATCAGCCTGAACCTCATCTGGTGCTATTTCCTGCTGGCTCTTGCGGTGTTCACAGCTATCTTCTGCGCGGTCTTCGGCATGATCCAGAACCCAGCGGGAATCAAGGGCACGATTATTTCGCTCGCGCTGATCATCGTGATCGTGGGCGTGGCTTACTTCGTGGCTTCGGGACATGACATCCAGATCCCCGACCTCGCCAACGGCGGGTTTTTCTCCCAAGGTGAAACCGTCCTGACCGACACCAGCATCCTGGTAACGTACGTTGCCCTGGTCGCTGCGTTCGTGACGGCTATCGCAACCGAAATTTACGGCGCTTTCAAATAACAACGAACAATGGCAGGAAATAAAAGACAAATACAGGAGATCAACGCCGGCTCAATGGCCGACATCGCCTTCCTGCTGCTGATTTTCTTCCTTGTGGCCACAACGATGAATGTCGACACCGGTCTGGTGCGTATGCTTCCGCCGATGCCCCCCGAGAACCAAAAGCAGGAGGACATCAAGGTCAAGGAGCGCAACCTCTTCCTGGTGCTCATCTCGGGCAGCGGCAACATCATGGCCGGGCCCTCGGGCAAACAGGAGATCATCGACCTGAGACAACTCAAGGACAAGACGAAGGAATTCATCCTCAACCCGATGGACGACGAGAACCTCCCGGAGAAAACCGAAAAGGAAATCGAGTTGGCCGACGGCAGCAAGTGGGTATATCCCGAAAGCCAGGGCGTTGTTTCGTTACAGACCACCCGTGATACGGGCTATCAGTCCTACATCATGGTGCAGAACGAACTCACACGCGCTTTCAACGAGGTACGTGACGAAGTCGCCATGAAGAAATTCGGAGCAAAATTCTCGGAGCTTTCCGAGGATCAGCGCAATGCAGTATCCAAAGCAGTACCTCTGAAGATTTCGGAGGCCGAACCGCGTAATATAAAGAAGTAAGTTATGGCAGTAATGAAAAAGAAGGGCAATAAAGGTTTGCCCCCTATCTCGACAGCATCGCTTCCTGACGTGATCTTCATGATCCTCTTCTTCTTCATGGTGTCGACCACCATGCGCGACCAGGAACTGCTCGTGAGGTACAAACTCCCCGAGGCAACCGAAGTGCAAAAGCTCGAGAAGAAATCGCTCGTAAGCTACATCCACATCGGCCAGCCTTCGCTGGTGATGCAGGCCAAATTCGGCACTGCACCCCGTATCCAGCTGAACGACTCGTACAAAACGACCAAGGATATTTTGGATTTCGTAGCCGCAGAGCGCGATAAGCTCAGCGAGGCCGACCGTGCCTCGATGACGATCTGCCTCAAGGCCGATCAGACAACCAAGATGGGTATCGTAACCGACGTGAAGCAGGAACTTCGCCGTGCCAATGCACTGAAGGTCTCCTACGCCGCTTCCAAGTCGCTGGGATACTAAATCCCGAGTCATATCGAAAAAGGGCTGAAGTCGGACTTCAGCCCTTTTTTATGTGCCATACCGATAGTTATACGGCCTCCAGCATCTTCAAACGTATGCCCGCCACTGCAAGGCGGCAGGGTAAATTCGGGCCGGGGATTTAAACACGGGAGATGATCGTATCCGATCACCACGGGATTTCCCGGCAACACGCGGAAAGACAATCCCCGCTCAGAATTGCAACTCCAACTGGCCGATCCCGTGGCTGAACGACAGGCGGTGGTGGGGCGTAAGTCCGTATTCACGGATTGCGAGCCGATGCTCGCGGGTCGGGTACCCCTTGTTCTTTTTCCAGCCATACTGCGGGTATTCCTCCGCGAGGCGCAACATGTACTCGTCCCGATGGGTTTTGGCCAGCACCGAAGCTGCGGCGATGTCAGCATATTTGCCGTCGCCCTTGACCACGCAACGGTAGGGTAATTCAAGACGTGTCCGGAAACGGTTGCCGTCGATCGCAAGGAATTCGGGCGGCGGATCGAGGCGGGCGACAGCCAGCGACATTCCCTCGAACGAAGCGTTCAGGATGTTGATCTCGTCGATCCGGGCTGCGGAAACGGCCTCGACGGCCCAGGCCACGGCTTCATGCTCGATGATCAGGCGAAGCCTGTCCCGGTTCCGCTCGGTCATCTGCTTCGAATCGTTGAGCAACGGGTCGTGAAAATCGGGCGGAAGGATCACCGCAGCGGCGAACACCGGCCCGGCCAGACACCCCCGGCCGGCCTCGTCGCAACCGGCCTCCCGAAACTCGTATTGGTATTGGTTTTCTAACATCGTACCACAAAGTTAGGTAATATTCCGGCTTTTTTCGCTAATTTTGCCCGAGGAAAAAAGCCTTCCGACATGAAATTCGACATCGCCCGGCAGCCGCTCATACCGACCTTCATGACCCTCTTCGCACTCGCCGTTGCGGCCATGTGTGCTGGAATCCCCGTGTCCGATACCAGTGGAGCAGTGCGCGATGCGCTCCCGCTTCTGGGCGGCCAACTCGCCCGGTTTCAGGCGGCATATCCGGTATGGTCGAAGTTTGCCGCCGGGTTCATGCTGCTCTTCACCGGAATGTGTGCGGGACGGATCACGATCCGCTACAACCTCTATACGGTGGGCACCTGCCTCCCGATTCCCCTCTATGCCATCGTCGCCTGCGGGATCGCAACAGGCGGGAATTATCTCGCAGGATTCGCAGCGTCGATGCTGCTCGCACTGGCAACGAAAAATTACTGCCGCGCCTTCTGCAACGGGTACGGGTTCGACGCCATCTTCCGGGCCTCACTCTATCTGGGACTGATGCCGCTGGTATATGCCCCCGGCTTGCCGATGCTGCTGCTCCTGCCGCTGGCCGTACTGCTTTTCCGGCGTACCTTGCGGGAAGTCGCGGTAGCAACGGCCGGACTGCTGCTGCCGGTCTTCACGGCCTGCTATGTCAGCTGGGGCACCGGGGCGGAATTCACGGCTCCCCTGATCAAATTGGGGCAATCCGCCATCGAAGGTATGCCGCTGCATCTCTTTCTGGATATTCCCCTCCCCGCACTCGTCATGGCAGGCGGGATCGTGCTGCTCGACCTGACAGCGCTTTTCTTTTTCCTGGCCGACATCTATGCCGCAGGCACCAAACCCCGCTTCATCCTCTTTTATAATATAGGTATACTGATATTGACTCTGGCTGTGCTATGCAGCCCCGCCGCAACACCCGAGGCATTCGCCCTGCTCGCTGTCCCGTCGGCCATACTGATCCCGGTATTTTTTGTCCGCATACACAGGGGAATAGCATTGCCCGTATACCTGATTTTTCTGGCGGCAGCCTTCGCTGGAATATTTTTACAATATTATATTTAGTCATTATTATGGTATCTTTAGTCTTATTTGCCTGTTTGTGCCTTTTTAGACTATTCATTATTTTATAAAACAAATATTAAATTGTATTTTTGAAATGAGCAATCGGTGACGCAACTCATTGTTCAAAAAAACTTAAAATACGATTTGATATGAAGAATTCATTAAATTCGTCGGCCCAGCAGCCGATGATTGTGAAGTACGTAGAAGCCCTTCACAACGGAATCCAGTCTCAGGCGCTTTCACGTTACGCAATCGGTTACATCCTCCGAGGCACGAAATATATTTACGACGGGGATAAGCGCCAGACCCTTACGCGCGGAGACGTATTCTACCTCGGCATCGGGCATCACTATATCGAGAACTTCCCGGAAAACGGACAACCCTTCGAGCAAGTGCTCTTTTATTATACGCCGGCTGACCTCCAGCGGATACTGCTGCACCTGAACATCACCTACGGACTGAACATTTCGAACGAACATTCGTGCGAAAACTGCCGCAACCGTTCGCACGTCTCTATGCCTGCCTGGAATTCGATCCGCAACTTTTTCATCAACACCAACAACTACCTGCGCGACGAGGATTTCCACCGCGACGAGACGGCCGAGAACATCAAAATGACCGAATTGATCTACCTCATCGCCTCGCACGAAGACTGCTGCCTGAAGAGCAAACTGCTGAGCAACGTCGACGCGGCCAAGGAGAATTTCGAACAGATCCGTCTACGACCACATCTTCAAGGATATTTCGATCGAAGAACTTTCGAAGCTGACGAACCGTTCGCTCACCTCGTTCAAAAAGGAATTCCGGCGCCATTTCATGATGCCGCCCCACAAATGGTACATCCGCCAACGCCTGATGCATTCGCGTCTGCTGCTGATTTCGACTTCGAAGTCGATTTCGGAAATCGGCAATGCCTGTACATTCCCCAACACGTCGCACTTTATTAAACTTTTCAAAAAGGAGTACCAGATGACGCCGGCCGCTTACCGGAACCGCCACATCACTTCGCTCGCTCCCGAGGCGCAGCCCGCCGCTAAGGAAACCGAGGAAATCCGCGAGGCGTTATAGTTCGCAACTTACAAAACCGTTAGTATTTTAAAATTTTTAATTATAATTTAAAAGATTTTTTTCGGTTAGGTTAAAAAAATGTTACAAAAGATTTGGAAGATTGTGATTTTCCATTTATCTTTGTATAACAAAACGTGGGATTCTCCCACTCTCATTAACCTAACTAACCTAACCAGAGGGGTTTGCTACTGCCAGGCAGCAAACCCCTTTCTCTGTGCAAAAAAGTCCTCCGGCAGTATCCGATATTGAATAATTGCGATTTTCGAGGCCGCATTTTTTATTTTTTTAATTGCATACTGCGAATACCGCCGCCGGCGAAACCCGAAAACAGCCCGGGGAAAGGCCCGGAGCAGGCAAACCCGCGAAGAGGCGTATCAGGAACGAGATGCCGAAAGAAAATAGGGCATTCATAGGAATTATCAATTATTTTTTCGTATTTTTGCATCAATTGGAAAATAATGAACTTAAATGCCGAAGTTTTATGACAAGGTAGATGTACTGAAAAAACCAGGATGGTTGAAGATCCGGCTCCACCGCACCCCGGAATATGCCGAGGTACAGCAAATAGTCGACAAACATGCGTTGCATACGATTTGCAGCAGCGGCATGTGTCCGAACAAGGCCGAATGCTGGAGCCGCAGAACCGCAACCTTCATGATCCTGGGAGACATCTGCACCCGAGGCTGCCGCTTCTGTGCAACGAAAACAGGACACCCCCTTGCCCCCGACGCCGAGGAACCCCGACGGGTCGCCGAAAGCGTCGCACTGATGAAACTGAGGTATGTCGTCGTTACTTCTGTGACGCGTGACGACATACCTCAGTTTCATC
>OHKY01000507.1_pt1 | contig 14866 bp, 20 predicted proteins | sample 1568941 | NCBI WGS metagenome assembly OHKY01 (sample SAMEA3879521, study PRJEB24766) | human gut metagenome | biome: human-associated habitat; feature: feces | place: USA | collected 1985/1987 | reverse complement strand
CCCCCGCGTCCGTCCTGCTCGCCCCCGAAACAAGGATTTCTTCTTTCGTCAGGGCGCTCAGCGCGCGGTTTAATTCCGCCTCTATCGTATTGCCGTTTTTCTGGATCTGCCAGCCGTTATAAGCGGTTCCGTCATAGGCAGCCACGAGGCAGATCCTGCGCAGAGGGCGCGCCGGTTCTTCGATTTTTCGTTCTTCCTGTCCGTTTTTCACAAAAGCACCCTCCCGATCAAAACCGCCGCTGTCAGATACAGCGCCAGCGCCCCGTATGCCAGAAAATCCCTTTTTTCATAGATCAGCGGCTTCATTTTCGTGCGCCCGGCGCCGCCTCTGTAGCAGCGCGCTTCCATCGCCATCGCCAGATCGTTTGCCCGGCGGAACGCCGCGATAAACAGCGGCACGAGAAGGGGAACCATCGCTTTTGCCCGCTGGATCAGGTTTCCGCTTTCAAAATCTGCCCCTCTGGCGATCTGCGCTTTCATGATCTTGTCCGTCTCCTCCAAAAGGATCGGGATAAACCGCAGCGCGATCGACATCATCATCGCCACCTCATGCACCGGCACTTTGCATTTTTTCAGAGGATTCAAAAGGCTTTCCAGGCCGTCCGTCAGATGGTTCGGAGTCGTTGTCAGCGTCATCAGCGAGGATCCGATCACGAGCATCACAAGGCGGACCGCCATTTTGGACGCCATCTCGATGCCTTCCCATGTGATTTTCAGTTTCCATACTGCCACCGCCGTTTCGCCCGGCGTCAGAAACAGGTTAAACACCACCGCGATCATCATCAAAAAAACGATGGATTTCATTCCTTTTATCATGAATTTAAAGGGGACATTGGAAATCCTGATGCACAGCGCCAGAAACAGCCCCGCCAGCACATATCCCCACACATTATCCACCACAAACAGCGAAATAATAAAGATCAGCGTCCCGACCAGCTTTACCCTGCAGTCCAGCCGGTGCAGCACCGAATCCGTCTGATAATATTGTCCAAGCGTAATATCCCTTAACATTTGCCGCCCTCTTTCATTGCCCGTAAAATCGTCTCTTTGGCTTCCCCGATCGTCGTTGCGGAAGGATCCACGTCAAAACCGCTTTCTTTCAGATCGTGCAGGATATACGTTACCTGCGGCGCGGCAAGCCCTACCTCCTCCAGCTCCCTGACATGGGAAAAAACCTGGTGCGGCACATCGTCAAACAGCACCTTCCCATGGTTCATTACCACAATGCGTTCCACATAATTCGCCACATCCTCCATGCTGTGCGAAACAAGGACCACGCTGATGCCCGTCTCCTTCTGCAGATGGGAAATCTGTCCCAGGATTTCATCCCGCCCCTTCGGGTCAAGCCCTGCCGTCGGTTCGTCCAGCACAAGGATCTTTGGCTCCATTGCCAGCACGCCTGCGATCGCCACCCGGCGCTTCTGCCCGCCGGAAAGCTCAAAGGGCGACTGCCCGTAGGCATCCTTCGGAAAACCGACCAGCTCCAGCGCGCGGTTTGCCCGCCGCTCTATTTCTTCTTTATCCAATCCCAGATTTTTGGGGCCAAAGCACACGTCCGCAAACACGTCCGTTTCAAAAAGCTGATGCTCCGGATACTGAAAAACCAGCCCCACGCTGCTCCTTAACTCTTTTCGCGGAAAATCCTTTTCCCAGACGTCCCTGCCGTCATACAAAATTTTCCCTTCCGTCGGCGCGATCAGCCCGTTCAAATGCTGCACCAGCGTCGATTTTCCGGAACCGGTATGCCCGATCAGCCCCAGAAACTGACCGTCCGGGATTTCCAGGCACACATCGTCCAGCGCCCGCACGGGGAGCTTCGTATCCGTTCCATATAAATAGCTCACATGCTCTAACTTTAATGCCATCTCATTCTCCGTCTCGAAGCTTTTTCAGCTCCCTTTTCAGCTCCTCTGCCGTCAGGATCCCGTCTGGCAAAGCAAGCCCGCTTTTTTGCAGCTCATACGCCAAAAGCGTTACCTGCGGCACATCCAGACGCAGCTCCTTTAACCGCTCAACCTGCGAAAATACCTCCTTCGGCGTTCCCTCCAGCACTACCTTTCCGTCATCCATAACAAAAACCCGGTCTGCATGGATCACTTCCTCCATATAGTGCGTGATCAGGATGATCGTTACGTTTTCCACCTCATTCAAGGCGCGCGCCGCCCGGATGACCTCTTTGCGGCCGTTAGGGTCGAGCATCGCCGTCGGCTCGTCCAGCACAATGCACTTTGGGTGCATTGCCAGCACGCCCGCGATCGAAACCCGCTGCTTCTGCCCTCCGGAAAGCTTATTGGGGGAATATTTACGGTATTCATACATCCCTACCGCCTTCAGGCTCTCCTCCACCCGCTCCCAAATTTCCTTTGTGGGAACGCCCATATTTTCCGGCCCGAAGCCCACATCCTCCTCGACTACCTGACCGATGATCTGGTTGTCCGGATTTTGAAAAACCATGCCCGCCGTCTGACGGACTTCCCATGTATTTTCCTCTTTGGCAGTATCCATGCCGTCCACCACGACGCAGCCTTCCGTCGGCAAAAGCAGCGCGTTCAGATGCTTTGCCAGCGTGGATTTTCCGGAGCCGTTATGCCCCAGAATCGCAATAAACTGCCCCGGCTCCACCGAAATGTTCACGTCGTCTACCGCCCGCAGCGTTCCTTCCACGTTGCCCTCTTCATCGTGCCTGACATAATCGTAACTCAACTTTTCTGTTTTTATAATGCTCATATGCTTCCTGTCCTGTTCTGAAACATCAAAAAATCGGAATCTTTCTCCATTTTAACAGCCCCCGCGTTTTCTGGCAAGGAAAAGCTGCCGTGGAAACTCCCCGGCAGCCCTGTCCAAACGCTATATCTGCATCTGCGCCAGATGCCCTTCCCCTTTCAGGTACTTTTTATAAATGATGAAAAATGCGATGCTGGACGAGAAAAATGCCAGCCCGTCCGCGATCGGTTCCGCATAAAATGCCATTTTTGCGGCAAAAAATACCGGAATGATACACGTTGCAAGAAAATAGGTCGTTTTCCGAAACAGCGACAAAAACAGGGAAAGCCGCGTCATACTCATGGCGGTCAGCGCATCCACAAAAACGTACTGGAAGCTCAGCGGAATGATCGCCAACGTAAACACCTTGATCCCCCATATGGAAAGCTGCATATATTCCGGATTGTCCGTAAAGATCCGCACAAAATACTGAGGAACAATGCGCGATACGCCAAACATGAATGTGGTAAATCCAATACAGAGCATCAGCACGCAGAACACGATCCTGCGGATGCGCTCCACCTTTCCCGCTCCCAGATTAAAGCTGATCAGCGGCTGGGAACCGCCCGTAATGCCGAGCATCGGAGACGTGATCAAAAGCATATAGCTCTGCACGATCGTCGCGCAGGTAATCAGCATATCCCCGTATTCCGACCCGCCAAAATGCTGCAGCACCGCATTCAGCGCGATGATAACAACGCTGTCTGTAGCAAGGATCAAAAACGGGGAAAAGCCCATTTTCAGGATTCTCCACGCCAGCGATTTTTCCGGCTTGATGAATTTTAACTCCACCGGCATCTTTTTCCGTTTCAGGGTAATCAGCACAAATACGCACGAGGACAGCTGCGCAAGCACCGTCGCCAGCGCCGCCCCCGCAATACCCATATGAAACAGGAAAATAAATACCGGATCCAGAATGATATTCACCACCGCGCCGATCAGCGTCGTCGCCATACCGAGCCCCGGGTACCCCTGCGCCGTAATAAAATAATTCATTCCCATCGAAAGCAGCGCAAAAAACGTCCCCAGCGTGTAAATCGTCATGTAGGTATCCGCATACGGAAACGTGATCTCGCTTGCGCCGAACCAATGCAGCAAAGGACCTTTTATCATCAGAAACAGAAGCGTCAGACCCGCCGAAAACAGCACAAGCATCGAAAAACTCGTCCCCAGCAGTTTTTTGGCGCGTTCCTTATCCCCGGCTCCCAGCCGCATGGAAAACAGCACCGACCCGCCGATTCCGATCAGCGTCGCAAAAGACGACAAAAGCGTGATGATCGGCGCGCAAATACCTGCCCCTGCCAGCGAGACATCCCCGATCTCTGGGATATTTCCGATATAGATGCGGTCAACGATGCTGTAGAGCACGTTCACGAACTGCGCAAACATAAACGGAATGGAAATTTTCAATACCAGCGACGGTACCGGATCATTTCCGAAATCATTTGTTTTCATTTTCAACTTCTCCCTCAAAACATTTCTGAAAATGCCTGTCTGAATCAAAACAGGTCAATTATACATCAGTGTTTCAGGACTTTCAATGCGAATGTAAAAGAAATGTAAAAAGTGCGTATAAAGAAAACCGGATCGGACAGAGGATGATCCCCGCCGACCCGGTTCTTTATTCATACACTATTTTGTCAGGCTCAGATCAGCTCCAGAACAACTTCCATTGCGCCGTCGCCCTTACGCTGGCCGATCTTTACGATTCTTGTGTAACCACCCTTACGGTCAGCATACTTGGGAGCGATCTCGTCGAAGATCTTCGCAACCATGTCAACCTTCTTGGTGTTTTTCTTTCTGCCTGCAGCTGCTGCGGGAACTTCTGTAACAGGGTACAGAACCTTCAGCATCTGACGTCTTGCATGAAGTCTGGAAGGCATATCCTTCTTGATTTCCTTTTCAACTTCATCGTAAACGGTAACCTTCTTGCCGTCTACCACTTCTTTTACTCTCTTGCCGTCTTTGTCCTTGCGGGCAACCTTAGCAGTTACAGTAACAGTCTCGAAGTTATCCTTCTCTTTGATGCCCATAGCGATGATGCCTTCAGCGATCTTGCGGATTTCCTTCGCCTTTGCCTCAGTGGTAACGATCTTGCCTCTGTAAAGCAGGCTTGTTACCTGGCTTCTTAACAGAGCCTTTCTCTGGCTGGATGTTCTGCCTAATTTTCTATACTTTGCCATTGTTTTAAATTCCTTTCATTCTTGGTACATCCGGCGACGCCTTTTGGTCTTACTCACCGAATGCTTGTTTATGCCAATCATGTCTGCGGGAAATTCCCGTCTGAAAATATCCCGCATCCCGCTCCGCGCCTTTTGGACTTACCATTGCGGGAATCTTCTCATTCGTGTTCTGAATGAAAAGTAACGCAAAATTGCTTCGCAACCTCACGAGAAACTTCTCATTCCGGTAAGGAATGAGAAGCAGTTTACTCTTCGCTCGGTCTGAAATGGAATCCCAGCTCGCTGATCTTTGCCTGAACTTCCTCAAGGGATTTTCTGCCCAGATTACGAACCTTCATCATATCCTCCGGAGTCTTGTTGATCAGCTCTTCTACCGTATTGATTCCCGCACGCTTTAAGCAGTTGAAGGAACGGACGGAAAGCTCAAGCTCATCAATGCTCATCTCCAGAACTTTTTCCTTTTCATCGTTTTCTTTTTCTACCATAACCTCTGCGGTCTTAGCATTTTCAGAAAGGTCGATGAACAGGCTTAAATGCTCGCTGAGTACTTTTGCAGCAAGGCTGACAGCCTCATCCGGCGCAAGCGTTCCGTTGGTATATACGTCCAGTGTAAGCTTATCGTAGTCCGTCACCTGACCGACACGGGTGTTCTGCACCGTCATGTTCACTCTCTCAACGGGAGTGTAGATAGAGTCTACTGCGATCACGCCGATCGGCAGCTCCTCGCTCTTGTTCTTGTCAGCGCTCACATAACCTCTGCCCTTGGTGATGGTCAGCTCCATGTAAAGCTTGCAGTCCTTGCCGCCACTTAAAGTAGCGATCACAAGGTCCGGATTCAGGATTTCAATATCCTGGTCTGCCTGAATATCGGAAGCGTGTACCACGCCCTCGCCCTCGAACTCGATATAAGCGGTCTTAGGCTCGTTTGTCTCGCTGTTGTTTTTGATCGCGAGGCTCTTGATATTCATGATGATCTCTGTCACGTCTTCCTTCACTCCGGGAATGGAGCTGAACTCGTGCAGCACGCCCTCGATTTTCACCTGGCTGACTGCTGCGCCGGGTAAGGAAGATAACATGATTCTTCTCAGCGAATTGCCCAGGGTAATTCCATATCCTCTTTCCAGAGGCTCAACCACGAACTTGCCATACTTCTTATCTTCGGAAATCTCGGCAACCTCAATATTGGGTCTTTCAAATTCAAACACTGCAAATACCCTCCTTTACGAACAATCTGAGATGGACAGTTAACTAATTATTTGGAGTACAACTCGACGATAAGCATTTCATCTACCGGAACATCGATCATTTCACGGGTAGGAAGCTGCTTTACAGTTCCTTTGAAAGCTTCTTTCTCAACATCCATCCATTCGGGAGTAAGTCTGCCTGCAGTTACCTCAAGGATGTCCTTATATCTCTGCATGGTCTTAGCGCTTTCCTTCACTTCGATCACGTCGCCGGCTTTTACCTGATAAGAAGGAATGTTTACGCACTTGCCGTTTACAAGGATGTGCTTATGACCAACAACCTGTCTTGCCTCTCTTCTGGTTCTTGCGAAGCCCATACGGAAAACAACGCTGTCCAGTCTTGCTTCCAGCATGGTCATCAGGTTTTCACCGGTCATGCCTTTCATTCTGTCGGCTTTCTTGTAGTAGTTGCGGAAAGGCTTCTCCAGAACGCCGTAGATGAATTTTGCTTTCTGCTTCTCGCGCAGCTGCAGGCCGTACTCGCTCATCTTCTTGCCTGCTCTCGCGGTTCTGTTAGACTTCTTATCGTAGCCCAGGTATGCGGGCTCTAAGCCAAGTGCTCTGCATCTTTTTAAAACAGGGACTCTGTTTACTGCCATTTTTCTAATCCTCCAATGATTGTTTACAGCATGCCACGGCTGCCCTCAGGCAGCCGCGATGTCTTCATCCAACAATTTTACTTCCGAAAAATCAATTATGCGCTGATTAAACGCGGCGGCGCTTCGGCGGGCGGCAGCCGTTGTGCGGAACAGGAGTAACATCCTTGATGCTTACTACATCCAGACCGCATGCGGACAGCGCGCGGATTGCAGCCTCACGGCCTGAACCCGGTCCTTTTACAAAAACATCTACTGTCTTTAATCCGTGGATTAAAGCTGCCTTTGTAGCTGTTTCTGCAGCCATCTGCGCTGCATACGGAGTAGATTTCCTTGAACCCTTAAATCCAAGACCGCCGGCGGAAGCCCAGCTTAAAGCATTACCTTCAGCATCTGTCAACGTAACGATCGTGTTGTTGAAAGAAGACTGAATGTGTGCCTGTCCATGTTCAACGTTTTTCTTGACACGCTTTTTTGTCACTTTTTTGGTAACTTTTTTGTTTGCCATGTTAAACTAACCTACTTTCCAATTAATCAATTATTTTTTCTTGTTTGCAACAGTTCTTCTGGGGCCTTTTCTTGTTCTTGCGTTGGTCTTTGTCTTCTGACCGCGAACAGGAAGACCTTTACGATGACGGATGCCTCTGTAGCAGCCGATTTCCTGCAGTCTCTTGATGTTCAGGGCGATTTCTCTTCTCAGATCACCTTCTACAGTCATTGTCTCATCGATCACTTCGCTCAGCTTCTTAACTTCGTCGTCCGTTAAGTCTCTGCAGCGGGTGTCGGGATTAACGCCTGCCTGAGCCAAAATCTTTGTTGCGCTGGGTCTGCCGATACCGTAAATGTAGGTCAGGCCGATCTCAACACGCTTTTCTCTGGGTAAGTCAATACCTGCAATACGAGCCATTTACATTTCCTCCATTCTGGTGTGCGCAAATCTGCCGCACACTTTGGCACGGTGTGCTCCGTGCTGTTCTAAATAATAGTTACTAATTGACTGGGGTACCATGTACCCAACCGGTAAACCGGTCTTTCCGATACTCTCTCACTTCGGCTGTAGACTGTCCGGGAACTGCCGCTGCGCTTTGCAGCACAGCCTGCCGGGCAAAAACCTCTGTGCGGACGCGGTGTGCTTTACACAAAATGCTTCGTCACACAGGCGCACCCGACTTCCTTTTCGGAAGCCTCTTTTCGGTATCAAAAAGTAATCTCCCGTAATGAACTCGCGCTCTCTACGTTCAATTATTTTCAAGCGGACCTTAGTAACAATCCGCTGCCAGCCGTCTTAATGCCGACAAGGTAATTTGTCTCTTCCTTATATTATAGAAAGATTATCCCTGTCTCTGTTTGTGCTTGGGGTTCTCGCAGATGATTCTGATAGAACCTTTCCTCTTGATGACTTTGCACTTTTCGCAAATCGGTTTTACGGATGCTCTTACTTTCATTCTTAACCTCCATTTCTACCGTCCTCCGCACCACACGGAATCCGGCAAGAATCCTGATCAGAACGCGCTTTTAAGGCCTTCTGACCGACCTCCTTCCAAAAAGACCGTTACCTATTATAGCATGGGAATGTCTATTGTGCAATAGTTTTTACAACAAAATTTCGTGTGGCGGGATCGCTCAGAATCCTGCCGCAGCCCGGCGCTGGCTTGGTTCCGTCTGCCCTGCATACTGCGTCAGCCTCCATCCTCGCTCACAGAGAATTTGTATCAAACGATGCGAACGATCCGAAACGCATTATGACCGGTCAAACTCGCACGGCTCACGCCGTGCTCAAACAAGTCCCGGTCATAATGCCGGATCATTCTGCATCGTTTGCAAATTCTCCTTCGCTCGCCAGTCGGCTGGCGCAGTATGCAGGGCAGCCGGAACCAAGGCAGCGCCGGGCAGTAACGGGATTTCCAGCAAATCGCCATGCACAACGGCAAAAGGGACGGCAAAGCCCGATTCAGCCATGCCGTCCCTTCCATATTTTATCTGTGTCTTCGTCCGTAAGAACTGCTTCTTACTTATCTCTCCAGATGATCCTTCCCTTGCTCAGATCATAAGGGGAAAGCTCCAGTGTCACTCTGTCGCCGGGCAGGATACGAATGAAGTTCTGTCTTAATTTACCACTGATATGGGCCAGAACTCTGTGACCGTTCTCCAGTTCCACCTGAAACATGGTGTTAGGCAGCTTTTCCACTACCGTGCCTTCGATTTCAATAACATCTGCTTTCGACATATCTTACCTCCGTGAATTAATTTTCTCCATATAAAGCCTGATGCAGCGTTTGATCTTTGTGTCAGCATCCGCCGGGTTTTCTGCAAAGGCGGCAAGCTCTTCGCTTCCCATTCCCGCCTGCAAAACCGGCTGGATGTGCTTAATGTTCTTCTTTTTCGGTGAAGCGTAATGCCGAAGAACGCCGTCCGCCACATACACGCTTCCCGCCTCTTCTCTCACGATCAAAAATACGCTTCCTTTATCATGTCCCGCAAGGGAAACTGCAAGCTTTCCAACCATTTAAGTTTCCCCCTTAGTACAGCGTCAGAATCTCCGGCTCCCCGTCGGTCACCAGAATCGTGTTCTCATAATGCGCCGAAAGCGAACCGTCCTTTGTTACGACGGTCCAGCCATCCCGCAGGAAATTTACCTGCCACGTTCCGGCGTTAACCATCGGCTCAATTGCCAGCGTCATACCAGCCTGCAGGCGGACTCCTTTTCTTTTCTGTGAAAAGTTCGGAATCTGAGGGTCTTCATGCAGCGCCGTACCGATGCCATGTCCCACAAGGTCACGGACGATGCCATAGCCAAAGCCGCTCACATAGGAATCAATAGCGGCAGAGATATCAAATAGATGATTCCCTTCTTTTGCCATTTTGATTCCTTCAAAAAAGCTCTGCTTTGTCACTTCCATCAGCTTCATTGCCTCTTCGCTCACCTTTCCGACCGCATGCGTTCTCGCAGCGTCAGAATGATAGCCTTTGTAAATCAGGCCTGCGTCAAGGCTGACAATATCGCCCTCTTTGAGATAACGGTCTTTTTTAGGAATACCATGCACCACCTCATCATTGACAGATACACAGATAGATGCAGGATATCCATTATAATGGAGAAAATTCGGGATACATCCGCAGTCCCTGATGAGTTTTTCACCCAAAGCATCCACTTCCAGTGTTGACATTCCGGGCCTGATCGCATTCCCCAGCTCCTGATGGACATGCGCCAGACGCTTTCCAGCCTCTCTCATCAGCTCGATTTCTCTTGCAGATTTAATTGAAACGGCCATAGTTCCCCTCCAAAATCTCAAAATCCGCTCTCATCAGCCTAAAATTGCAGTGATCGCAGCAAATACTTCTTCCATCGGAAGCGTTCCATCAACAGTCTTTAATACACCCTTATTGGTGTAAAAGTCTATCAGGGGCTGTGTCTGCTCATGATAAACATTCAGACGGTTCTTTACTGTTTCCGGCTTGTCATCATCTCTTAACACCAGCTCGCTGCCGCACTTGTCACAAATTCCTTCCGTTTTCGGAGGAACATGCTCGATATGATAAGTAGCACCGCAGGTCAGGCATGCACGGCGGCCGGACATTCTCTTGATGATATTCTCATCCGGAACATCAACATCAATCGCATAATCGATATGGTCGCCCAGCTTGGAAAGCTCGCTGTCGAGTACCTCTGCCTGAGGAATGGTACGCGGGAAACCGTCCAGAACATAACCGTTCTTGCAGTCATCCTGTGCAACGCGGTCCAGCAGGATGCGGACAGTCAGCTCATCGGGAACGAGGAGCCCCTGATCCATATACTGTTTTGCTTCCTTACCCAGCTCTGTGCCATTTTTGATATTTGCACGGAAGATATCGCCTGTGGATACATGAGGAACGCCGTATTTTTCGGCAATCATCTTCGCCTGAGTTCCTTTGCCCGCACCAGGTGCGCCTAACATAATGATCTTCATGATTCTCATACTCCTTCGTATAAAATTAGTGTGCGCATAAAAATAGACAGGGACAGAAACGTCACCGTCCTGTCCCGCCCATATCCGGTCCGCCTGTGCTTCAGACAGCCGATCAGTCATTCAAGAAACCTTTGTAATTGCGTACCAGCATCTGAGACTCTATCTGCTTCAACGTCTCCAGCACAACGCTGACAATAATGATCAGACTCGTTCCGCCGAAGGATACGCTTGCGCCGAACAGACCATTGAACAGGTACGGAAGTACACATACGATAGTCAGGCCGCATGCGCCGATAAAGATCAGATAATTCAGGATTCTGGTCAGATAATCGCTGGTCGGTTTACCCGGACGGATGCCGGGGATAAAGCCGCCCTGCTTTTTCATATTATTGGCAATCTCCAGCGGGTTAAAGGTAATGGACGTGTAAAAATATGCGAAGAACACGACCATTGCGATATACAGTATCAGTCCGAGAGAATAAACCGGTTCACTCAGGCTGCACCAGTAGCTGGAATTCAGAGCTTTCAGAATATGTCCCCATACTCCGGTCCCTTCATAATGAGTCAGCTGCGCAATGATGACCGGTATCTGCAGAATAGACTGTGCGAAGATAACCGGAATAACGCCGGCAGTATTGACTTTAAGAGGGATAAAGCTGGACTGACCGCCTACCATCTTGCGGCCCTGTACTTTTTTTGCATACTGAACAGGAATCTTCCTTACCGCATCGTTCAAGATAATGACGAGCACTACCATGCCGACGATGATCGCAAGGATGATCACTGCTGCGAGAGCGCCTGTAGCAACAGCCTTGCCTTTGATGAACTGCTCATACAGATTGGACAGATCGCTCGGTACACGGGAAATAATGTTGATCGCCAGAACGATGGAAATACCGTTGCCGACGCCCCTTTCCGTGATCCGCTCGCCGATCCACATCAAAAACGCGCTGCCTGCCGTCAATGCCGCGATCACTGTGATCACGTTAAGCGCATTGAAATCGTCCATCAGACCCTGACGGCCAAAACCGATCGCCATTGCCGCGGACTCAATCAGTGCAAGACCTACCGTCACATATCTTGTGATGGCAGTCAGTTTTTTCCGCCCCTCTTCTCCATCCTTCTGCATCTCTTCCAGCTTCGGGATCGCAATCGTCAAAAGCTGGATGATAATGGAGGATGTAATATAAGGCGTGATGTTCAACGCAAACAGGGAGAAGTTCTCAAAGGACCCTCCCGTAAAAGCGTTAAAGAAGCTGAAGGTATCGCCCGTCTGCGCTGCGAACCAGTTGGAGAAGAAATGTCTGTCAACGCCCGGCACCGGAAGCTGGCAGCCGATACGAACGACCACCAGCATCAGGAAAGTGAAAAACAGCTTTTTTCTGATCTCCTTGATCTTCAGCGCATTTTTCAGGGTAGTAAGCATTTACATCACCTCTGCAGTTCCACCAAGCGCCTCGATCTTTTCTTTTGCGGATGCACTGAAGGCATTTGCTTTCACATCGAGCTTCTTGGTAAATTCTCCGTTTCCAAGAATTTTAACGCCGTCTCTGGGATTCTTAACGATTCCTCTTTCGATCAGGCTTTCAACAGTAACAGTCTCTCCGTTGTCAAATACTTCAAGTGCACTTAAATTGATAGCAACGATATCCTTTGTGTTTCTGTTTGTGAAACCTCTCTTCGGGATACGTCTGTATAAAGGCATCTGGCCGCCTTCAAAACCCGGTCTCGGAGCGCCGGAACGCGCCTTCTGACCCTTGTGGCCCTTACCTGCAGTCTTTCCGTTGCCGGAAGCATGACCGCGGCCTCTTCTAAAGTTATCGCTGTGTACGGAACCAGCTGCGGGCTTTAAGTTAGATAATTCCATTGCGTTGCACCTCCTCGTCTTAAGCTTCTTCTACCTTCAGCATGTAGCCAACCTTCTGGATCATGCCTCTGGTAGACGCGTTATCGGGCATGATAACGGTCTTATGCATTTTGGTAAGACCCATTGCCTCGATCGTTGCTCTGTGCTTCGGCACTGCACCGATGGGGGACTTTACCAAAGTGATCTTCAAATTCTTCTCAGCCATTTTAGTCTCCTCCTGCTTTAAGCCATGATCTCTTCTACAGATTTACCACGCTTTGCAGCAACTTCTTCAGGAGTCTTGATCTCGCTCAGACCCTGGATGGTTGCCAGCACCACATTCTGCTTGTTGTTGGAGCCAAGAGCCTTTGTACGGATGTTCTTGATACCAGCCAGCTCACACACAATACGAACAGGGCCGCCGGCGATAACACCGGTACCTTCGGGTGCTTTCTTCAGCAGAACGGTAGCAGAACCGAATTTGCCGAGGAAGTCATGTGTAATAGAATTATTCTCATCCAGAGAAACGCTGATCAGGTGCTTTGCAGCATCCTCTTTACCTTTGCGGATAGCTTCCGGAATTTCGATGGACTTGCCCAGACCAACGCCTACGTGTCCGTTGCCGTCTCCAACTACCACTAAAGCTGTGAAACGCATGTTGCGGCCGCCCTTTACAACCTTGGTAACACGTTTGATGGAAACGACTTTTTCTGTTAATTCCAGATTTGCCGTATCAATAATTGTTCTTCTCATCTGATGTGTTCTCCCTTCTTAGAATGTCAGGCCAGCTTCTCTGGCTGCGTCAGCTAAAGCTGCAACTTTACCCTGGTAGATGTAACCGCCGCGGTCGAAAACAACCTCGGTGATGCCCTTCTCCAGAGCGCGCTTTGCGATAACAGTTCCCAAATATGCCGCAGCATCAACGTTATTGGTCTTCTCCAGCTCTGCCTTCACGTCTTTTTCAACAGTGGATGCAGCTGCAAGAGTCTTGCCAACGGTATCGTCGATAATTTGAGCATACATATGATTATTGCTTCTGAATACGGCCAGACGCGGTCTCTCAGGAGTGCCGCTGAAACGGTTGCGCATTCTTCTGTGCTTGTTCTCACGAACGATCTGTCTTGATTTCTTACTAACCATTTTTACACTCTCCTTATCCCTTATTTCTTACCGGTCTTACCAACTTTGCGTCTGATAACCTCATCAGCATACTTGATACCCTTGCCCTTATAAGGCTCCGGTCTTCTCTTGTCTCTGATCTCAGCCGCAAACTGTCCAACCTTCTCTTTGTCGATACCCTTAACGATGATGATGTTCTGACCTTCCAGTACGCTTTCAACGCCTTCGGGATCGATCATCTCAACGGGGTGGGAATAACCTAAGGATAATGTCAGCTTGTTGCCTGCCTTTGCAGCCTTGTAACCTACGCCGTTTACTTCCAGCTTCTTCTGATAGCCTTCTGTAACACCAACAACCATGTTGTTGATCAGTGTTCTGGTCAGACCGTGCAGGGATTTCATTTTCTTTAAGTCATTAGGACGGGTAACGATTACCTGACCCTCTTCCACTTTAATTGTCATCTCTTCGGGAAGCACTCTCTCAAGAGTTCCCTTGGGACCTTTTACAGTCACTTTATTATTTTCTGCAACCTCTACAGTTACGCCTGCAGGAATCGCGATTGGCATTCTTCCAATACGTGACATGCCCGTACCTCCATATAATAGATTAAAAACTATTGTATCAGTATCCGGAAAGCCGCTCATCAATGCAGCCCTCCTAATTTTGAGAAAGCCCTTTACACAGCCTCCCTCAAATCGCGGAAGAATGCGTTTACGCATTCTTCCCGACGAAACATAGTTTTTCTTAGGCGGCGTCTTACAGACGCCCTAGAAAAACTTTTCGTCGTTTTACCAAACGTAAGCCAGAACCTCGCCGCCTACCTGCAGCTCTCTTGCCTTCTTGTCGGTAACAACACCCTGGTTGGTGGAAATGATCGCGATGCCAAGACCGCCCAGTACGCGGGGAAGCTCTTCCTTGCCTGCGTATACGCGCAGACCGGGCTTGGAGATTCTCTTGATACCGGAAATGATCTTATCGTTCTTGTCCTCGCCGTACTTTAATGTGATGTGGATTGTCTTGAAGGAACCCTCATCCAGTACGTCATATTTCTTAATGTAGCCCTCTTCCAGCAGGATCTGAGCAATAGCCAGCTTCATCTTGGACGCAGGTACATCTACTGTATCGTGTTTTGCAGTGTTCGCATTACGGATTCTTGTAAGCATATCTG
>OHKY01000498.1_pt1 | contig 14982 bp, 6 predicted proteins | sample 1568941 | NCBI WGS metagenome assembly OHKY01 (sample SAMEA3879521, study PRJEB24766) | human gut metagenome | biome: human-associated habitat; feature: feces | place: USA | collected 1985/1987 | reverse complement strand
CCAAATATCATCTTTTTCCGTATGAATCGTGAAACCTTCTCCATCATCATGATATTCTAATGTGTATTGAAGTCGATTCTCTTCTCCCTTAACTTTGCAAGCAAAATCATAGATTTTTGTTCTGGTACCGGACATATATTCTGAATCAACTAGTCGCAGATCCGTTATATCTTCCGCTGTAAAAGTATCCTGTTCCAGCTGTTCTCCTAACATCTGCTGTGCTTCTTCCAGGTCTGCCAGTCTTTGTGCTTCCTGTCGTTCTTCGTACTTTTCCATTTCTTCCGGTGACAAATAATCATCTGTGCGGATTAACTGGCGAACACGTTCTGCAACCTTGTTCCACTTTAATAAAACTTCTACCTCTGGACTGCCAATTTTCCCTTTTGCAAGTTTTAATCCTTTTGCATCATGGGATGCGTCGGAAGCATCTGCTCCTGGTATTCCGGGTGAGGAACCACCTGTTCCATACTCATTTTTCAGGAACTCAGCTGCATCTTTCATATCATGATGTTCCATGAAATACTCATAGATTCGGTTACGTCCTCCTGCAGTAATGCCGCCTCTTCTTAACACTGCGTCAATTTCATCCTGTGTGATAAAGGATAGTGCCGGACGTTCGACCGTAAATTTCTGATCTACCCAGGAACGCTCCCTCTGAAGATCCTGAAAGCGTTGGAAATATTCCGGATTATGCTGAATCTCCCAGCGGTGATAATCTCCCGGATTCTCATCCATATATTTCTGCAGCCATTCAAAACGATAGACAATCGCATCTGCTTCCTCTTGATCTGTCCATGCTCCACTCACTACATCCTGCCAGTCTGAATATGATTGTTTCTTTTCCCAGTTTCTGCAAGTATCCCGAAAATGAAGTGCAAGAAGATTGGTCATTTCTTCCTGCTCCTGTTCAATGGCATTATTGGAAATCAAATTATCCACGTAATTTCCATCCTCATACATATCCCGAATTCTGTTCGCTGCTTCTTCCCACGTAACCATGCGGTCAAAGTTTCTTCTGGCAGAGTCCCCTCGCCGGATACGGATACCATCATTGTCATACCAGATACTGATTTTCTGACCATCTATGGTAAATCCTTTGCCACCAGTTCCATATTCATCTTTCAGAAAACTCCGCATTTCTTCATTATCCAGACCTTCAATCAGTCTTGCTGTAATATGAAACAGTGTATTTTTCTGTCCGCTTCCCGTGCGGAGAATATCATTTACCACTTCATCGGAAATAAGAAAAGCGGCTGGCTGTTCCAATGCAGCTGCCGCTTTCCTTATTTCTCCTAACTGTTCCTCTTCTGTTGGGAACAGACTTAACTGTAAATAATCTCCTGAATCACCAGCTCCTCTGCCTGTGCCTTGATCTGGTTCATGTGTCTGGTCCATGCCATCCCGTCTGCCATTTTGTCCGGTGCCGGATCTTTCTCCAGAAGTTCGTTCATCAGGTCGTCTACTCTCTGTCTTGCCTGGCTGTCGATCTCCATCAGATGACTGTCCAGACGGTTCTGCAGTGTCAGAATGTTGAACCTGGCTACCTTGTGATTTCTCAGATACTCTTTCCGCATCATTCCGTACTTGCCGATGGTTCCTCTCGTCTCTTCCAGGCTGATATCTGGAATCTGATACTCTCCGTTCTGGCTGTAACTGATCTCTCTCATAGTCTGTTTCCTCCTTTTTTTCTTCTCTATCTTCTGTGTTATCTGTATTACTTTCACGCATTAATGCGTTAAATTTATTATAGACTACTTCTTTTTCTTTTGCAACCGTTTTCAGGTCATTTTCCAGATTATTCAGCACATATCGTCCAATCTGCATCAGGACTGGTCTGCTGATCTCATTGACTGCACTTCCCAGATGTCCTAATACTATCAGCTGATTAAAGTCCGTAATATGCCGAAAATCCTCTGCATCCAGATATTCCTGTGCATCCAGTCCACACCGGTTTAGTAATACATACCAGACACTATTGGTCATCAGTTCCCGAAATTCGACTTCCTGATTCTGTTCGTCCAGTTCTTCCAGAAATGTCCCTGTTACATCCAGTCTCAGTTCTTCCAATGCATCTGGAAGCCATTCTTGCATACTCTCCTTCGCTGCCTGATACAGACTTTCAGCAAGTCCTCCTTCTGTATCTTCCAGTGTTAATTGCTCCTGCAGATAATCTGCAACCAGCTGTTCTCCTTCCATTGGAAGATTCCATAACTGAGGATCCTTTCCAAGATTACGCACTTTATAAGTGTCCTGCACATCAAATACATACCGAAGTTTCGTTTTCGGTCCGGAAGTATTGTCAATCAAGGCAATCCCTTTGGATCCCTTTTTGATCCAGCGGTACATCTTCTGATTCCAGATTTCCATGGATGCTACGGCAGTTGCTTCCGGTCGCTGTGCATAAATTAAAAGCTGTTCTGGAAAAGTGTATTTGTACAGTCTGGATGCAGTGTTTAGGAACCGCATCCATTCCTGCGGACTGGCAGCTACATCTTTTGCCACCTCTTCCGTCAGCTGTTCCATTGCATATAATTTATTTGCCATGCGCTACTCCTTTTCATAAAATCAGGGACTGCTTAGCACAGTCCCCTTAAAATCATCGTTGTTACTCTTTATAATGCTGTGGCAAGCTCTTTTGACTTATTCTTTGGCACTTTGTCTCCCTCTTTTGCCTTGATTTCTGCCTTAGCTTTCTCCAGTCTTCCATGGATTCCACCTTTTACTTCCGCTTTTTCGGCTGCTTTTTCTTTCTCCAAACGAGCTTCCCTACGCTCAGCATTTTCCATAACTGCCGTTTTCCCATCACAAAACTGAACTTTATCGGAAAGCTGCTCCTGTCTCTCCACCTTTGTCTCATTGACTTCCTGTACCATCGCATTTAATTCCGGAACCTGAAAAATGCCGTTATCAGGAAGAATCAGCACTTCATGAATGGAAGATGGGATGACAAAGTAATCACTTCCCAGGCATTCCCCAATCTGTTTACGAATATCTTCCTGCAGTAACAGGGAAGCTCCATTCATCTTAGCTTTGTTTGTCAGACAGAACATTGGGTTTTCCATGGCTTCCATATCCATTTTTTCATTCAGCAGGTTTTCTGGTTCTTCACCAAAAATCATAGATTTGATAATCTCATTCATATCCATAAGTGTGACACCACGTTTTCGGTCTGCCACCATCGCATCCGCTTGAATCTGTTCGGCAGATACTCCCCACTCGTTCATCAGAGAAACAGTTACCGGAATACTGCTGATCCCTTCTCCATTTTCCTCCAGATTTACTGCATAATAAGCTGCAAAATCTCCGTGTTCTGTGACTACTTTATCTGCAAGAAGATCGGTATTCCATTCCTTATCACAAATTCTCATCTGTAATTTGTCTTTCATCTTTTCATAATCCAGGATATCTGGAACTCCCATATCAAAAAATTCTGCCTTGCCCTGTGCCTCAATACGCATATCAGCTACATCCCCAACACAAGAATCTACATCTTTTCCATGGATATATTCCTGATAAAGGGAATCCAGATAGACTGTCGGTACGATTCTCTGATCTCCATTCGGAATCGTAATACCTGTCAGCTTCAAACCATTGTTTTTTTCTACTTCCTGAAGTTTAATTTCTGCGTCCTTATAAGACTCTGGCAGATACTCCTTTACATTGTCTTTGACATATTCATAAAATTCTTTTCTGTTCATCATACGCTTTTACCCCTTTCTGATCATGTGATGGTTCATTCTTTTTCTGCTGACCATCTGCTCGGCTTTCTTCTGATAAGCCATCATTCTCTTTACTGTTTTATCCTGGTTTTTTCGTGCTTCCTGTCTTTTTTCCATTGTTTTCATCATAGTTTTCTGTTCCTTTCTGTGTTTTTTTGTATGAAAAAGGGAGCCTCACATAGAAGCTCCCAATCATAACCGTTGGTTTTAGTTTCCTTATTTGCTTTTCCTTTTCCTGCTGATATAAAGTCCTGCCATACCTCCTGTGGAGATTACCAGAAGCAGGATCGGCAGCCATATATTCGTGCTGTCACCTGTTTTCGGTGCATTTGATACCTTTGTCTCTTCATGCGACTGTGGTGTATCCGGTGTTTTCGGTGTTTCTGGAACTTCCGGTTTCTCATTTGTCAGATTAAAGGTAACTTCTACAACCGGTGTACTGTCATCTGCATAGGCAAATTTCACTTTATGCTTGGTCTGATCCAGTGTGTATCCGTCCAGTGTCTTTGTTTCCACCAGATAATACTTGATAGCGGTATCATATTTGCCGTTCTTAAATGTGGCAATCTCATACAGCTTACTTTCTGCATGACCGGCAGCATCTGTCTTTAAGGTTTCCAGAACTTTTCCTTTGCTGTCACGAAGTTCAAATTCTACCCCTTTCAGCGGTTCTCCTGATGATTTATCTGTCTTATTGAGAATCACTTTTCCCTTGGCAGTGTCATCTTTCATAGCTACTTTCTGGATTTCTCCAGTATCCTTTACTTCAAAACTAACATCCGATGTCAGAAGATATCCTTTCGGTGCCTGCTCTTCACGTAAGGTATATTTACCGATTGGAAGTTTTTCGATATAGTGTGCTTCCTCTGTGGAAGTCCAGCTCTCTACTACCTGATCATCCTTATCGAGAATCGTCAGTTTCGCACCTGGAATCTCAGTTTCTCCTGTGATATCCGTCTTACTGATCTGCACTTTTGTCACATCATCTTTCATCTCTACTTTCTGAATCTCGGCTGTATTTTCTACTGTAAAGGTAATACTTTCTGCAGTGACATATCCATCTGCCGGTTTTGTCTCTGTCATGGTGTATTCCTTACCAACAACCAGTTCTTTGATCACATGGGATTCTTCCGTAGAAGTCCATTCATCCACTGTATTGCCATCTGAATCCGTCACTTTCAGGTGTGCACCTGGAAGTTCTTTACCTGTTGTCAGGTCTGTTTTGGTCAGCTCCACTGTAGTTGGCTGATTCTCAAAAGTAAAGTCGTAGCTTACTTCTGCCTGGTCTTCTCCGGCATATTCAAAGGTAAATTCCTGTACTTCTTCTGTTGTAACAAATCCGTCCGGCGCAAAGATCTCTTTCACATAGTATTTTCCGTCTACCGGAAGATCTGCCGTAAAAGTAATCTGTCCTTTTTCATCCGTTACCCGCTGCTCGATCAGACTATCTTTCTCAAGGAGTACCTCGCCCTTTGCATTTTTGATATCTTCACTGGTATAAAGACCAAAGACACCACCTGCAAGAACACGTTCTGTATCTTTTTCTTTCTTCAGAACCGTAACCTTTACTTTCTGACGGGCATTCTGCCATTTCTCATCATAAGTGATGACTGGTGTGTCCTGATCACGGTAGGAAAGGTCAACATATCTCGGCTCTTTGTCCAGCACATAACCGTGAGCTGTTTTTACTTCCTTCACATAGTATTTTCCAACCGGGAGATCTCCCATCTGTGCAATACCATTGGAATCTGTGGTAATGGTTCCTACTTTTTCATCTGCTTTGAAATAATCTTCACTGACACCATCTGCCGCTTTGATATCTTCCGCAGCAAATACATCGAACGTCACATCTGTAAGGCTTCCGGTTACATACTCAAAAAGATGCTCCACGGTACCTTTTACATGATCCAAAAGTGTCACCTTATCCAGAAACTCTCCATTTTTGTTGATGATCAGAAGTCCTGTTGGAACTTCATCTTTCATCTCTACTTTCTGAATCTCGGCAGTATCTTCCAGTGTGAACTTCACATCCGTCGTTTTCAGATATCCATACGGTGCCATTTCCTCTCGAAGGGTGTATTCTTCACCCACAGTCAGTCGTTTGATCACATGTGGCTGATCTTTTACAGAAGTCCACTGATCCACAACATTTCCTTCTTTATCAAGAACGGTGAGTTTTGCCCCATCCAGTTCCACACCTGTTGTTACATCAGATTTTGTGATTTCAACTGTTGTCGGCTGGTTCTTTTTCACTGTTTTCAGTTTTACTGTCTTCACATCCTGCCCCTGGTAAGAAACATCCAGATTCAGAACTTCATCAGAGGATACAAATCCCGCCGGTGCTTTTAACTCTTTCACATAATACTGTCCAAGCGGCAGATCCAGCGTACATGCTGCAAGACCATCGTTATCAGAAGTCATTTCCTGCAGAAGTGTATCTGCCTTTACAATGATCTCACCTTTCTCATTCTTCAGATCTTCTGTGTTATAGATGCCAAAGACAGCTCCTGCTACGGTTGCACCATTTTCTGCATCCTGTTTTTCTACCTGGATTGCAACTTTCTGGCGGTCATCGCCAACCATCACTTCCTGTTCGATCACAGGTGTATCCTGATCCGCATAGACAAATGAGACATCCGATCTGTCATGGTTCAGGACGAATCCTTCCGGTGCAGTCTTTTCTACCACATAGTAAGAACCAAGCGGCAGGTTATCAGCAACTGCTTTTCCGTCTTCCCCGGTCGTTACCGTTGTTACTAGTGCATCTTTTGCATAGATCAGCTGTCTGTTCCCGTTTTCATCTTTCTGATAATCCGGTGTATAGATATTTTCAGCTGCATAGACATGAAATGATGCACCCTTCAGGTATCTTTCTTCATAAACAAAATCCTTTTTAAATCCGGTCAGCATCTCACCTTTTTTATAGATCGTCAGCTTTCCTTTTACCGGATGGTTCTCATAGTCTACCGTAATAATGGCATCTCCGCTCTCAGAATCCATCTGGTATGCTGTATTTGCATCCACCGCAATCTCTACATAGTTCTTATTGATTGTGTACCCTTCCGGTGCGTTGACTTCCTCAATCCGGTAATGTCCGATCTTCAGATTCTTCGGCATAATCAGATATCCCTGGCTGTCCGTAAAATAGGACTTATGAGTGGTTGTCACTGGGTAAGTTGTTACCTGCTCCACATACTTCTTGTTGTCCAGGTCATATACCTTAAATTCTGTTCCGGCAATCAATACAGATTTCTTTGTTTCATCGTCTTTTTTCACGATTTTCAGTTTTGCCTTAAACTCTTCATCCAGAAGCACTCGCCAGATCTGTGGCTCGTTTGGATGATGTTCTGTGATATTCACTTCAAAATCATCGACTGGCTTGTAATTGTGCGGTGTTGTAGTTTCACGCACGATATAGCTTCCAAATGGTAATGGAATACTGCAGGCATACCCTTTTTCATCTGTAAAAATCTCAGTTGCTCCGTTTTCTCCACTTACTACTGGTTTTGCAGAATCAAAATCATAGCTTCCGTCTGCTTTCTTTGTAAGGGAAGATTTCAGATAAACTGTAAATCCGGCTCCGGATAACAGATCTGCATCGGTCTTTCCATTGTTGGCTGCTTTGATGATCTGAAATGGCTGTTTGATGACCTGCTCACTGGAAGTGCACTCTCTTTTTACTTCTGCTGTCATATCTCCTTCATAACTGCACACAAGATCATGCTCTTCTGTATCTGCCAGGTATCCGGTCGGCGGTGTGATCTCTTTGACATAATATTTGCCAAGATATAAACCTTTTACAGAAGACTGTCCTTTGTCATCTGTTGTAAGAGATGCTACCTGTTCTCCTGCTTTATAAATAGTTCCGGTTTCTCCGTCCGGATGCACGATATCTTCACGGGCATACAGACCATAAACTGCACCTTTCAGTGTGGCATCTCCCTGTGGTACTGCTTTTCCTGTTTCTTTATCAACTTTGAATAAATTGATCTTTGCTGTCACACGGTCATTGCTGAAGGTATGGGCAAAAGATACGGTTGCTTCTTTATCATTGGTGTAAGAAAACTTGAACGTATACACATCTTCTGTATTTCTTACATAACCTTCCGGTGCCTGATCTTCCTTTACAGAATAGGAATATCCAATCGGAAGATCTACTGTGAATTTTGCAGTTCCATCTGCTCCAGTAGTTGCTTTCTCAATCAGTGTTCCTTTTTTCACAACAACGGTTCCGTCTGCATTTCTAATATTATCGGATGCATACAGTGCAAAAATACCGCCATTCAGTGGTTTCTTTGTATCTTTATCCTGTTTTACTACGGAAACGTCTGCTTTCTGTCTTTCGTTGTTAAAAGTCACATCTGCAAATACAACTTCTTTATTCTGTCCGGCATAAGTCAGAGTCACTGGCTTTTCTTCGCTGCCGTTATAGAAATTGTCCGGTGCTTTTGCTTCTTTCACCACATAGCTTCCAAGATGCAGGTTCTTCAGTGTAACAGAACCATTCTCTCCCGTAGTCAGATTATCTTTTACCAGGTCACCTTTGCTGTACACTTTTGTGCCATAAGCAGTTACGATATCTGCCCCGGCATACACGTTATACACTGCATTTTTCTGTCTGCGGTTTTCATACTGGAATACCGTTCCATTTTCACTGACATCTGCTCCGGTAAGAACCTGTCCTTCTTTGTAAATGGTAAGCTCTGCAAGCTGTTCTTTATTTTCTACAGTCACAGAGGAAGTCTTACTTGCTACCAGTTTTACATTTGTTGCCGTTGCATTTACTACATATCCCTGTGGTGCTGTGATCTCTTTCAGATAAACGGTATCCTGTGTCTTGATGATCGTAACAGAAGATTTTCCATTCTTATCTGTTGCCGGCATCTGAGTGATCAGCTTTGTACAAGCCTCATCGCTGTATACACCGAATACTGCACCTGCAAGATTGACATCAGCTGTATCGTCTTTCTTTACGATTTCGATCGTAGCCTGTTCAATCCAGGACACCTTTAAGCTTACATATTTTTCATCAGCGACACCTTCTCCAAACACAAATGCCAGATCCTGAACACTTGCATTCGTAGTCAGTTTATATGCTGAATAATCTTTTGTAATACTTCCCTTCATTTTTGCAGAAAAAGTAGCACTTACATCTCTTGTCTGTGTCAGAGGAGCTGAAAGATAAAACGTGGTTCCGCCTCCAATTGTTACGCTTGCACCTGCCGCACTTACATTTCCAGTAGATACATTATGGAGCTTTACACCCTTTGGTAAGTCCATTGTAATTTTCTGCTGGGAAGATGCATTGAACTTAATGTTCTCCGTTCTCTGAACATTTCCATCTACATAAGCTTTTACATTCGGTTTTGAAAATGACATTGCTACATCTGGTATTTCCGGCTTATTCACACAATAATTATAGAGTTCTTTTGCCAAAGCCTCGCCTGTAGCATTTGTTCCATAGAATGCATCACTGCTTCCATTGGCATACGATGCAGCCATGTGAATAATAATGAATCTTTTTCCTTCTGAGAAATCCGTGTGTTTATTCGCAAAAAAACTTTCGCTCCCTGCGGCATCTGTACCGTAATAACACACTTTTGCTAACGCCTGATTGTCCCCGATCTTTGTGATTGTATAATTTCCAGATCCTGGTCCTGGTTTTGCTGGCTGTACACAATACGCAGTTGCTCTGACGCTTCCGTAGCTGATATAGTACGGCTCTGTCAGATAGGTTCCAAGATTATAATCTGCATATCTATACAGAGGTCCTTTTTCAATCGTTACCTGCTGTGTAGTTCTTGCTGAATAAGCCGAAACTGCTTCAAATGTTGCAATCTCTCCCTCTTCCATAGAATCAAGATCCACACCTTCGTCTCCTGCCTGTTCCAAAACATCGTGAAGCTCTAACCCTGATTCTTCATCATAGGTATCCTGATTCTGTGCTTGCTCTACTAAATCATCAAATTCATCAGCATCAATATCGGTAATTTCCGAGTCTGCTTCGGAATCCTCCGCTTTCTCTGTCTGCTGTTCACTGCCAGCTGCTTCGGATTCGGTTACCGCTTCACTCCCTGCAGTTTCTGTCTGCACTTCTGTCTCTTTCTCACGCACAATCAGCTTTCGGCTGATCTGATACTTCGGATGCTCCTGATTTACCGGTTCCACATAATAGACCGCTTTGTAAGTGTCCGCATGATCTGTCGTAAAATCCTCATCCTTGTCGTTCTTTGCTTCCTCGAATGTGACTTTAACCTTGTCAGCATCCTTGATTTCCAGTCCTGTGTAGTCTGATTTCACATCAAATACACTGCCTGTTTCGATTTCATAATCTTTGGCAGTCACCACCTCATCTTCATCCAGAAGGTCTTTCACTTCCTCATAAAGTGGCGGTTTTTCCTCTGGCTGAATCTCCGCTGCATATGCAGTCATCGGAGACAACACGGTACTAAGCATTGTCATGCCTGCCAGCAAGCCAGATACTACTTTTCTAAAATTACCTTTTTTCTTCATGCTAAGGTCCTCTCTTTCATAATATTTGTATGAAAACAGACAGTCCTTAGACTGCCTGCCATACACTACTTATCGTTGTGGGAAAATCAGATTGAACTGCACATTCCCCTCGCCGGGATCAACCATTTCCACAGTTGCTTCATACTGTCTCCCTGTTTTTCTGGATACCAGATCTTTATAATGGATTTTTCCTTTAGACAGGAACTTCTTTGCTGCCGCCTTATCCATCTTTTTTCCCTGGCTTGCAAGGAATTTATCATTCTTCCACAAGGTAAAAGCACAGTTCCGATCAGAACAGTAAAAGTTTACTTTTCCTTCCCTGACATCAGCTCCACAGCGGGGACATTTGCCAATGACTTCTCCTTTTGCTTTTCCCTGAAACTGCTCTTTCTTTTCTTCTGAAATACCCTGATATCTGGCAACCAGTTCCTGCATCAGCTCTGTAATCCCATTTAGGAATTCATCTGCTGTCTCTGTATTCTGGGCAATGTGATTCAATGCCATTTCCCACTCTGCTGTCATCTTCGGAGATTTAATCTCATCCGGCAGAACCGTAATCAGCACATTGCCATCATCTGTCGGCACCAGATTTTTCTTTTCCCTTTTCACAAAACCAGACTGAATCAGTTTTTCAATGATTGCTGCCCTTGTTGCTGGAGTACCTAGTCCTTTCTTTTCTGTATCTTCGGTCAGTTCTTCATTCCCTGCACGTTCCATCGCAGAAAGCAGGGTATCTTCTGTGTACTGTTTCGGTGGCTGTGTAAAATGCTCCGATACAAAAGAATCACAGGGACCATAATGCTTGCCTGCCCAGATATCCAGCTCCGGCTCTTCTTTCTCACTCTTTACGCCAAAGAACTGTTTCATTTTATTTTCGATTGCCTTGAATCCTTCCTGCTTTGTTTTCTTTGCCGTGAGATAAAACGTATGATAATTACAGGTAATCTGGCTTTTATGACTCTCATAAATATAAGGATCTGCGGTTGCTGTCAGTACCCTGGCACTGATCAGGTACAAAATCTTGCAGTTTCGTTCTTTCAGTTTACCTATATCTGCCTTTGCTACTTCCATGGTCGGGATAATCGCATGGTGATCAGATACTTTCTTTGAATTTAATACCTTACTCACGTCCGGCTGATATTCCAGGCTTTCAGCATAAGGCATTTCCCCAAGTAACATCTGAATCAGAGTTTCTGTGCTTTCTCCCATCTCATCTGTCAGATACTGGCTGTCTGTTCTCGGATAAGTGACAAGCTTCTGCTCATACATCTCTTGCACGGCATCCAATGTCTGTTGAGCGGTATAGCCAAATATTCTGTTTGCTTCCCTCTGCAGGGTGGTCAGATCATAGAGTTTTGGAGGGCGGACTGTTTTCTCTTTCACATCATCCTTTTCCACTTCGCACATCCGCTCCATGCAGTCCGCAGCCACTTTATCTGCATCCTCTTTTTTCTGAAAATGCTCTGTAACTGCATCCATATCATCAAACTTGATATGAGCCATATAATATTTTTCTTTGGTAAATTCCTTGATCTTCTGATTTCGATCCACGATCATGGCAAGTGTTGGTGTCTGCACTCTTCCGACTTTCAGATTCTGGTTATACAGAACGGAAAAAAGACGGCTCGCATTGATTCCCACCAACCAGTCTGCCTTTGCCCTGCAAAGTGCTGACTGATAGAGACTGTCATAACACGAACCGTCTTTTAATGACGCAAATCCATCTTTAATTGCCTGTTCTTCCATAGATGAGATCCAGAGCCGCTTCATCGGCTTTTTGCATCCTGCCTGCTCATATACCAAACGAAAGATTAACTCACCTTCACGTCCTGCATCAGTAGCACAGATCACCTCATCTACTTTGGAATCTCTCATCAGTTTCTTTAAGATTCCGAACTGCTTCTTTGTGCCCTCCAAAATCTTGTGTTTCCAACATTCCGGCACAATCGGCAGATCCTCATATCTCCATTTTTTATATTTTTCATCGTATTCCGATGCATCGCATAATCCCACCAGATGTCCTACGCACCAGGAAACGATATAACCGTTTCCCTCCACGTAGCCATCTTTTCTTGTTCTGGCTCCAAGAACGGAAGCCAGTGCCATCGCAACCGATGGCTTTTCTGCAATCACTAATTTCATTTACTCCTGCTCCTCTTCTTCATCTTCCAGCACATTATCATCAAAATCTTCATCTCTCAGGATTTCCGGTTCTGTACTTTCTTCCTGCTCATCTGCATCATCTACTTCCCGTTTTTCTGACTCTGAATCTTCGGATTCATCTTCATCCTCTTCCATCTCATCCTCGTCATCATATTCATGTTTTGGTTTATAGACTTTGAAGTAATATCCTCCTGCCGCAGCTCCGACTGCAACCAGTGCAATCAAAAGATACGTTCCAAATGGACTTTTATCTTCAGGCATCTGAATATCATCCTCTACCTTATCTTTCTCATCTGTCTCTGTCGTTTCCGGTTTTTCTTCCTCTGCTTTTTTCTCTGGTTCTGCATAAACCGTATCCACTTCCGGAAGTGTCACCGAATCAGAAAGTGTGAAGTTCATCAGATCTTTTTCACTAACTTCGGTAAGAAAATACACATTATCCTGAGATTTTGAATTGTCAATAATCAGATAGAAAATCTTACCACTCTTCGTTGAAATGGTATAAAACTCTTTTGTGCCTTCCGTAGCTGTTTTAGTAACAGAATCTGCTGTCTCGCCTTCTTTATTAAGCTGTTCCTCAATACCTGTCACTGTCCGATCATCCACGGTTCCTTTTGCATCTGTCGGCTCAGAAGCCTGTGCATCCTGCGGAAGCGGAGAAGTCGTTGTTTTTTCAGTCCCCATTGCATCTGCACTGGTCGTAGTTGCCATTGCACCATTGCTGTCACTGGAAGATTTCTGTTTTTCTGCCTGCTTCTTTGCCCATTCATAGTAAGGATTCTGCAACACATACTTTTCAGAAGTATTTCCAGCACCATCTGTTACCGTAATCTCAATCTGCTTTGTAGTAAAATCTTTCTGTGTCAGTTGCACTCTCAGCATTCCATCCTTCAAGTCTGTATAAGTGGTGCCATTGACTGTTACTGCAGTAATCCCTGATACTGTATCATTCCCCTGAATCGTCAGCACACCATCTGTCAGGGAAGCAGAGAGTGTAGGCTTTTCCGTGTCATAACACTTAATAGAGCGATTCTGCTCATAGACCTTCCCCTCACCATCTGTCACACGCACATACACTGTCTGGTTTCCAGTGATCGTGATACTTCCACTTCCGGTTACATCCTGCCAGCTTCCATCTTTTCCTGCTTTTGCTTCAATCTTTGCTATTGAGAAACCTTCCGGCATATGACTGGCATCTACCGTAACAGCAATGGTTGTTTCTCCCTGTTTCCAGCCATCCGGTTTCTCAATCGTGATTGCAGGCGTGGTATTCTCAGCTGCATAAGCAGTCTGTGTCTGGAGCAAAGGTGTTGTCAGGCAAAGAAATGTCGTTGCTGCAAGCAAGCTCTTTTTTACCCTGCTTTTAGTAATTGTTCTCTTCTTCTGTTTCATTTTTTCCAGATTCATCATCGGCTTTTGTTTCCTCCTTCTGTATTTCTACCCTGCCGGGCAGTTCATTTTTCATTCTCTTTTTGAAAGCTTCCAATTCCGGAATACTCATATCCATTGCACGGATAATTCTTACAATTTCCAGATTTTCCGCTTCTGTTTTTGCAATCTCCGCAGCCTTGAACCGCTTTAAATCTGCTTCATATCTGGCTTTGGAAGCTTCCATTTTCTCTTTGGCTTTCTCATAATCTGCCGTAGCTTTTTCAAGACTTTTCATCGGTTCTCCTTTCCGGACGGCTGATGCAGCCGCCCTTTTTTCTTACCATCGTCCAAATCCATAGAAATGGCTCTGCCAGTATGGGGAATTGATGGACGTATACTGCACCGGATGTCCACAATGGATCATCTGACCATTGTCTACATAGATTCCGATATGCGTTACCGGCTCCCCTGCGTCGTAAGTTCCAGTAAAGAAAATCAAATCTCCCGGCTGCGCCTCCGACTGGGATACTGGTGTACAAATGTTGTACAGTCCCTGTGCTGTTAATCTTCCTGTATTCCTTACACCAGAGTTTGTCAGACAGTAGCTTACAAATCCGGAACAATCGAATCCACTTGGGGAATATCCACCCCACACATACGGTGTTCCGAGATATTTTGCCGCTTCTTCTAGTAATCGCTGTGCCGCTTCACTGGTGTATTCATTGCCACCAAAACTGGAACCTTCTCCTGTTTCCAGATAAAAGATCGGGTTCAACCGTTCTCCATTTTTTAACAGTTCAATATGAAGATGGCTTCCTGTGGAATTTCCAGTATTTCCTACAAGACCTATCTCATCACCTTTCGTGACGGATGCTCCTGCAGATACACTCCGGCTGCTTAAATGTGCATACCGTAGTTCATAGCCTTTACTGTCCTTGATTACAACATAATTGCCATAGCTGTCGTTATAAGCAGAAGTTGTAACTGTTCCTGTCAGTCCTGCCATCACTTTTGTTCCTTCCGGTGCCCCGATATCCATGCCATTGTGTAACTGATTAGCTCCAGAAATCGGGTGAATCCTGTATCCATAATAGCTGGTCACACTGGAATACCAGTTAAAATCAACCGGTGTCGCAAACATCTGCAAGTTGCCTTTTGTATCGTTGTAGGCACTGAACAGTTCTTTCTGGAAAAATCCCAGCCTGTCCTGACAGAT
>OHKY01000497.1_pt1 | contig 15077 bp, 10 predicted proteins | sample 1568941 | NCBI WGS metagenome assembly OHKY01 (sample SAMEA3879521, study PRJEB24766) | human gut metagenome | biome: human-associated habitat; feature: feces | place: USA | collected 1985/1987 | reverse complement strand
CCGGCGTGCTGGATCGTATCATCCTCATAGAGAAGTCTTGCGCCGACAATTCCGACGTCCTCTCTCTGGGCAAAGCCGAGCATCTCCTCGACAAAGTTCTTTGCGATCAGCTCGATATCGTTGTTCATGAACAGAAGGTATTCGCCCTTTGCATGCTGTACGCCGAAGTTGTTGATCGCGGAGTAGTTGAACTCCCGCTCCCAGCGCACCACATGGACATTGGAAAACTCCTTCTGGATCTCCTCATAATACTGGAAGGTCTCCGGCTCTGTGCTGTTATTTTCCACCACGATAAACTCCAGGTTCTTATACGTCCCCTTCTGGAGCATGGGACGGATACAGGCGTCCAGGTCTGCCCGGTGATCCTTATTGGGGATGATCACCGATACCAGGGGCTCTCCGTCCAGCTGGAACGTGGTGTGATAGATCCCGTAATCCACACCCTTTTCTACCTTTTCCGCTTTTATCCCCATCCGCTCATAATGGGCCATGATGGCGCGGGCTCCGGCCTCAAAGGCATAGAGCTTGCTCTCCGGGTTGCTGGCAGTGGAATTCTGATGGCAGCGCCAGTGATACAGCACCTTCGGCACATGCAGAAACGCCGCGCCCGCCGCAAACGCGCGCAGGACAAGATCGAAATCCTGCGCCCCGTCGAAGTCTGCCCGCAGCTTCAGGCGCTTCATCAGCCCCGCCTCCATCACCAGAAAATGACAGATGTAATTATTGGAAAGCAGAAGCTCCCCGTCAAAATCCGTTTTCCGATGGGGCTCATAAAAACGCTTTCCGTCCCCATCGCATTTATCCTCATCAGAATACAGCGCCAGCGGCTGTGTTTCCGCAATATTCCCGTTTCTTTTCCGGATCGCCGCCGCCATTTCGTACAGCGCGTCCGGCGTCAGCAGATCGTCATGGTCTAAAAGCCCGATGTAGCCGCCTGCCGCAGCCTCGATCCCGCGGTTCGTATTTTCGGAAATCCCGGCATTTTCTGTAAGCCTAAGAATGACAATTTCTCCGTCATGCCATTCCCGATTCTGCAATTTATCCTGCATTTCTCCAGTTTTGGGGCATAAATTGGCATCGGACGAGAAGCTGCACACCCTCATCCCGTTTCTCTGCGCCCAGTCCAGCGCGATTTCCCTAGCTCCTCCCGCGTCTGCAAGGATCAGCTCCCAGCGCCTGTAGGTCTGCGCCTTCATCCCGTCCAGCAAAGCCTCCAGATGCTCCTTTTTCGTATGGAAGGCGGGAACCACGACGCTGATCCGGATATTTCCCGCTGCCTCTCCCCGCTGGCGTTCCAGCTCCTTTGGATCGGGTGCTTCATAACGGTAATCCTGCTTTTCCTGCCCGATGCGCTCTGCGGCAGCCATGACCGCTTCCTTTATGCCGTTTTTCTGCAGATAATACCAGGTCTTTTTCAGATTGGAAAGGCTCAAAACCGCCATCGGGACACTCCTTTTTCCTGCGGCGTCCTGCCGCCTTTTTGTTTCTTATCGTGCGCGTGCCACAGAACCGGGCTCTCCGGCGCTGTGGCACGCATTGTTCCTTGATTCAATCCTTTTTAAGCGGCGCTTTTTACAGCACTGCCTTTAAATCTGCGGTAAGCTGATCCACCTTCTGCTGCGCATCCTCAAGGCTTGTGCCTTTGACGCCCATGTAGAACTTGATCTTGGGCTCTGTCCCGGAAGGACGGGCGCAGCACCAGGAATTGTTCGTCAGGTCAAAGTAGAGCACGTTGGACTTGGGAAGCCCTGTGGGACGAACCGCCCCCGTCTCCATATCCGTCACCTGATCCAGCTCGTAGTCGCGCATTTCCACTACCTTCAAATCCCCGAAGCTCTTCGGCGGATTCCTGCGCAGCTTATCCATCATCTCCGCGATCTGGGCGGCTCCGTCGATGCCCTTTAAGGTGATCGCATACTGCGTTTCCTTGTAGTAGCCGTATTTCTCGTACAGCTCGATCATATGATCCCAGCAGGTCTGGCCGTGCTTTTTGCACCATGCCGCCATCTCGCACAGGCACATGACCGCAACGATCGCGTCCTTATCTCTCGCGTGGGTTCCCGCCAGACAGCCGTAGGACTCTTCCAGACCGAATACGTAGTGACCCTTGCCCGCTTCCTCCATCCATTTGATCTGCTCGCCGATGTATTTAAAGCCGGTCAGCACCTCGATGAACTTCACGTTATAATCCGCTGCGATCGCGGGCGCCATGTTGGTCGTCACGATCGTGGAAACCATCGCCGGATCCTCTGGCATCGTGTTTGTCGCGGTGCGCTCGCGCAGGATGTACTCCGCGATCAGCATGCCGGACATATTTCCCGTAAAGGCAACGTACTCGCCGGTCTTTGTATCCTTTGCATAAATGCCCAAACGGTCCGCATCCGGATCGGTTGCAAGGACGATGTCCGCATCCACCTTCCGGGCAAGCTCCAACGCCAGCTTGAATGCCTTGGGATCCTCCGGATTGGGGTAATCCAGCGTCGTAAACGCGGGATCGGGACGCTCCTGCTCGGGAACCACATACACCTGCTTAAAGCCAAGCTCTGCCAGGATCCGTCTTACAGGCTTGTTGCCCGTGCCGTGGAACGGCGTGTAAACGATCTTTAAATCCTCCGCCATCTCTTTGATGATCTCGGGATGGATGATCTGCTTTTTGAGCTCTTCCATGTAAGCGACGTCAATTTCTTCCCCGATGAACTGATATAAGCCGGCTGCCATCGCGTCCTCTCTGGACATGGTCTTTACCGTATGGAAGTCGGTCACGTTGTTCACCTCGCCGATGATCTCCTGATCCTTCGGAGCCGTTACCTGCGCGCCATCCTCCCAGTAAACCTTATAGCCGTTGTATTCCGGCGGATTGTGGCTCGCCGTCACAACGATGCCGGAAATGCAGCCCAGCGTGCGCAGCGCAAAAGACAGCTCGGGCGTCGGGCGCAGCTCGTCAAAAATATATGCCTTGATGCCGTTTGCCGCAAGGCATCTTGCCGCCTCGTCCGCAAACTCCGGAGAATAATAGCGGCTGTCGTACGCGATGGCAACGCCCTTATCCGCGCCGCCCTGCTTTAAAATATAGTTTGCAAGTCCCTGCGTCGCTTTCCTGACCGTATAAATATTCATACGGTTCGTTCCCGCGCCGATCACGCCACGCAGTCCGCCGGTCCCAAACGCCAGATCCTTATAAAATCTGTCTTCAATTTCCCCCTGGTTGTCGGCAATCTTGCGAAGCTCCTCTTTTGTATCTTCATCAAAATAGGAATCCTCCAGCCAGAATTTGTACTGATCCATGTAATTCATAGCTTTTGCTACCTCCATTTCCCTCATGGGCTGTTTCCCCATGCCTTATCTTACCCTACAGTATACACTATTTTTTCAGACCCGTAAAGAAAAATCCGATTTATCCAGCGAAAAATTCGGGTTGAAATAAGGGTCGCCTGCTTCCAGCTCCGCCATTTTTCCCGGAAACGTGCCGATTCCTCGTTGTAGCGCGCCGCCTTTTCCCCCTGATCGTCCAGCCCTCTGGAAACCGATTCAAAATGATACAGCTCCGCAAACGGGGTGAATACGTTTAAATATCCCATCCGGCGCAGCTTTAAGCAGAAGTCCACGTCGTTTAAGGAAACCGCAAAGCCCTCGTCCAGACCGCCCGCCGCCTCGTAGAGCTTTTTTTTCACCATCAGGCACGCCCCGGTCACAGCCGTCATGTTCTGCGCATAGCAGAGCCGCCCCATGTAGCCTAAGTTTTCCCGCTTCTGGCGGTAATGCACATGCCCCGCCGTCCGGTGCGCACCAAGCCCGATCACCACGCCCGCATGCTGGATCGTCTTGTCGCCGTAATAAAGTTTTCCGCCGACCGCGCCCACATCCTGCCGCTGGGCGTACATCAGAAGCTCCTCCATCCAGTTGACCGTGATCACCTGCGTGTCGTTGTTTAATAAAAGCACATAGTCGCCCGTCGCCTGCGACACGCCCAGATTGTTGATCTTTGAATAGTTGAACGCCCCTTCATAGGTCACGATTTTGATCTGCGGATTATTTTTCAGCTCCTCGTAATAGGAAAAGATCTCCTTCGTCTCGCTGTTGTTTTCCACAACGATGATCTCATAGTTTTCCCATGTGGATTTTTCCACGATGGACTTGATGCAGCGGCGCAGATCCTCTGCATGATCCTTATTCGGGATCACGATTGAAATTTTCGGCTCCCCGACGATCTCATAGGAAATTTTGAAAATCGTCTCAAACGCCCGCGTGCTCGTGATCGTAAAATGGGAAAATCCATGGCGGCGCAGATGGTCTGCCACCGCGCCCCTTGCCGCCTCCACCACATAGGGCTTCGCCTCGATGTTGCCCGCCACGCTGCCCGCCAGTAGTAAAGAAGCTTCGGCACATGGACGACCTTTTTGGCATTATCGGTCAGCCGCAGGATCATATCGTGATCCTGGCTGCCGTCAAACTGCGTCCGAAAAAGCTCCGTGCCCTCCAGCAGATCCCGTGCAAATACGCTGAAATGGCAGATGTAGTTGTTCGCCCGCAGATTGTCGATCGCATAATCGGGCTTAAAGTGCATCGTGATCATCCGGTCGATGTCCGGGCTCTTAAAGGTCGCCTCGTCGCAGTACACAAAATCCGCGTCCTGCTCGTTGATCGCCTTTACATACTCGTACAGCGCGCACGGATGCAGGATGTCGTCGTGGTCGAACAGGCCGATAAATTCGCCTGTCGCCAGCTTATAGCACTGGTTTGTGTTCCCGGAAATCCCTTCGTTTTTGGCAAGCTTCTGATACACGATGCGCGGATCTTTTTCTGCCAGCTTCCGGCAGTATTCCCCAACGTAGGCATGGGCATCGTCCGAGCCGTCCGCCAGACAAAGCTCCCAGTTTGCATAGGTCTGCTTCTGCACGGAACCGATCATCTCCTGCAGGAAATCCTGCGGCGTATTCCACAGCGGCACTAAGATGCTGATTTTGGGCATCCGTTCAAAAACCGCCCGCTCCTGCCGCTCCCGCTCTTCCTGCGTCGGGAAGCTCGCCGTGCCGTAATGGGTCATCGCCTTTTTTTCCCACGCCTTGTAACGCATCTTCTGGATCACGCCCGAGAGGCTTCCGCAGTTTTTTAAGCGGTCCTTCTGGCGGATCACAAAATGCATGCATTTCCGCGCCGGGGCGGACGCCTTCCAGACCGGATTGTTTTTGATGCGGTCCAGCTTAAACTGCAGGTCGTCCACCTGATCCTCCAGCTGTGCCACGCGGTTTGCCAGATAGACCGCCTTATAGTGCTCCTTTTCGTAGGCGTCCTGAAAATCCTTCTGCGCCGATGAAGGCTGCTGTTGCTGATGTTCCATCCTGAATATTCTCCCCTGAAAATTTTTATTCCACGCTCAGTATCTCCGGGCTGAACCGGTAAAGCTTCTGCCGCGAGCAGGTGTCCTCCCATAAAAATCCGATCAGATAGTCGCCCTTGGGCAGGCTGCTTCTGTCAAATTTCACGCAGACGCCCGGAAGCTCCGTATTGATGATGCCGTGGAGATTTGCGTCGATGTCGGGGCGGTATTGTCTCGTGCAGGGCAGCTTCCACACCGTTTCGCGGTCAGCGGCAAGCGCCTGCGTGCTGGATCCGTCCGCCAGATAGCCCTTTTCCACCGGCTTTAAAAGCACGGAAAAATCATAGCGGCAGTTGTCCACCGTCAGCGCCCACGTCCAGCCCTGGATCATCCAGTCGCCGCCGCCGGAAATCCCCTTTTCCCAGCGCTCCATGTCGCCCGCAAATTCTACGCCGATGCGCAGCACCTCGTTGTGCCACTCAGGCAAAAGTCCGCCTTCGATCAAAGCAGGCTCTGCCGTTTCCACCCGTTTGTCAAAATCATAACGGCAGCCCGTGTAAAATTCCGCGTCCAGCACGTCCTTGATCAGATAACGGTGGTAGAAGGGGTCGCGCCCGTAAACGGACGGGTGCATTTCATACAGCAGGTTTAATTCCATGTGGAGGCGGCGCAGCTTCTCAGTGCTGTCGTCCGCGCCCCGGCTTAAGGATTCGTGGTGGGTTAAGCACACATCGTTGCGTATCACGTTATAATAGCCCATCTCGTGCAGATGATAGCAAAATTCCACGTCGTTAAACGCCACGCGCAGCTTTTCGGACAGCCCGCCCGCCTGCTCGTAAATGCTCTTTTTTACAAGGAGGCACGCGCCCGTCACGCCCAGCGCGTCCATCGCCAGCCGGTTTCTCTTGAAATAATATTCGTTCGCATCCGACCGAAACTGCAGCTTGTGCGCCGGTCCCAAATGGATATTCGTAATGCCCGCATGCTGGATGATCTCCGTCCCCGGATAAATGAGCTTTGCGCCCACCGCGCCCACATGGGGCAGCACCGCCTTTTCCATCAGCTTTTCCAGCCAGTCATCCTGCGTGATCTCGATGTCGTCGTTTAATAAAAGGATATAATCGCCCGTCGCATAGGCGGCGCCCAGATTGCACATCCGGGAAAAATTAAATTCCATCGGCTCATAGTGATAGACGAAGCGGTATTTTTCCTGCAGCATTTCCCGCATCTGCTCGATCCGCGCACGGTTTTTGGCGCTGCTGCCGTTGTCCACCACAATGATCTCGAAATCCCGGTAGGTGCTGCCCTCCATTACCGAATGGATACAGGTGGAAAGCACCCTCGGATTGTCCTTGCTGGGAATGATGATCGAAACCTTTCCTTCCGGCACAGTCTTCCAGCCACGGCGCGCATAGGCGCTTTTCTTTAAATCGTCATATGCCTCTTCCATGCCCCAGACCGCAATCTTTTCCCGGTGGAACAGCACGCTGTCGATATGCCCTGCCTCGCCTGTCAGCTCTGCAGCCTTCAGCACAAAATCATAAAGATTCCGGTGAAAATCTACGTCCCCAAGCCACGTCAAACCGCTGACCGCCTCTTTTTTTACCGCGAAAAACCCGCCGAAATAAAAGTACGAGATCAGCGTATCCGGTGACCAGTCCGGCTTTAACCACGGATTTTGGCGGACGCCCTTTTCGTCCATTTCATCCTCGTCCCCATACGCGATCACCGTATCCGGAAACCGCGCAAAAAAATCCGAAACGAGCGCCAGCTCCCGCATATCCGGCGTGCCGTCCGGCGCATGGAACACCACAATATCCGCATTTTTATAATGTTCAAAGGAAAAATCCGCGCGGCATTCGTCATAGGAAACAACGGCAAGCCTGTACTGTTTTCCCAAAAGCTCCCGTTCTTCCCTCTCCTCTGCTTCCTTCTGCCTGATCCATTCATCGTAAGAAAGCGTCTGCTTTGCGATCTGCTCCCGATACCAGCGGTATCTTTTTTTTACCAGTTGCTTCTGAAGCGTATCCTTTATCGTTGAAACCAAAAACCTTTCCTCCTGCTTTTATGCTCCGCCAGCGCTTCCTGCGCTGCCCTTGCCTCCTGCTCTGCCCGTCCGATCCTCGCCCGGACGTCCGCCAGCATTTCCCCTGTCAGCCACGCGATCTGCGCCCGGATCTCCAACGTCTCGCCCGCCGTTTCCTCCTGATCCAAAACGTCCAGACGCACGCTGATATTGGGGTCTGCCGTATCGAACAGCACCGTGCAGACCCTGCCCTCCTGCCGGTCCAGCATTTCGCCGTTTGTGAACAGGCAGCGGTCGATCTCCTCTTTCGTAAGCGCCCGCCCTCTCCACAAAATCTCATGGATCTGCACCAGACACGGAAGCTCCGCAGGATCCAGGCGGATCCCCTTCGTTTTTGCCTGACACTCGATCCTTGCATGGATCAGGTCGTCCGCCTCGTAAGCGTCATATCTGTAATAGGAGTGCTCCGGCGTATAGCCTTTACCCAGATCCTCAAAAATCTGCACCCGCTTCCGGTCCGCCCGCGCAAAAAATTCCTGCCACGGAACCGCCCTGTGACCGATCAGATGACGCATATCCGTCAGCGCCGTGCGGCTTTTTCCGTTCTTTTCCCGCATGACGCTTCTCTGGAAGGCGATCTCCTGTTCGCCAAGCTTCTGCCTTGCCGCCCCGTCGAGCCCTACCCGTTCCATGGCGCGCTTCACGATCGGATGCTCCATGCGCTTCGCGTTTTCCAGCCCATAGCAGTGCAGTGCGCGCCGCGCGATGTCCTCCGGTAAAAGCCCCGTGTCCGTCCATTCGTAATCGATCATCGTCCACTTCTCGCCCTGCACGCAGATATTGGGAAAGATCAGGTCAAAATCTTGCTTTTCCCCGTCGTTTGCGGACAGGACGTCCAGATAACGGTCAAACAGCCGCATAAAGCCTGCCTCGTCGTTTTTCTGCAGGCAGTCGTCCAAAAGCTCTTCCAGCGTCCGGGTATGCTCCAGAAATTCCAGCTCTGCATAAGGGCATCCCTCCGCCGTTTCCTTATATTCAAGACGGTTTACCGACAATCCGCTGTTTTCAAAGTGTTTCGCAAAATAAGCGCCGTTTTCGGAAAGCTCCCGGATATGCTCCGCCGCCTCCGGACGGGCGGCAAATTTGCGCACGCACCTTTTCCCGTCCTTTTCTGCGATGTCCGTCCGGATGCACAGATGCGCCGCGCGGTCGTTGGAAAACCGCGTATATACCGTTTCCGGCTCCGGCCCCGCCACCACGAGGAAGGAATTGCTGTACTGCGCAAACAGCCCCTCCCGGATGAGCATGTCAAATACTCTTTTTTCATCGAACAAAAGCATCCTGTCCCGGTCAAAATTGCGCAGATTGTTGGACAGCTCCCCGACTTTCGGCAGATAGCGGTCGGAATAGAGCATTGACATAAATTTATAATCCGGATAGGGATAATAAAAATGAATCTCCTTCTCGCCGCAGTCCCGCAGGATCTTTTCCAGTCCGTTTCTGGAAAAGGTGCGCGCCGCTCCGCCCTCCGGATAATCCTCCAGCCCTGCAAAAAACGCGCCCACATGATCCTCGCGGCAGCCTGCCCAGTATTTTAAGCCCAGCTTGTTTTCGATGGCGATCACGATCCGCCCGCCGGGCTTTACATGCTTTTTCAGGATTTTATAAAAATCCGTAAAAGGCGTATCACCGCCGATATAGCTCTGGCCGTATTCAAATACGCCGATCAGGCACACATAGTCATAATCCTTTGGCAAATCCGGCTCGATGTCCGTAAAATTCCCCACATGGATCGTCACGTTGCCGCAGTCTTTGTGGCGGTAGGCGTTGATCAGGCTCCGCTTTCTGGACAGATCCACGCACGTCACACTGCCTGCCTTGCGCGACAGGCTTCCCGTGATCGCACCGCAGCCCGAGCCTACCTCCAACACTTTCATGGACTTGTCCATCGGCAGCCATTCCACGATATTTTCCCGCAGATCGGACAGGTGATAGAGCACCTCCCAGCTGCACGCCTCCCGGATCGCCTGCGGATATTCCTCTTCCGGTATTTTCTGCACAAGCTCCAAAAGCGCATCCTCCGATGCGCCGTCACAGTAAAAATCCTGTTCCGGATAATGGGAATAATCCAGCACCACGCTGCCGACCGTTTCCGTTCTGCCTCTTTCCATGTGTCAAAGCTCCTTCACTTCTACTTCGGATTCCATATCAAAATAGCCAACCGTATCCTTCGACGAAACGACCGTGATGTTTAACACATCATACAGCCTGTGATATACGGTAAAAACGTCTTTTTCATACCCTGTCACGCCAAGGGAGATCAGATAATCGCCGCCCTGTAAACGCATTTTCTGGCGGAAGGTAATCTCCATCGTGCTTCCCGCCTTTGCGCTTTCCAGAAACGTCTTTTCAAACATCGTGTTCGTCCCCGTGATCTCCACGCCTTTGATATTTTTGATCGAAAGCGCAAAAATCGGCGCGGGCAGATCCTGATGGATCTTCACTTTCATGTGCATCGTGAACTCGTCGCCCTTTAGGATCGCCGTCGTCGGAAGCCCGTTTTTGTCCGTAATAAAATACTCTGTGATCTCCGCCTGCTTCGTGCCGTACTCCAGCGTTTCCGGATTCACGCCAGCCTTTGCCGCCTGCTCCTTTTTGCGCCGTTCCAGCGCCTCCCGGATGTCTCCGTCCGCCGTCAGGTCGGGCACATCCTCCGTCGCCTTCGGCGTTTCATACTGTCCCACGAGCACCTGCTTGTAGGCATCGATCATGTCCTTGGGGCTTCCCTCGCCCAGCTTCGTGCCCTGATTTAAAAGCACCGCGCGGTCACAGTATTTGCTGATCGCGCTTAAGTCATGGCTGACAAACAGGATCGTCTTGCCTTTTTTCTTAAATTCCTCGAATTTGCGGTAGCATTTTGCCTGAAAGAACACGTCCCCGACAGAAAGCGCCTCATCGACGATCAGGATCTCCGGGTCGATATTGATGGCAACCGCAAACGCCAGCCGCACAAACATACCGCTGGAATAGGTTTTGACCGGCTGGTACACATAGTCCCCGATGTCCGCAAAATCCAGGATGTCCTGCAGCTTTGCATCGATCTCCTCTTCCGAAAAGCCGATCATCGTGCCGTTCAAATAAATATTTTCAATGCCGTTGTACTCCATGTTAAAGCCCGCGCCCAGCTCTAAGAGGGCGGAAATGCGCCCGTTGACCTCGACCGTGCCGCTGGTTTCGTGAAGCACTCCGGTAATAATTTTCAAAATCGTTGATTTGCCGGAACCGTTCGTCCCGATGATCCCGACCGTTTCGCCTTTATAAATATCAAGGCTTACATCGTTGAGTGCATAATGCGGGGTCGAGCGCGGCTTGCGCGCAAGGCCCAGAGACTCGATCAGGCGGTCTTTGTTATGCTGGTAAAGCTTGTAAACCTTGGTTACATGATCCACGTGGATCGCAAGTTCTCTTTGTTCCATAAGTGTTGTATCCTTTAAAAGAATGTCCGTAAACGTCGCTTTGTGGGAAGGGCAGGGTTTGTCTGCGGCTCCCTCCGCTCCGCCATGCCAGCTCGAATCCGGCGCTTTGCGCCTTCTTCTCGCTGCGGCTGTTCGCCGTATAAAAGAACGTCCGTAAACGTCCCTCCGTGAGCGAGCTCCCGGCTGGACGTTTTCGTACATTCTTTTGCATGGCTCATTTATATTACATAATGTCGGCAAAATGGATCTTTAGTTTTTTGAAGATGAGGGCGCCGACGCCGAAGAGGACTACGGTGACGATCCAGAAGTAGACGGTGGAATAGAAATCCTCCCAGAACCACTGTTTGCCGTAGATTGCGCTGCGGTAGCCTTCCACGATGTATACGAGGGGGTTGATCTTTACGACCATCTGGATCTTTAAGTCAAAGTCGTTGATATTCCAGAGCACGGGGGTCGCCCACATGCCCACCTGCAGAAAGATGTTCACGATCGACTGCAGATCCCTGAAAAAGATCACAACCGCGCAGGTCGTGTAGCTGATCGCCAGCACAAAAATGAACATGCACGCGCTGTAATAAAAGATCTGCAGGGTGTAAAGGCTCGGATAATAGCCGTAAAGCGCCGCGATCACCAGAAGCACCAGCACGAAAAAGCCATGGATAAACGTCGCCGCGATGATCTTGATGATCGGCAGGACGCTGATCTTGAATACGACTTTTTTTACAAGGTAGTTGTACTCCAAAAGCGCCATCATCGCACTTGTGAGCGCCTCCGAAAAATAAAACCACGGCACGAGTCCCGCCGTCAGAAAAAGGATATACGGAATATCCTGCGCGCCGCCGGAGGCATAGCCGGTGCGGTTGGGGAAAATTTTAACAAATACGACCCAGTACATCGCCACCGTGACGACCGGCTGCACCATCGCCCAGAACGCGCCCATATAGGAGCCTGCGTAACGCTTTTTAAAATCGCTTTTTGCCAGCTTCCAGATCAACCGCCGATTCTGGTAAAGCTCCTTTGGAAGCACCGTGATCTTGTCATACAGGACGACAAAGGCGACCACCGCCGCTACGATCAGCGCCAGCGCGATCCCTTTTTTCAAAAGCTCGTCCTGCGGGTCTGCCAGCGGATTGTTGTATACAAGGATAATAACGGCAAGAATCGCCATCACCGCAGTGAATATGGCGATTCCCGCTTTTTTGCTCAGTTTTTTCATTCGTGCTTTCCTGAAAACTCTGCGAAAGAGCCCCACTTCTGGTCCTTATCGGACAAAATCAGTTCCATGCCTTCCGGGATCGGCCATTCCACGCCGATGTCGGGATCGTTCCACGCAAGCCCGCCCTCGTCGTTGGGATGATAAAAATCCGTGCACTTATAGGCAAATTCCGCATAATCAGACAATACGACAAAGCCGTGCGCAAAATTTTTCGGGATGAAAAACTGCTTTTTATTCTCTTCAGACAGAATGACGCCGTACCACTGTCCATAGGTCGGGGAATCCGGACGCAGATCCACCGCCACGTCGAATACCTCGCCGCAAATGACGCGCACCAGCTTGTCCTGAGGGTAGTTGATCTGGAAATGCAGGCCGCGCAGCACGCCCTTTTTGGAAGCGGACTGGTTGTCCTGTACGAAAACCTGATCGATCCCTGCCTCTTTGTAATCGTTGTAATTATATGTTTCCATGAAATAGCCGCGGGCGTCGCCGAACACCTGCGGGGTGATCACCTTTAAGCCCTCGATCTGACATGTTTCTACCGTAATTTTTCCCATTTTTTCAATCTCCATTCCGGAACATGGACGTCAAAACTCCCATCGCGCCACGCTCCTTTCCGTATCCTGCTGCCTCTGCTTATAATCCGTTGGCAACCTCAACCAGATATTTGCCGTAATTGGTCTTCATCAGAGGCTCAGCGAGCTTTAACAGCTGCTCTCTGTCAATAAAACCCCTGCGGAAAGCGATTTCCTCGATACAGGAAATATACATGCCCTGACGCTTCTGCACCGCGAAATCCGCCGCATCCAAAAGCGCGTCATGGTTGCCCGTATCCAGCCACGCGAAGCCGCGCCCCAGCGTCTCTACCATGAGCGTGCCCCGGCGCAGGTATTCGTTGTTGATCGAAGTGATCTCGATCTCCCCTCTGGCGGAGGGCTTCACATTGCGGGCGATCTCCACCACGTCGTTGTCATAAAAATACAGTCCCGGAACCGCATAATTGCTCTTTGGATGCTCCGGCTTTTCCTCGATGGAAAGCGCTTTGCCGTTTTCATCAAATTCCACCACGCCGTACTCTCTGGGATCGCGCACGAAATAGCCAAAGATCGTCGCGCCCTTTTCCCGCTCCGCCGCCTGACGCAGCACTCTGGAAAAGCTCTGCCCGTAAAAAATATTGTCCCCTAAAACGAGCGCCACGCTGTCGTTCCCAATGAAATCCGCACCGATCAAAAACGCGTCCGCAAGCCCTCTGGGCGTCTCCTGAACCGCATAGCTCATGGACAGCCCCAGCTGCTCCCCTGTTCCGAACAGCTCCTGAAACGCCGGAAGATCGCGGGGCGTGGAAATGATCAGGATCTCACGGATGCCCGCCAGCATCAGCGTGGACAGCGGATAATAGATCATCGGTTTGTCGTACACCGGCATGATCTGTTTGGAAACCGCCTTGGTCAGCGGATAAAGGCGGGTTCCGGAACCGCCTGCAAGAATAATTCCCTTCATCTTGGATCGCTCCTCTCCGTATTCTCTGCGCACTCCGGGCACTGGAAAGCTCTGCAAGTCCATTTCAATCCACGCGCCTGCGCGCTATAAATCATCTTATTGCTTCAAAAGGGAACGGTTCTGTGAGCCGTCCCCATCCGGTCGTTACGCTTTGTACATTTCCTCGTAGTATTTCTGGTAGTCGCCGCTTGTCACGCGCTCCATCCAGTCCTCGTGCTCAAAATACCATGCGATCGTCTTTTTGATGCCCTCTTTGAACATCGTCTCGGGATACCAGCCGATCTCCGCCTTGATCTTATCCGGCGCGATCGCGTATCTTCTGTCGTGTCCTTTTCTGTCCTCCACATAGGTAATCAGGTCGCGGCTGACAAGCGCCTTTCTCGGATCATCGTCGGAAAGCATCTCCTGCAGGGTGTCGAGGATGATCTCGATGATCTCGATGTTCTGCTTCTCGTTGTGTCCGCCCACATTGTAGGTTTCAAACAGGCGTCCCTCTTCCTGCACCATGTCGATCGCCTTTGCATGATCCTCCACATACAGCCAGTCGCGCACGTTTTTGCCGTCGCCGTAAACGGGCAGCTTTTTGCCGTGCAGGGCGTTGTTGATGATCAGTGGGATCAGCTTCTCCGGGAACTGATAAGGTCCGTAGTTGTTGGAGCAGTTTGTGATGTTCGCCGGGAAATGATAGGTGTCCATGTACGCCTTTACAAGCATGTCCGAGCTTGCCTTGCTCGCAGAATAGGGGCTGTGGGGCGCATAGGGCGTCGTCTCGTAAAAATATCCGCCGTCCTCATCCAGGGAACCGTATACCTCGTCGGTGGAAACGTGCAAAAACTTCTTGCCCTCTTTGAATGTACCGTCGGGCAGCTCCCATGCCGCCTTGGCGCAGTTTAACATCACTGCCGTGCCCAGCACGTTCGTCTGCACAAAAACCTCCGGATTGCGGATGCTTCTGTCCACATGGCTCTCCGCCGCAAAATGTACGACCCTGTCGATGTCGTTTTCCGCAAAAATCTTCGCGATCGCTTCCTTGTCGCAGATGTCCGCTTTCACAAACGTATAGTTTGGAAGGCTCTCCACTTCCTTTAAATTCTCCAGATTGCCCGCATAGGTAAGGGCGTCCACGTTGATGATGCGGATCTGATCGCCGTATTTTCTGAACATATAGTGAATATAGTTAGAACCGATAAAGCCGGCTCCGCCTGTTACAAGATAGGTTCTCATCTTCTCTTCTCCTCTTTTTTCTGGACTGCATTTTCTTTAGTGTACCACAATTCCGCTCTTTTTCCAACCATAAATTCGACTTATGGCGCTGCCGCCATCCTGCCCCCGATGCCATGCGCCTCCGCCTGCGGGAGCTTTGCGTCAGGCTCCGGTCTCGCTCACAGAGAATTTGGATCAGGCCCCGCAGATGATCCGGGGCGCATTCTGTCCGGTCAAACTCGCCCGGCTTACGCCGGGCTCAAACAAGTCCCGGGCAGAATGCCGGATCAATCTGCAGAGCCTGCAAATTCTTCTTCGCTCGTCAGTCGCCTGACGCAA
>OHKY01000488.1_pt1 | contig 15349 bp, 12 predicted proteins | sample 1568941 | NCBI WGS metagenome assembly OHKY01 (sample SAMEA3879521, study PRJEB24766) | human gut metagenome | biome: human-associated habitat; feature: feces | place: USA | collected 1985/1987 | reverse complement strand
GGAAAATATCCGAGGCTGTCATGGTGCGTTATGACCGCGCTGGCGGCTGCCGCCTATCTGGGAGCAGAGCGGATAAACGGCGCAGGCAGGGCGGGATACATGGTCATGCTGATGGTTCCGTGCTTTGCCGGGCTCGTATGGTTTTACCGCCGCCAGAGGTGGATCGGGATCGGAAAGGCGCTGGGCTGGCTGTTTTTGTCATGGGCGCTGCTGCTTGTGTGCGGCGGTCTGCAGGACGGACTGATGGTAAAAATATGGCTGTGCGGCTGCGTCGCAGTGTTGGCGTTCGCGGTCGGAAAGGGCTGGTACGGCGTCAAAAAAGGCAAGGCAGCGCTGGTTCTTTTGATCCCGGCTGTTTTGGCAGGCTTTTATATCGGAAAACTGTTTTTGCAGGGGGCGACATATCAGACGGAGCGGTTAAAGGCGCTGTTTGGGATGATGGCGGGCAAGGCGGTTCCGGAGCAAATGAATTATCAGTGGCTGGCGGTGCGGGAGACGCTGGGGCAGCTTCGGCTTACCGGCGCGGCTGCTGTGAAGGCGACCGGAGCAGTGCTTCCGGAAAATGAAAATTATGCGCTCCTGTGGATCTCAGAAAATTACGGGATCATTGCAGCCGTGATTGTGCTGGCGGTTCTGGCAGCGCTGGCAGGATTTTTGCTTTGGAGGGTTGGGAAGGAGAAAAACCGTCTGGGCGCACTGGCGGGAATCGGCTGTATCTATGTGTTTGCAGTATCGGCGGCGGTTCACGGGCTGGTAAATTTCGGGGTATTTCTGCCGGTTGACTGCGCGCTGCCGTTTCTTTCGATGAACGGCAGGCAGTGTATCGTGCTGTATGGGCTGATGGGTGTCTGGCTGTCCGTATACCGGGGAAGCTATATCCGCCCGGAGCCGTCCGGGGCGCGTGCGGCGGTTTCCGGAAAATAGGGGCTGAAACTTTTGCAAAAGGGCGCGGCAGCAGCGCTGTCCATGAAAAGACCTATGAAAAATCCACGAAAAATTGATGAAGAAGTGCTTGCAGGAAGAATAAAGCATGGTATAATAAAAATACTGCGGCGCGGCAGAGTAAAAGAAATCTGTACGCGCCCGCTCCCGAAAAATAAGGAGGACGAATCATGCTGAAGAAAGCACCGATGAAGTTTGATAAAGAGCTTTTTAAGGGCAGCGTTATAAACAATATCAAGACGCTGTACCGCAGGACGCTGGAGGAAGCGACACCCCAGCAGGTATTTCAGGCTGTTTCCTATGCGATCAAGGACGTGATCGTGGACAACTGGATGATAACCCAGAAGGAATATGAGAAAAAAGACCCCAAGATGGTTTACTATATGTCGATGGAATTTCTGATGGGGCGCGCTCTGGGCAATAACCTGATCAACCTTTGCGCATACAGCGAGGTTCAGGAGGCGCTGGACGAGCTGGGGCTGGATCTGAATCTGGTAGAGGACCAGGAGCCCGATCCGGCGCTTGGAAACGGCGGTCTGGGACGTCTGGCGGCATGTTTTTTGGATTCCCTTGCAACCCTGAACTATGCGGCATACGGCTGCGGCATCCGCTACCGTTACGGCATGTTCAAGCAGGAGATCCGGGACGGTTTTCAGGTGGAAGTGCCGGACAACTGGCTTGCAGACGGCTATCCGTTTGAGCTGCGCCGTCCCGAGTATGCCAAGGAAGTTAAATTCGGCGGCTGGGTAAGCTCCTATGTGGATGAAAACGGACGCACTGTTTTTAAGCAGGAAGGCTATCAGTCCGTTAAGGCGATCCCTTATGATATGCCGATCGTGGGCTACGGAAACGGCATCGTGAACACCCTGCGTATCTGGGATGCGGAGCCGGTGGAGTGCTTCAGCCTGGATTCCTTTGACAAGGGCGACTATCAGAAGGCGGTGGAGCAGGAGAATCTGGCGCGCAATATCGTCGAGGTGCTGTATCCCAACGACAATCATTACGCCGGAAAAGAGCTCCGCTTAAAACAGCAGTATTTCTTCATTTCCGCATCCGTACAGGAGGCGGTGGACAAATACATGCGTACCCACAAGGATCTGAAGAAGTTCCATGAGAAAGTGGCGTTCCAGTTAAACGACACCCATCCTACGGTTGCGGTTGCCGAGCTGATGCGCGTCCTGATGGACGACTATTATCTGACATGGGAAGAGGCATGGGACGTGACGACAAAGACCTGCGCGTATACGAACCATACGATCATGTCCGAGGCGCTGGAAAAATGGCCGATCGAGCTGTTCTCCCGCCTGCTTCCCAGAATCTATCAGATCGTGGAAGAGATCAACAGAAGATTTGTACTGCAGATCCAGCAGATGTATCCGGGCAATCAGGAGAAGATCCGCAAAATGGCGATCATTTATGACGGACAGGTTAAAATGGCGCATCTGGCGATCGTGGGAGGCCATTCCGTCAACGGCGTGGCACGCCTGCATACAGAGATCCTGAAGAATCAGGAGCTGAAGGATTTTTATGAAATGATGCCGGATAAGTTTACGAACAAGACAAACGGTATCACGCAGAGAAGATTTTTGCTTCATGCCAACCCGCTTTTGGCAGACTGGGTGACGGATCATGTGGGCGACGAGTGGATCACTGATCTTCCGGCTCTTTCCCGCCTGCGCGTTTATGCGGACGACGAGAAGGCGCAGCAGGAATTTATGAACATCAAGTACCGCAATAAGGTGCGCCTTGCAAAATATATCCGCGAGCATAACGGCATCGAGGTCGATCCCAGATCTATTTTTGACGTGCAGGTAAAGCGTCTGCACGAGTATAAGCGTCAGCTTTTAAATATCCTTCACATCATGTATCTGTACAATGAGCTGAAGGACCATCCGGATATGGAGTTCTATCCCAGAACCTTCATCTTCGGCGCGAAGGCGGCGGCAGGCTACCGCAATGCCAAGCTGACGATCAAGCTGATCAACAGCGTGGCTGATGTGATCAACAACGATCCCGTTGTAAACGGCAGGATCAAAGTCGTATTTATCGAGAACTACCGCGTTTCCAATGCGGAATGGATCTTTGCGGCGGCGGATGTTTCCGAACAGATTTCCACAGCCAGCAAGGAGGCGTCCGGCACAGGCAACATGAAGTTTATGTTAAACGGCGCGCTGACGCTTGGAACAATGGACGGTGCAAACGTGGAGATCGTGGAAGAGGTCGGCAAGGAAAACGCCTTCATCTTCGGACTGAGTGCGGATCAGGTAATCCAGTACGAAAACTTTGGCGGCTACAACCCGATGGATATTTTCAACAACGATCAGGACATCCGCCGCGTGCTGATGCAGCTCATCAACGGAACCTATTCTGCAAACGATACAGAGCTGTTCCGCCCGCTGTACAACTCCCTGCTCAACACCCAGAGCACATCCAAAGCGGACACCTATTTCATCTTGGCTGACTTTAAGGCTTATGCGGAAGCGCAGCGCAGGGTGGAGGCGGCTTACCGCGATGAGAAGAACTGGGCAAAGAGTGCGATCTTAAATGTTGCCAGCGCAGGAAAATTCAGCTCCGACCGCACGATCGAGGAATATGTGGAGGACATCTGGCATCTGGATAAGGTAATGCTTCCCCAGAAGCCTGAAAAGACAAAATAAACTCAGAAATAAAACGGCATAGATTGTTTCCGGGAAACGGCACGGCTTCGGCTGCGCCGTTTCTTTGTGGTGTTTGTCAGAAAGTGCGGCTGTAAGGCTTCCATTTTTACTCCCACGGAAGCTTCCAGACCGTTTCCTTACGCGCCATGGCGGCGTACTGGGACGGCGGCATGCCTGTAAGCTGCTTGAACCGGCGTGAAAAATAGTGCACGTCGGAATAGCCGAGCGCGTCCGCGATCTGCGAAATATTTAAGTCCCGGCGGACAAGGAGCTGCTTTGCCGCAGAGATTTTAAAGAGGGAAAAGCTGTGCATGACGCCGTTTCCGGTGTGCGCAAGAAAAAGGCGTTCCAGCTGGCTGCGTCCGATCCGGTTGTCCCGGCAGATGCGGGCGACGGAAAGCGGTTCGCGGATATGGGCAAAAAGATAGGTGCAGACGCTCAGATAAACGAGATTGTCCGGGAAAGAAGAAGGGGATTTCATGAAAGGACTCCTTTGGAAACATGTATTGAGATTGTTCTGAAATATTGGATACAGCGCAGAAAACAGGTAAAAACGTATACGGATACTGTTTTTATAGTACCAGAGCCTTGTCAGAAAAGACAGCAGGCGGCGGTTTTGAAAAAAATAAGATGTACAAACCACCCGAAAGGATGTTATACTGGAATCTAGCAAAAAGCACTGCGGGGGCGCGGATGTGTGCCGCTGCGCGCAGGATTTTTACATTGGAGGGTAAGTATATGGGAAACTTGAATATGGAAGAGATCAGGGAAAAGGTAGCGTCGCAGTTTGCGATGGAGGGAACCTTGAAGGAGGTGGCTGTTTTTGGGAACGGCCATATCAACGACACGCTGCGCGCGACATGCGAACTGCCGGAGGGGGGCACAAAGCGCTACATCGTGCAGCGGATGAACGACGGCATTTTCAAAAATCCGGACGAGCTGATGGAAAATGTTATGAACGTCACTTCTTTTCTGCGTAAAAAGATCATCGCGGCGGGCGGCGATCCCGACCGTGAGACGTTGAATGTGATCCCGACAAAGGATGGGAAGAACTATCTGACGGACGAAAACGGGGATTTCTGGAGATGCTATATTTTTATTGAGGATGCGACGAGCTTCGATCAGGTGGAGAAGCCGGAGGATTTTTACAACAGCGCGGTGGCGTTCGGTAATTTCCAGAGGCTTCTGGCGGATTATCCGGCGGCGACCCTGCATGAGACGATCAAAAATTTCCACAATACCGTAAGCCGCTTTGCGGACTTTAAAAAGGCTGTGGAGGAGGACGTGGCAGGGCGCGCAAAGGACGTTCAGAAAGAGATTCAGTTCGTACTCGACAGGGAGGCGGACTGCCATGTGATCTGCGACGCGCTGGCAAAGGGTGAGATCCCGCTGCGCGTTACCCACAACGACACGAAGCTGAACAATATCATGATCGACAACCGTACCGGAAAGGGGCTGTGCGTCATCGACCTGGATACGGTAATGCCGGGCTCTTCCCTGTATGATTACGGCGATTCCATCCGCTTTGGCGCGAGCACGGGCGCGGAGGACGAGCAGAATCTGGATCTGATCTGGTGCGATCTGGAGCTGTTTGAGATTTATACAAAGGGCTATGTGGAGGGCTGCGGCGGCAGCCTGACTGAAAAAGAGATCCGCATGATGCCGATGGGTGCAAAGCTCATGACCTTAGAGTGCGGCATGCGTTTTCTGGCGGATCATTTACAGAATGACATTTATTACAAGATTCATCGTGAAAACCACAACTTGGACCGCGCAAGGACGCAGTTTAAGCTGGTTGCCGATATGGAGGCAAAATGGGATAAGATGAATGAGATCGTGGAGAAATATATCTGATGCCTGCAATACATGTGATGATCAAGCCCGCTTCCGGGCTTTGCAATATGCGCTGCCGCTACTGCTTTTACGCGGACGAGATGGAAAACCGCAGTCAGGCGTCCTACGGGATCATGAGCATTGAAACGCTGGAAAACGTGATCCGCGAGACGCTTGCCTTTGCGGAGGGAAGCTGCACCATCGCCTTTCAGGGCGGGGAGCCGACGCTGGCGGGGCTGGATTTTTACCGGGAATGTATCCGGCTGGAACAAAAATACAATACCAAAAATGTCAGGATCGACCATGCGCTGCAGACCAACGGCTATGTGCTGGATGAGGAATGGTGCCGCTTTTTGGCTGAAAATCATTTTCTGGTAGGACTTTCTGTTGACGGAACGAAAGAAACCCATGATGCCTGCCGCCATGATAAAAAGGGAAACGGGACCTATGATGTGGTGATAAAAGCCGCAGAGCTTATGGATGCTTACGGCGTAGAGTATAATATTCTTACGGTTGTGACAGAAAAAACAGCCGGACAGATAGAGGAAATCTATAAGGCATACAGCCGCAGAGGATGGAACTATCAGCAGTATATTGCCTGCCTGGATCCTCTGGGTGAAGGCCATCAGAAGACGGAATATGCCATTTCGCCGGAGAACTATGGCAGATTTCTCACCCGGCTCTTTGATCTCTGGTATAAGGACTGGCAGAAAAACAGGCAGCCTTATATCCGTCAGTTTGAAAATTATATTGCCCTTTTGATGGGGTATTACCCTGAGGCCTGCGACCAGAGAGGCGAGTGCGGGATCCAGTATGTGGTAGAAGCGGACGGAAGTGTCTATCCCTGTGATTTTTATATGCTGGATGAATATCGTCTGGGGAATTTTAATGAGAATACGATGGAAGAGATGGATAAACGTCGTCAGGAGACTGGCTTTATAAAGCGCTCCCACCAGCTGGATCCCCAGTGCCGGGAATGTCCCTATTTCTTCCTCTGCCGGGGCGGATGCCAGCGCTACAGGGATCCTGTGGAGGGAAGCAATTATTATAAGAACTATTTTTGTCAGGCGTATAAGAGTTTTTTTGAGCACTGTATGGACAGGATGAAAAACGTGGCAAAGACAGGGATGAGAAGATAATAGGAAATACAGAACTGGACTGGTTTAAAATAACTAAAATGGTTATTTTAACCAGTCCATAATTCTGCTATAATACGGGAAATGATGAAAAAGCAAGGAGGAACGTATGATGCGGAATAATTCTGTAAAAAATCTGGCAGCAGCTGCCCTGTTTGCAGCGCTGAGCTGTGTTTTTACCATGGCAATCCGAATTCCTACACCAGGTACCGGAGGATATATTCATCCGGGCGATGCCGCGGTAATCCTGTCGGGGATTTTTCTGGATCCGGTGGCTGCATTTCTGGCCGCGGGAATTGGCTCCTGTATGGCTGATTTCCTGGGCGGATATTTTATTTATGTACCCATTACATTCGTGGTCAAAGGCCTTGTGGCTGTAGTCACATCTGTGGTATACTGTCATGGAGTGAGCAAAGGAAAAAGCGGGAAGCTGGCAGTGCTGTATGGTGGCATAACAGATATTTTGCTGGTGACAGGCGGATACTTTCTCTGTGAAAGCCTTCTCTATGGTCCGGCAGCCGCTTTTTTGAGTCTCCCTGCCAATGGGATCCAGGGGATCAGCGGACTGGTGATTGCGGGAGTGCTGTATCCGGGGCTGGAGAGGACGCTGGAAATCAGAGAGAAGGTACGATAGGGGACAGACAAATCAAAAGAATGATATTGGGGATTGGAGGAAAGAATATGAGTAAGGCAGCGGTTTTTGGAAGTTTTGTAGTAGATCTGATGGCAAGAAGCCCTCGTCTTCCTGTACCGGGAGAGACGGGTTCCGTTTTTAAAATGGGACCGGGAGGAAAGGGATTTAACCAGGGAGTTGCCGCCCATAAAGCAGGCGCCGATGTAACTATGATATCGAAAGTCGGACGGGACAGTTTTGGAGAGGTTGCTTTCAATACGATGAGAGAGCTTCAGATGGATACGTCTCATATGTTTGTAACGGATGATACAGAAACAGGATGTGCTTTGATTTTAGTAGATGAAAAGACCAGCCAGAATGAGATTATCATTGTTCCCGGAGCGTGTAGTACTATAACAGAAGAGGAAGTAAAGAACATTGAAGCGGTGCTTAAGGAAGCAGAATATGTACTGCTGCAGCTGGAGGTAAATCAAGAGGCCAATGAGCTTGTAGCTGAATTGGCATGTAAACATGGCTGTAAGGTGATTGTAAATACAGCTCCTTATGCGCCGGTTACAGATGAGTTTTTATCAAAAGCGTATATGGTAACGCCTAATGAAGTAGAGGCAGAAGAGATTACGGGAGTCCCTGTAAAAGATTTGGAGTCTGCGAAAAAGGCAGCAGCCTATTTTTATGACAGAGGTGTTAAAGAGGTTCTGATTACTCTTGGCTCAAGAGGTGTGTTTGTTTCATCCGGAGGAAGAGAGGAAATTATTCCGTGCTTTAAGGTGGAAGCAGTAGATACCACAGGAGCAGGTGACGCCTTTAACGGAGGCCTTCTGGCTGCACTTTCAGAAGGCAGGGATATATGGGAGGCAGTCCGTTTTGCAAGTGGTCTTGCTGCATTATCCGTACAGAAGATGGGGACAACACTTTCTATGCCTGTACGGGAAGAAATTGACCGCTTTTTAGAGGAACATAAAAACTCCTGAAAATAGAATCTTGACAGTTTCCCATGTCCGTGATAGCATTATTGGCAGTAAGGGAGTAGTCAGCGCAGTTGACCGGCAGTTTTCAGGCCGGGAACCGTGTAGCGAAGTCAACAGCATCGGAGCGTGTCCGTGGCTTGGTTTTAAATGGCGAGACTTATCGGGAGTCTTCTCAGCAGAGGGGAGGACTTCTGGTAAGTCTCGTTTTGTTTGCACCAATGAAATGGAAATGCACAGATGCGCCTGTGAGACAGATGTATAGTGCACCTGCAGTACGGGAATGATGAGAGAGACACTTCCATATGATAATAAGGAGGAAAAAGCAATGAAAGAGTACCTGTCCAGTATTCAGGATGTGCTGAAGGAGCAGAATACTTCAGAAGAGGGACTTTCTTCTCAGGAAGCTGCCAGCCGTCTGGAAAAATTCGGGCACAATAAGCTGAAGGAAGGAAAGAAAGATTCCCTTCTTAAGAAATTTCTTGATGAACTGGCAGATCCCATGATCATTATTCTGATCGTGGCAGCTGTTATTTCAGGTATTACCGCTTACTACGAGGGTGAGTCCTTTGCAGATGTGATCATCATTATGGCGGTAGTTATTATCAATGCAGTTCTGGGCGTTGTTCAGGAAAGCAAGGCAGAGGCGGCGATTGCAGCCCTGCAGGAGATTGCTGCAGCTACTAGTAAGGTGCTGCGTGACGGAAAGCTTGTTACATTAAAGAGTGAAGAGCTGGTACCGGGTGACGTAGTGATTCTGGAAGCAGGCGATTCCGTTCCTGCGGACGGCCGTATTATTGAATGCGCCAGCATGAAGATCGAGGAGGCGGCCCTTACCGGAGAATCCGTTCCTGTAGACAAGATTATCCAGGTGTTAAATCTGGGCGGTGAAAAGGACGTTTAGGCGACCGCAAAAATATGGTATACATGGGCTCCACCGTTGTATACGGCCGTGGAAAAGCTGTTATCACAGCGACCGGTATGGATACGGAAATGGGTAAGATTGCAGATGCCCTGGCTCAGGCTAAGGATGAGGAAACACCTCTCCAGATCAAGCTGAATCAGCTGAGCAAGTTCCTGACCATGCTGGTTGTGGGAATCTGTGTGGTTATCTTTGCAGTAGGCCTGTTCCGTGCACAGGGAAGCGCAGAAGGCATTACCGGCGATACGATCTTAAGTACATTTATGGTAGCTGTTTCTCTGGCAGTAGCGGCAATTCCTGAGGGTCTGGCTGCAGTTGTTACCATCGTGCTTTCCATCGGCGTTACAAATATGTCCCGCAGAAATGCCATTATCCGTAAGCTGACTGCAGTAGAGACTCTGGGATGTACACAGATTATCTGTTCGGATAAGACGGGTACGTTGACACAGAATAAGATGACTGTTGTGGAGCATGTGGCAGATGATGAGAAGCTTTTGGAAACTGCTATGGCGCTCTGTTCCGATGCTTCCTTAAGCCCTGACAGCGGCGAGGCAGTGGGAGAACCTACCGAGTGTGCTCTTGTAAATGATGCTGCAAAGAATGGACTTCCAAAGGATCAGCTGGAAAAGGAATATGTCCGTGTGGCTGAGGCTCCCTTTGATTCCATGCGTAAGATGATGACAACCATTCATCAGACTGCGGACGGACGTTTCATCCAGTTTACAAAGGGCGCTCCGGATGAAGTATTAAAACGCTGTACAAAGGCCTATGTGGGCGGACAGATCGTGGAAATGACCGACGAAATCCGCAGCAGCATTTTAAAGAATAATAAGTCCATGGCAGATAAGGCGCTCCGCGTACTCTGCGGTTCCATGAGAGAATGGAAGGCACTGCCTGAGAATACAGACGCCTCCAATCTGGAGCAGGATCTGGTATATGTAGGACTTTCCGGCATGATCGACCCGGTACGTCCTGAGGTAAAGGCGGCAATCGTTGAGTGCCGTGAGGCAGGAATCCGCCCTATTATGATTACCGGTGATCACAAGGATACAGCGGTAGCCATTGCAAAGGAGCTGGGAATCATCGAGGATGCCAGCCAGGCGATTACAGGCGCTCAGTTAAATGAGATCAGTGACGAGCAGTTTAAGACAGATATTGAAAAATACTCCGTTTATGCCCGCGTACAGCCCGAGCATAAGACAAGGATCGTCAACGCGTGGAGAAATGCGGGTTATATTACCGCAATGACAGGCGACGGCGTAAACGACGCACCGTCCATCAAGGCGGCTGACATCGGCGTCGGCATGGGCATTACCGGAACAGACGTAACAAAGAACGTTGCGGACATGGTTCTGACAGATGATAACTTTGCAACGATCGTGGGCGCGGTAGAGGAAGGCCGCCGCATTTACGACAACATCAGAAAAGCGATCCAGTTCCTGCTGGGCTCCAACATGAGTGAGGTGCTGAGCATCTTCTTTGCAACGCTGATGGGCTTTACGATCCTGCAGCCGGTTCACCTTCTGTGGATCAACCTCGTAACAGACTGCTTCCCCGCTCTTGCGCTTGGCATGGAGAAAGCGGAGCCGGATATTATGAAGCGTAAGCCCAGAGATGCAAAAGCAGGCATTTTTGCAGGCGGCATGGGCGTGGACATCGCATATCAGGGCGCGCTGATCACACTGCTGACATTAGGCTCCTACTTTATCGGCCACTACATGGAAAGCGGCGTATGGGAGATCACAAACAGCGCGCACGGCACGACGATGGCATTCGTTACCATGTCCATGGCGGAAATTTTCCACAGCATGAACATGCGCTCCCAGCGCGGCAGCATTTTCAAGCTCGGTTCCCACAACAAGGTTCTGTTCTGGGCGGCTCTTGGTTCCCTGCTGGCAACGACGCTCGTATGCGAAGTGCCCTTCCTTGCGGCAGCGTTTGAGTTTACTTCCGTTGAGCCTGCAGAGTATGTAGTTGCACTCGTAATGGGCGCGATGATCATTCCGGTCGTAGAGCTTGTGAAGTTCATCCAGCGCAAAATGAGCAAAGAGGATTAAAAATAAACGTAAAAAGGTATTGCATCCTGTAAAAAGCTATGCTACAATAAATAAGCTGTCCGTGGATTACTGCGGACAGCGAGCGGATGAGAACGAAAAAGCAGCAATCAACAATATAGAACGAGGTGAAAGAACATGAAAGAGGGAATCCATCCTAATTACTATCAGGCAACTGTAACATGCAACTGCGGCAACACATTCGTGACAGGCTCCACAAAGCCTGAGATCCACGTTGAAGTTTGCTCCAAGTGCCATTCTTTCTATACCGGCCAGCAGAAAGCGGCTCAGGCTCGCGGACGTATTGATAAGTTCAACCGCAAGTACGGTGTGGCAAGCAAATAAGAATTGCGTAAGGTTGAGGTTTGTATAAATCTCAACCTTAATTTTTAGGTACGGTTCACCCATGCATGGCGCGGGCGGACTGTGGAAGTTCACAGCAAGGGATAAGAGTATGAGCAGGAAAAAGAAGAAATGTTACTGCGGCATCGGCGGACAGGCGGTGCTGGAAGGCGTAATGATGAAAAACGAGGACCGTTATGCAGTTGCGGTGCGCAAGGCTGACGGCAGTATTGAGATCAAGAAGGAAGATTACAAAGGGATCTGGGGCGGCAAAAAAGTGACGAAGATTCCTTTTTTAAGAGGAATATTTAATTTTCTGGATTCGCTGATCCTTGGGATGAGCACGCTGACGTGGTCGGCGCAGTTTTTCGAGGAAGAGGATCCGAAAGAAGAGAACAAAAGGACGGCGAAGCAGAAGAAGCAGGAGAAAACGCCGGGAAGCAGCGCAGATAAGCTGGCGACAGGGGCAACGGTGGCGTTTTCCATCGTCCTTGCGGTGGCGATCTTTATCGCGCTGCCGTATTTTCTGAGCCTGATCTTTGCAAGATATATTTTGAACCAGTCGCTTCTGGCAATCGTGGAGGGCGTCCTGCGCCTGCTGATCTTTGTCGGTTATGTGGCTGCGATCTCCGCCATGAAGGACATCCGGCGCGTTTATATGTACCATGGGGCAGAGCATAAGTGCATCAACTGTATTGAGCGCGGGCGCGAGCTGACGGTAAAAAATGTCCGCAAAAGCTCCCGGCTGCACAGGCGCTGCGGGACGAGCTTTCTTTTGTTTGTCATGCTCGTGAGTGTTGTGCTGTTTATGTTTATCCGGATCCCCAACCCGGTGGCGCGGCTGATCGTGAGGATCCTGCTCGTTCCGGTGATCGCGGGGATTTCCTATGAGATCATCCGGCTGGCGGGCAGAAGCGACAACTGGCTTGTGCGGATCATTTCCGCGCCGGGGATGTGGCTGCAGAAGCTGACGACAAAAGAGCCGGACGATTCCATGATCGAGGTTGCGATTGCGTCCGTGGAGGCAGTTTTTGACTGGAAGGCATATTTAAAAGAGACGTTCGGCTACGATGTGGACGAATGGGAGCGGGAAGAGGAAGAAACGGCAAGAGAAGAGGCTGTGGCAGGAGAGGAAGCTGTGGAAACCATGGAAGCCGCAGAGGAAAGCGGTGAAGCAAAATGACCTACCGGGAGCTGTATGAAACGGGGCGCGCAGCGCTGGAAGAGGCAGGGACAGCGGAGGCTTGCCTGGATGCGCGTCTCCTTTTGGAGTTTATCTGCGGCACGGCGCACAGCGACCTGCTCGTACACGGGGACCGGAGCGTGGATGCAGAAAAAGAAATGCGTTACCGCAGCCTTATCGCAAAGCGGGCGGCGCATATCCCGCTGCAGCATCTGACCGGGGAGCAGGAGTTTATGGGGCTTTCCTTTGCGGTAAACGGGGATGTGCTGATACCGCGTCAGGATACGGAGATTTTAGTGGAGGAAGTGATGCGCAGCATCAGCGACGGCTTTCGGATACTGGATGTGTGCACCGGCTCCGGCTGTATTTTGCTGAGCCTGCTGCATTATTCCAATGGCTGCATGGGCGTGGGGACGGATATTTCGGAGCGGGCGCTGGAAACCGCCCGTCTCAATGCAGAGCGGCTGGGTGAAACGAATGCGGAATTTATACAGGGAGACCTGTTTGAACATGTGGAAGGCAGATTTGAGATCATTGTGTCGAATCCGCCTTATATCGCGTCGGAGGTGATCGGCGGGCTGGCGGCAGCGCTGGACGGCGGGGTAGACGGGCTTTTGTTTTACCGCAGGATCGTTGAAGAGGCAAAAGACCATCTGTGCGGCGGCGGACGGCTGTTTTTTGAGATCGGATACGATCAGGGAGCGGCTGTATCGGAGCTGATGCGCGCCGCCGGATACCGGGATGTGGAATGCGTGAAGGATTTTGCGGGGCTGGATCGGGTTGTTTCCGGTACGCTTTACAGCAGCGATATAGAAAAGATGAACCGGATAAATGAGGACAAAATAAGAAAGGATTAAGATGTTTGATAAGCTGGAGGATCTGCTGATCCGTTTTGAAGAGATCATGGGCGAGCTGAATGAACCGGATGTGACGGCAAATCAGGCGCGTTTTCGGACGCTGATGAAGGAGCAGAGCGACTTGACGCCCATTGTGGAGGCGTACCGGGAATATAAAAAGTGTACGCAGGACATCGAAGACAGTCTGGCGATGCTGGAGGAAGAGAGCGATCCGGAGATGAAGGAGATGCTCAAGGAAGAGCTGGGCGCAGCCAAGGCGCGGGTTGGGGAGCTGGAGCAGGAGTTAAAGATCCTCCTTTTGCCGAAAGACCCCAACGATGAGAAAAATGTCATCGTGGAGATTCGGGCAGGCGCAGGCGGCGATGAGGCGGCCTTGTTTGCTGCGGAAATCTACCGGATGTATGTGCGCTATGCGGAGCGGCAGCGCTGGAAGGTGGAAACGATGGACGTGGAAGAGATCGGCATTGGCGGCATGAAAAATGTGAGCTTTATGATCTCCGGCCAGGGAGCCTATTCCCGTTTGAAATATGAAAGCGGCGTACACCGGGTACAGCGTGTTCCGGAAACTGAGTCCGGAGGCCGGATTCACACCTCTACGGCTACGGTTGCAGTTATGCCGGAGGCGGAAGAAGTAGATGTTCAGATTGATATGAACGACTGCCGTATCGACGTTATGCGTGCATCTGGAAATGGAGGACAGTGTGTCAATACGACAGACTCTGCGGTTCGTCTGACCCATATGCCGACAGGAATTGTAATTTACAGCCAGACAGAGAAATCCCAGCTTCAGAACAAGGAGAAGGCATTCCGTCTGCTCCGCTCCAAGCTGTATGATTTGGAAATGGAAAAGAAGATGAATGCAGAGGCTGCAGAGCGCCGCAGCCAGATCGGAACAGGAGACCGTTCTGAGAAAATCCGTACCTACAATTTCCCTCAGGGCCGGGTTACGGATCACCGGATCAACCTGACTCTGTATAAACTGGATAAAATATTAAATGGAGACATTCAGGAAATTCTGGATGCCTGCATTGCGGCAGATCAGGCTGCCAAGCTGGCGAAGATGAACGAGATGAATGGATAGGGAGCTGATGGAGAAGCCGCTTTTTCTAAGAGAAAGCAGGCTTCTCTTTTCGCATCATTGTTTCCGAATCCCGCGTTGAATTTTGGGTGCCGGTATGGTATAGTACAAACTAGAAAACTGGTATCAGCCAGAAGAATCTGATGAACAAAGATGCAGAAGCCTGATGGCAATGATAAAACAACGGCATAAGTCCCGAAAATCAGGGATAGCCAGAAACTAGGAAAGGAAAAGCTGATTTTCAGCAGAAGATTTGATATGAAAGGAATTATACTTGCAGGAGGATCCGGCACACGCCTGTATCCATTGACAAAGGTAACGTCTAAGCAGCTGCTTCCGATTTATGATAAGCCCATGATTTATTATCCTCTGTCGGTGCTGATGAACGCAGGTATCCGGGAAATTCTGATTATTTCTACCCCCGATGATACCCCAAGATTTGAGGCCCTTTTGGGAGACGGACATCAGTTCGGCGTGGATCTGCAGTATGCGGTTCAGCCAAGTCCGGACGGACTGGCTCAGGCATTTATTATTGGTGCGGACTTTATTGGAACAGATTCTGTAGCCATGGTTCTGGGAGACAATATTTTCCATGGTCAGGGCTTAAAGAAACGTCTGCGGGCTGCTGCAGCCAGAGAGAAGGGCGCTACGGTATTCGGCTATTATGTAGACGATCCGGAACGTTTTGGTATTGTTGAATTTGATACAAATGGAAAAGCTATTTCTATTGAAGAAAAGCCTGAAAA
>OHKY01000457.1_pt1 | contig 16257 bp, 13 predicted proteins | sample 1568941 | NCBI WGS metagenome assembly OHKY01 (sample SAMEA3879521, study PRJEB24766) | human gut metagenome | biome: human-associated habitat; feature: feces | place: USA | collected 1985/1987 | reverse complement strand
AGCCATGGTTTCTAGGAGAACAGTGGTGGTTTGTTCCGGTTTTAATATGGCATTTAACATATCTGCGATGTAGGAAATTCCCACATCAACACCCTGTTTCACATGACTTCCCGGATGGAAGTTATAAAGATTTCCGGGAGTATATTCCATCCGTGCCAGATCATCTGCCATAGTTTTTCTGGCAAAATCCCTGAGATGAGGATCGGCAGAGCAGGCATTCAGAGTATAGGGGGCATGACAGAGAATGGGAATCAGATTCTGTTCCTGCACCTTTTTAAGAAATAGAGCTACATCTTCAGGATTGATTTCTTTGGCATTTCCTCCGCGGGGGTTGCGTGAGAAAAACTGAAAGGTGTTTGCATGTATTTTGGCAGCATCCTTTGCCATGGAACAGTAGCCTTTGGCAGAGGAAAGATGACAGCCGATTCGTAACATATAGGAGCCTCCTTTAACATTGTTTTTATGTAAAATTGATCGGCAGTTTCTGCAGAAATGTTTCACGTGAAACATTTATAGTAGAAACTGCCGGTATTTTAATTTTCCAGATAAGGGCGGAATAATTCATAAAATCGAGCAGGGGATTCCAGATGGGGCAAATGTTTCGCCTTAGGAACTGGCACTGTTTCGATTGCAGGATTGTAATTCTGATAATCTTCCATGGTTTCGGACATACCATCCAACTCTGCTCCGCCAAAAAGACAGATGCTGTTATCAATCCGGCGCAGAGCGGTTGTAATATTGCATTTCGTGTAGTTACATTTTACACTGGCATAAATGGATTTTGGAGAAGCTCCCAGATGGGCTGCTTCATAGTAAGCATCAACCAGCCGGGAATTAACAGAGTAGGGATTACAGAAGCAGCGGCTCATAAAATCCTGAGTAAGATTTTTTCGGCTGCAGGCTATATTGTAAATCAGAGTTCCTGCAATGGGAAGATCCAAAATCAACTTATAAAGCCGGGCATTTTTTCCCGGAACCAGACTGCTGGAGAGCAGAGATTCGGGATTGATCAGAAGAAGCCGGTCAAAGAGCTCCGGACTATTGCTGCAGGCCATGACAGCAATCGAAGAGGAGTCTCCAGTTGCCGCCACATCGGTGCGGTGACCGATTTCTGATTTAATAAAATCTGAAATCAGCTGGACGTAAAGATAGTTTGTGTAGGTGAGATTCGGCTTTTCTGAACGGCCAAATCCCAACAGGTCAATGGTATAGACGGTTCGATCCTTTGCAAGACGTCGGGCAAATTCTTTCCATTCATAACCGCTGGAAGCGGGGGAGAGATCATGGATCAGAAGAATCGGTTTACCGCTGCCTTCTTTTGTATAGTGAATGTTTCCAAAGCGCCAGTGATAGCATAGAGAGGCGCTGCTTTCATTTTCAAGAATGTGTCTGGAAATCGCAGACAGTTTAATGGCCTTGTTGATACAGGCAGTGGCGGCAGCATCACCTGCAGCCAGTATGAGCAGAGTCAATAATTTATTTCTTGTTTTCATTCGTTTTATCTCCTGAAAAAGTAATGATAGGTGTCGTGTGCCGGTTCGTAAACCGGGCAGTTTTTGTCCGCTGATGGTAAGATTATTATAGTACAAGTGGATAGTGATTACAATGAAAACTGTTTTTGAGCTTCCGTATTTTACTGTGTTCTGGCGTCCTAAACACCAGAACACAGTGCTTCCTTGTCTACAGATGGTAATGTTTCACGTGAAACATTACTCATGTAATATTTTGTATAAAATACAAATGCAGAGTTTTTCATAGGAAAAGCAGAAAAGTTGTGTTATAATCGTCTGGTACATCGAAAACGAACGTGAGGAAACGGATATGGGACGGATTATTACAATAGCAAATCAGAAGGGCGGAGTAGGAAAAACAACCACGGCGATCAATCTGGCAGCCTGCCTTGCAGAAGCAGGACAGCATGTAATGCTGGTGGATTTTGACCCACAGGGAAATGCCAGCAGCGGCCTGGGCCTGGAAGAAAAGGATTTTGAACAGACCGTTTATGATATGATGGCTGGAGAGGCTTCTATAAAGGAGTGCATCACAAAAGAGGTTCAGGAAAATCTGGATGTACTTCCTTCGGATATGAATCTGGCGGGTGCGGAGATTGAATTTCAGGAATTGGACAAGAAAGAGATTCTGCTTAAGAAATCGTTAGACATGGTACGGGATGAGTATGATTTCATTTTAATTGATTGTCCGCCTTCATTAAATATACTTACGATTAATGCTTTGACAGCAGCTGATACCGTGCTGGTGCCAATCCAGTGTGAGTATTACGCATTGGAGGGATTGAATCAGATGTTAAAGACGGTAGATTTGGTGAAGAGAAAGCTGAACCCGTCATTGGAACTGGAAGGCGTAGTATTTACTATGTATGATGCCAGAACCAATCTGTCTCTTCAGGTAGTGGAGAGTGTGAAGAGTAATCTGAATCAGACAATCTATAAAACAATTATTCCAAGAAATGTGCGGCTTGCAGAAGCTCCAAGTCATGGAATGTCCATCAATCACTATTCGTCCCGTTCTACGGGTGCGGAGAGCTATCGTATGCTGGCAGCAGAAGTGATTAGCAGAGGAGAGGTATAATGGCGGCTAAAAGAGGTTTGGGAAAAGGTTTGGGCGCAATCTTTGGGGAAGAAGTGATTAAGGAACAGAAAGAAAAGATTGCGATGGAAGATGGAAAAGGAAAGGAACTGATGGTAAAGCTTTCTCTGATTCAGCCTAATAAGGAGCAGCCAAGAAAGACATTTGATCAGGAAAAGCTTAAGGAGTTATCTGCCTCAATCAAACGGTACGGGATTCTTCAGCCGCTTCTTGTAAAGAAGAATGGGAACTTTTACGAGATTATTGCCGGAGAAAGAAGATGGAGAGCTGCCCAGATGGCGGGACTCAAGGAAGCGCCGGTGGTTTTAAAGGAGTACAGCCGACAGGAAGCAATGGAGATTTCTCTGATTGAAAATGTTCAGCGGGCAGATCTGAATCCTATTGAAGAGGCGAAGGCGTATCAGCAGCTGATTCGTGAGTTTAATCTCACGCAGGAGGAAATTGCAGAGCGTGTAGCAAAAAACAGAGCGACCATTACGAATACCATGCGTCTTTTAAAGCTGGATGAGCAGATTCAGGAAATGCTCATCCAGGGTATTATTAGCAGCGGTCATGCCAGAGCGCTTCTTTCTCTGGACGGTGGGGGGCTGCAGTTAAAGGCAGCAAAGGAAATTATAGAAAAAAGCTTAAGTGTCCGGGAAACAGAACGGTTGGTAAAACGGATGGCCAAGGAAGCTGCTGGAGAAGAAAAGAAGGAAAAGAAAGCGGATGATGCCCTGATGCTGATTTATCAAAATCTGGAAGACAGAATGAAAACCATTATGGGAACAAAGGTCAGCATACATAATAAGGATAAGAACAAAGGCCGTATAGAAATCGAATACTATTCAGAGGCAGAGTTGGAACGAATTGTGGAATTGATTGAGTCCATCCACTAGAAATAAAGATTCTGTATCTAACATTCGGATAAGAGTAAGGAGAGATTAGATAAGAATGGAAAACAGTATGCTATTTGAACTTCCATTTGATCCGGCATATATTATTGTAATATTGTCAGGCTTGGTAGTGATTCTATTGATTCTTGTAATTGCTGCTATGGCAAAGCTGAAAAAATTGAGTCGGAAATATGATTATTTTATGCGGGGAAAGGATGCGGAAACACTGGAGGATGTGATACTGGATCAGCTGGAGGAAATTCGTATTTTGAAGGCAGAGGATCGGGCAGCCAAGGACTCGATTCGAACGTTGAATCGAAACTTCCGTTCTTCCTTTCAAAAATTTGGAATGGTTCGATATAATGCATTTCCTGGAATGGGAGGAACACTGAGCTTTGTAATTGCAGTTTTGGATTATACGAACAGTGGCTTTATTTTGAATTGTATTCACAGTAAGGAAGGCTGCTATTTATATATGAAGGAAGTAGATGCAGGCAAGACTGAAAAGGTGCTGGGAAATGAGGAGCAGGAAGCTCTGGAGCAGGCATTGGGATATGTAAAGAAAAATTGATGATGCAGGGATATCTGGGAATATAAACTCAGATATCCTTTTTTATGTTTCACGTGAAACATTTTTTATGGTTTCTGCATATGATAAAAGTGAAAGATATGGGTAAGGACAGATGAATGGAAAATTTTAAAAGTATGTATCCCAGAGAAATCCGGATGATACAGAGCTATGTATCGGAAGCATGTGACAGAATGGATTATCAAAACAGCCCTATGTATGATGAGTGGCCAGAACAGAGAATGGTAGATCAAATGTGCAATTCCGTTTGTGAGGCTGTGAGTACATCCGGAGACATGGGGATTTTAAGAGAGGCGTGGGAGATGCAGGAGAAAAAGACGATTGAAAGAATGAGCGTGGAAGAAGAACAGGAAGAGGAAGTAGTGGATCAGGAAAAAAAGGGGGTGGAAAAAGGTACAGATCGGGAAAAAGAAAAGGTTGAAACAGAGGAGTTAAATGATGAAGAAAACAAGAAAAATGATGGTAAAAAAAAGACTGTGGATGAGAGGGGAGAGGAGAATATAAAAGAAGGGGCAGAAGAAAATAAGAATCCCATGGAAAGTGACATGGAAGAAAATATCTATCAGGTAACAGCAGAGGCGGATTTAAGAGAACATAACAGAATAATTGAAAGCCAGGAAATGAGACCTCCATTGAGGAATTGGTGGAACGGCTGGGGGATCAATGGGATTAGGCCGGACGTGCAGGGAATGGCTTGGGGGATGGGATCCATGTATGTCCCGGTTGTTCCTGTGGAAACTGAAAATGGCCCGGTGCTACTGGGACAGGAACTCAGACGTCCGCCCCATATTCCGGGATCAGCCCGGCCGCAGAATCCCGGCCCGGTGCGTCCACCGTATCCGCCGCAGGGTCCCGATCCGGTACGTCCACCCAGACCTGGTATTTATCCAGCCTGGTTTCGCGATATTGTAAAGACCTTGATTTTAGATGAGATGCAGAACCGGCGGTGCCGCAGAGGAATGTGTATTGGATAGAATTACAGCATAAAAGTTATCACAGGAAATATTCAAAAAAGATTAAGTTGTAGTTTTAACGGTTATTATATAAAATAGAGGTAACGATTCAGGACGGAGGGAGAACTGGCAGAAAAATATGTGTCAAGCTTGCTTGTAAGCGGATTTTTCTTCCAGTTCTCACACCGGAGATGGAAAGGTAAAATTGAGCAGATAAAATTCTGAAAAGGAATGAACAGATGAAAAAAATAATACAGAGAGCAGGAATCCTGTTTGTGGTTTTTCTGGCTGCATTGGTGATATACTTTATCGGTGCACACAGGACATCAGAGCAGGAGGGCGCCGTATATTCATCCATGGATGAATCAAGATTGCCGGTGGTATATACGGAGTTTGAAGGAAAGGAGATTAACGGTCTGCACGGATATGTTCAGGATATGGGAAATCGTGCGGCCGGAGAAGCGATTTCTGTTTTGTCTTCAGACAGAAGACTGAATCTTCGCATCCATGAGTTTGGAAATACAATTACAGAAATCAGTTATGAGATAAGGAATCTTTCCATGGATCGCCTGATTGAACGGACAGAGCTTTCGGACTGGTCCAGCAAGGAGGGCATAACCACAGTGAGCCTTCCTATCCAGAATCTGATTTCTAAGGATAAAGCGTATCTCTTAATTTTAAATGTAAAGACAGCAGAACAGCAGATCCAGTATTATACCCGTATCATGTGGACGGATGCTCCAAGGGCTTTGGATATGCTGCAGCTGGCAGAGGAATTTACAAGAAAGAGTTTGGATTATGAGCAGGCAAAGGAATTGGTATCGTATCTGGAAACCAGTCCGGAGGAGGATAACAGTTCTCTGGGCCATGTGACGATCCGGGCCAGTTTTGATCATTTGACCTGGGATGGACTCCATGCGGAGATGGAAGGAGAACCCAGGATTACCCTTCAGGAATTTGACGGGATTATGGGACAGGTTCAGGTTCAATATTATGTCCGGCTTACAGATTCGCAGGGAAAGGAGAGTCTGGCAGAGGCAGAAGATAATTTTGCCATGAAATGGAATGAGCAGCGGATCTACTTAATGAATTATGAGCGCAATGCCAACCATATTTTTACAGGAAGTGAAGGGGCATTTTCCGGAAAGAGGATTGTTTTGGGAATTTCCGATGAAGCCGGTATTGGTACGGTAAAGAGCCAGGATTCCCGGTATATTCTTTTTAAAGTAAATGGCAATCTGTGGCGTTATGATCAATCAGATCACAGGATCATGTGTGTGTTTACATTTTCAAATGGAGAAACAGACGATGTGCGCAGCAGCTATGGAGATCATGATGTACAGATTTTGAGAGCAGGAGATGACGGCTCGGCAGATTTTTTGGTTTACGGCTATATGAACCGTGGACCGTATGAGGGTCAAACCGGAGTGATATTTTATCGCTATGATGCGGGAAGCAATACAGTCCAGGAGAAATTCTTCATTCCGGTTGTTCAGGAATTTGAAAAATTAAAAAAGGATGTAGAGCAGCTGGCCTATGTAAGTCCCGGAGAAATGGTATATCTGATGCTGAATGGAAATGTATTTGGAATTGATTTAAGCAGTAACGAATCCATTTCCGTAGCTCAGGGACTTACGGAGGGAACCTTTGCGGTAAGCCATGACGGAAGCCGCATGGCATGGCAGGAAAAGAGAGAGGACACCCGGGATGAGAGGATTCATGTGATGGATTTTAATACATCCAAAAAACAGGAAATTCCTGTTTCAGAAGGTGATTATGCCAGGGTGCTGGGCTTTGTAGGAAGTGATCTGATCTATGGTTTTGCCCGGCAGGAGGATGTCTGGAGTGTAAACGGAAGGGTGCAGGAAATCCCCATGTATGTGATGTATATCGCAGACAGTGAGATGAACATTGAAAGCGAATACAGAAAGGACGGAATCTACATTTCAGATGTGGTGACGGAGGATGGACGGATTCATTTAAAGAGGCTGGTAAAGCTGGGGGACAATCAGTATTCCTATCAGGATGAGGATACCATTGTCTGCAATGAAAAGGTGGAAACAGATCCACTGGAGGGAATTGGCTGGTATGCTTCTTCCGAGATGGGACGAATGTATTTTGTACAGATGGATTCAGACCAGAAGGCTTCGTCTGTAAAATCCGAACGGCCAAAGGCATTTTCGTATGAAAATACAGGTACTCTGGAGCTGGCAGGAAAAGCGGCTTCGGGAGAAAAAGGTGAAGTGATTTTTTACGCTTACGGAGGCGGCCATTTTCTGGGAGCATCCAGACAGTTTGCAGAAGCTGTGAACCTTGCCTATGATAAAATGGGATTTGTGACAGATGAAAGAGGACACCTTGTCTGGGATCGCATTAACCGTCAGCCGATCCGAAATCTGAAAGATCCATCCGGTGCAGCCGGTGCAGTGATGAGCCATCTGGATGGATTTACCAGAAGTACGCTGTATGAGGACGGGATCATGGTGATTGACGCTACGGGCTGTACACTGAATCAGGTATTGTATTTTATTGATAAAGGGATTCCGGCAGCCGCTTACAGAGAGGATGGAAGTTATGTTCTTCTGTCCGGTTATGATACCTATAATGTAACCATTTATGATCCTGCTGTCCAGGAAAACGTAAAAATGGGGCTGGGGGACGCAGCCGCGCACTTTGGAAGCCAGCATAACCGTTTCCTGTGCGGGTTAAAAATTGAATAAAAATAATTTTGAAACACGCCTGTCCGGTGAAACGTTTTTTTCGCCCGGCAGGCGAGTTTGCTTTACAAATCCTGTTCTTATGGTATAATCTAAGAGATGTAAATAAAATGTGAACAAAGACAGAAAGAAAAATTAAGGTCTGTTCGATCAGTAATTGAGGTATAAAATGGAACATTATATTATAAAAGGCGGCAATCCGCTGGTGGGCGATGTGACCATAGGCGGAGCCAAAAATGCCGCACTTGGTATTCTGGCAGCATCCATTATGACCGATGAGGATGTTCTTATCGACAATCTGCCGGATGTGCGGGATATCAATGTTATGCTGGAAGCAATCCAGGAGATTGGTGCCAGCGTACACCGCATTGACCGCCATACAGTAAAGATCAACGCAGGAAATATCAGAGAAGTATCCGTGGATGACGAATATATCCGCCGGATCCGTGCGTCCTATTATTTTATCGGTGCTCTTTTAGGAAAATACAAGAGCGCTCAGGTTCCTCTTCCCGGAGGCTGCAATATCGGAAGCCGCCCCATTGACCAGCATATTAAGGGCTTCCGGGCGCTGGGAGCAGATGTACAGATTGAGGGCGGAGCAGTGATCGCCCATGCCATTGATTTGGTGGCAAGTCATATTTATCTGGATGTGGTTTCTGTGGGAGCGACCATCAATATCATGATGGCTGCTGCTATGGCAGAGGGACAGACGATCCTTGAAAATGCTGCCAAGGAGCCCCATATCGTAGATGTGGCAAACTTCCTTAACAGTATGGGAGCCAATATTAAGGGTGCAGGAACAGACACAATCCGTATCAGGGGCGTAGAGCGGCTTCACGGCACAGAATATTCTATTATTCCGGATCAGATCGAGGCTGGTACCTTTATGTGTGCAGCAGCAGCAACCAGAGGCGATGTGATGGTAAAAAATGTAATTCCAAAGCATCTGGAGGCGATTTCCGCCAAGCTTACAGAGATTGGCTGTGAGGTGATCGAGTTTGATGACGCAGTCCGTGTTGTGGGTAAGCCGAACCAGCGTCATACAGATATTAAGACACTGCCATATCCCGGCTTTCCTACCGATATGCAGCCTCAGATGGCTGTTACACTGGCTCTTACCAAAGGAACCAGTATGGTTACAGAAAGCATTTTTGAGAATCGTTTTAAATACGTGGACGAGCTGGCACGCATGGGAAGCTCTATCAAGGTAGAGGGAAATGTAGCTGTGATTAACGGCGTAGAAGGCTTTACTGGCGCTCAGGTAAATGCGCCGGATCTTCGGGCAGGTGCAGCTCTGGTAATCGCAGGGCTGGCGGCAGAAGGATATACCATTGTAGATGAGATCGGATATATTCAGAGGGGATACGAAAGCTTTGAGGAAAAGCTCCAGGGGCTGGGAGCCATGATCGAGCTGGTGGATTCTGAAAGGGAGATGCAGAAATTTAAACTTAGGGTAGGATGATGACCGTATATCCATCGTACGGTTTCATATAAGAATAGCCTCTGTCAGGAGCAATCCGGGCAGAGGCAAAATTATCTCATAAGGAGGGTTATGAAATGACCGGGAGAACAGGAAAAAGAAGGTTCCTGGGTCTGCTTTGGTCCCTGATTCTTACCTGCAGCCTTATCACAGGTATGTCCATGTCCGCATGGGCACAGGAGGCTGGAACAGTCAAAGGAGCGGATCAGGACATTGTGGTTCTATATACCAATGATGTTCACTGCGCAATTGATGAAAACATCGGTTACGGCGGATTGGCGCTGTACAAAAAGCAAATGATGAACCAGACACCATATGTTACTCTGGTGGATGCAGGTGATGCCATCCAGGGTGCTCCGGTAGGAACTCTGTCCGAGGGCGGTTATATCATTGATATCATGAATCAGACAGGATATGATGTGGCAGTTCCGGGAAATCATGAGTTTGACTACGGTATGCCCAGCTTTCTGGAATTGGCAGGAAAATTAAACTGCGGATATTATTCCTGCAACTTTATCAGCACTGCTTCCGGACAGTCTGTATTTGCACCCTATAAGATGATTTCTTACGGTGATACACAGGTGGCTTATGTGGGCGTTTCCACACCGGAAAGCTTTACAAAATCTACGCCTGCTTATTTCCAGGATGCGAATGGAAATTATATCTATTCCTTCTGTGAGGATGCAGACGGAACTGCATTTTACAATCAGGTGCAGTCGGCAGTGGACAGTGCCAGGGCTGAAGGAGCGGAATTTGTGATTTTAGTTGGACATCTGGGAGAAAATGGAATCACAGAGCGCTGGAGTGCCGGAAGCCTGATCGGTCATATCCGGGGCGTGGATGCCTGCATTGACGGACATTCCCATGAAACTACACTATCCATGATAGTAAAGGATGCAGACGGGAAGGATGTTATCGTTACCCAGACAGGCACTAAGCTGGCAAATATTGGAAAGATGATCATTCATACAGATGGAACGATTTCCACAGAGCTGATCTCAGAGGTTGTGCCTTCAGAAGTAAATCGTACCTATACGGTTCAGAAGAATGATTCCTTAAGCAGGATCGCCAAGAGAGAGCTGGGAAGCTATGACCGCTGGAGAGAGATTTATGACAGCAATCGGGATAAGATTTCTGATCCGGGTACCATTTATCCCGGAATGGTTCTTACCATCCGCCAGGGCAGTGTTGTAAATGAAAATGGCCGTGCAGTGGATCCGGATACCCACAGCCTGATCGAGCAGATCAAGGGGCAGTTTAACGAAACCTTAAAGACCCCATTGGGAAGTACAGCGTACAAGCTGACGATCAAGGATGAGGCCACCGGAGAACGCCGGATAAGAAATGGCGAAACTAATCTTGGTGATCTGGCGGCAGATGCTTACAGAGTTCAGCTGGGAGCAGACATCGGACTTTGCAATGGCGGAGGCGTCCGCACAGATATTGAGTCCGGAACCATTACATATGAGGATACACTGGCTGTATTCCCATTTGGAAACATGGGATGTGTGGCAGAGGTGACAGGACAGCAGATCAAGGATGCCCTGGAAATGGGCGCTAAGAATTATCCTGAGGAGTCCGGAGGCTTCATGCATGTATCCGGTCTGACCTATACCATTGACAGCTCTGTAAAATCCAGTATAAAGGTGGATGATAAGGGTAATTTTGTCAGTGTAGACGGGCCGTACAGAGTTACGGATATTCAGGTTGGCGGACAGCCCATTGATCTGAATAAGACTTACACAGTGGCTTCCCATAATTATATGTTAAAGTCCGGTGGGGACGGCATGACCATGTTTAATGGCTGCAATACTATAAAGGATGAGGTTATGGTGGATGTAGATGTATTATCCACCTATATTCAGGGCCTGGGCGGTTCTGTATCCTCTGAATATGAGAATTCCGAAGGACAGGGACGGATTGTGATCCGGTAAAAAGATTGTTTTAATGAAAATTCCGGCAGAGGAGATGGAACTTTGCCGGGATTTTTTGCGCGGAAAAATGTATATTGACAGGAAAGAAAAAATGATTTAATATATGCTAGTAGTCATTTCACAATAGAAAACGTTCGTAAATATCCCTTATTCAGAGTGATGGAGGTACAAAGGACCTGTGAAGTCACGGCAACCCCGGTTGAGTATCCCGTAAGCAGTGCTTATGCGGTGTGCGAAAGGGCCGGAAGGTGCCAGCCTGAGCGAGGAGTGCAGCTTATAAAGTTTTAAAAAGAGCTTTTTGATGTGCTTGATCGAGCAATAAGAGGATTTGAAGATCTGATATTTTCAAGTCCGCCGTTGCTGCGGACTTTTCTTTTTGCCAGAGGGCAGAGGATTACACCTGCTTAAATGACACGAAACACAGTACAGTATGTATTTATTTTACAGCAAAGAAAAGGAGAATGATTGATGGAGAGAAGATTATTTACATCTGAATCTGTAACTGAAGGCCATCCGGACAAAATGTGCGACGCGATTTCTGATGCGATTTTAGACGCTTTAATGGAGCAGGATCCCATGAGCCGCGTTGCCTGCGAGACAGCGACCACCACAGGACTGGTGCTGGTTATGGGCGAGATCACCACAAAGGCATATGTAGATATCCAGAAGATCGTAAGAGAGACGGTTCGCGAGATTGGCTATGACCGTGCAAAATATGGTTTTGACTGTGATACCTGCGGCGTGATTACCGCCATTGACGAGCAGTCCTCCGACATTGCTATGGGTGTTGATAAGGCTCTTGAGGCAAAGGAAAACCGTATGTCCGAGGAAGAGTTGGACGCCATTGGTGCAGGCGACCAGGGTATGATGTTTGGTTATGCAACCAACGAAACAGAAAACTATATGCCGTTGTCTCTTGACCTGGCACATAGAATACTTCTTGTGTTGGCCGATATCCGCCGCGAAGGTAAAGAAATGACTTATCTTCGTCCGGATGCAAAGAGCCAGGTAACCATTGAATATGATGATAACGGTACTCCGGTACGCATTGATACGATTGTTGTTTCAACACAGCATGATGAATTTATATTACCGGCTGATGATTCTGCTGCTGCCCAACTGAAGGCTGATGAAGAGATGTTGGCAGTGATCCGGAAAGATGTGATTGAGGTGCTGATGCCTCGTGTCATTGCTTCTATTAATCATCCGAAGGTTCTTGCTTTGTTCAACGACCATATTATCTATCATGTGAATCCGACCGGTAAGTTTGTGATCGGTGGCCCTCATGGAGATACAGGACTCACCGGACGTAAGATCATTGTGGACACTTATGGTGGAAAGGGAGCTCATGGTGGCGGTGCTTTCTCCGGTAAAGATCCAAGCAAAGTAGATCGTAGTGCTGCTTATGCTGCCCGTCATATTGCTAAGAATCTTGTTGCTGCCGGCGTTGCCGACGAAATGCTGGTACAGGTTTCTTACGCTATCGGTGTGGCTCGTCCTATTAATATTTATGTAAATACATATGGACGCAGTAACGTGAAGATGAGTGATGGAGAGATCGCCAAAAAGATCGATGAACTGTTTGACCTTCGTCCGAAGGCTATTGAAGACCGCCTGAAACTGCGTTATCCGATTTATAGTGAAACTGCTGCTTACGGGCATATGGGGCGTGAACCTCAGATGGTGACTAAGCATTTTCAATCTCGTTATGAAGGCGACCGGACTATGGAAGTGGAACTGTTTACATGGGAAAAACTTGACTATGTGGACAAAGTAAAAGCCGCTTTCGGTTTGTAATCAGCGTAGCTTTACAAGCTATTTATATAGAAGGCTGCACTTGTTTTTAACCCGATATGGGGAGAAAACAAGGCAGCCTTCTTCTTTTCTCCTTGAAATTTGGTACTTTTGCAGCGTGTTGAACTAAACCCATGCAAGAAATGAACCAAATAACTTCCGTATGCGTATATTGCGCTTCAAGTACAAAAATAGACCAGACTTATTTTGATGCAGCCATGAAATTAGGGCATCTGTTGGCAAACCGGCATATCCGTTTGATAAATGGAGCGGGGAATATAGGATTGATGCGTTCGGTGTCTGATGCAATATTGCAGAATGGGGGAGAAGTGACCGGAGTAATTCCTCATTTTATGGTAGACCAGGGATGGCATCACACGGGATTGACAGAGCTTATCGAGGTAGAAAGTATGCACGAGCGTAAGAGGTTGATGGCTGAAAAGAGTGATGCTGTGATTGCACTGCCCGGAGGATGCGGAACTTTGGAAGAGCTGCTTGAGATTATTACCTGGAAACAGTTGGGGTTGTATCTTAACCCGATCGTGATATTAAACACTAATGGTTTCTTTGACCCGTTGCTGGAGATGCTTGAAAATGCTATAGAAGGTAATTTCATGAGGAAACAGCATGGAGATATCTGGCATGTGGCACATACTCCGGAGGAGGCTGTAGAGTTGGTTTATTCCATACCGGTGTGGGATGGTTCTATTCGTAAGTTTGCCGCTATATGATTTTTGTCCAGGACTCTCTTGGCGCACAGGAGGCAGATACTGTGCAGCATGTAATTAGTGCAGCCGGTGCTCCCCAGGATACGTTGGGTAGCCGGGTGGATTTACAGGCGGTAAGTGAGACCGTGACCGAGGCGGAGGGTATGCCGATTCCTTATTCTCCAAGAACAGACGATGGGTTGGCTATGATACTGTTGGGATGCTTTTTTGTTTCTGCGTATGTGTTGGCACGCAGCAAGAAGTTTCTGTTGCAACAGGTGAAAGATTTTATGTTACATCGTGAAAGAACGAGCATTTTCGCTTCTTCTACGGCGGCTGACATGCGCTATTTGCTATTACTTATCGTGCAGACCTGTGTTCTTGGAGGTGTTTGTATTTTTAACTATTTTAATGATATCAGGCCTGCATTGATGGAGCGTGTTTCGCCGCATATACTTTTGGGAGTTTATGTGGCTGTTTGTTTACTCTATCTTTTGTTTAAATGGATTTTATATTCGTTTTTGGGATGGGTGTTTTTTGACAAAAGCAAAACCGATATATGGCTGGAGTCTTATTCTACGCTGATTTATTACCTTGGATTCGCTTTATTTCCGTTTGTTTTGTTTCTGGTCTATTTTGATTTGAATGTCACCTTTTTAGTTTCAATTGGTTGCGTTTTGGTAATTTTTACTAAAATATTGATGTTTTACAAGTGGTTAAAGCTTTTTTCCTGTAATATTTATGGGGTTTTCCTTTTAATTTTATACTTTTGTGCCCTTGAAATCGTACCTTGTCTGATAGTGTATCAAGGTATGATTCAGCTAAATAATGTTTTGATAATAAATTTTTAGGACGTTGAAAATTAAGAAAGTATTAGTGTCGCAGCCAAAGCCTGCTTCAGAGAAATCTCCTTATTACGACATTGCTGAAAAGTATGGTGTAAAAATAGATTTCCGCCCCTTTATCAAGGTTGAGAGCGTCTCTGCGAAAGAATTCAGACAACAGAAAGTATCTATTTTAGATCATACGGCTGTTATATTTACATCGCGTCATGCGATTGATCATTTCTTCCATCTTTGTACGGAGTTGCGTGTGACGATCCCTGAGACGATGAAGTATTTCTGTGTAACAGAAGCTGTTGCTCTTTATATTCAGAAGTATGTGCAGTATCGTAAGCGTAAGATCTTCTTTGGTGCTACGGGCAAGATCGAGGATCTGATTCCTTCGATTGTGAAACATAAAACAGAAAAGTATCTCGTCCCGATGTCGGATGTACACAACGATGACGTGAGGGATCTGCTGGATAAAAATAACATCCAGCATACGGAATGCGTAATGTATCGCACTGTTAGCAATGACTTTATGGAGGGAGAGGAGTTTGATTATGATATGTTGGTATTCTTTAGTCCTGCCGGAGTATCTTCGCTGAAGAAGAACTTCCCTGATTTTGATCAGAAGGACATTAAGATCGGAACATTCGGATCGACTACAGCACAAGCTGTTCGTGATGCCGGACTCCGTCTTGATCTTGAAGCACCTAACGTGAAAGCTCCTTCAATGACGGCTGCCCTCGATTTGTTTATTAAGGAAAACAATAAAGGAAAATAAATGAAACGGTAAACAATAAATGGTGAACGATGAACAAGCTAAGTTATCTGTCCGTTGTTTACTGTTTATTGTTTACCGTTTGTTATTATTATGGCAAATACCCTGTGCAAAGCCGAAAGGCTGAATAGTAAGATTCTGATTGAGAAGATGTTTGCGGGCGGCTCAAAGTCGTTTTCCATCTTTCCGTTGCGTGTGGTGTATATGCCTGTTGAAAATCAAGATGTTCAGGCATCTATTTTACTGAGCGTTTCGAAAAAACGATTTAAACGTGCAGTAAAAAGAAATCGGGTGAAACGCCAGTTGCGTGAGGCTTACCGGATGCATAAACATCAACTTTTGCAGATTCTTACTGATAAGCAGCAACAGTTGGCTATTGCCTTTATCTATCTTTCGGACGAATTAACGTCCTCGGCCGAAATAGAGGAAAAGATGAAGATTCTACTGGCTCGTATTAGTGAGAAACTGGTATGAAACGCCTGTTGTCATATATATTGTTGCTTCCTATCTACTTTTACAGAGCATGCATTTCGCCCATGACTCCTCCTTCATGTCGTTTCACTCCTACTTGTTCGCAATACGCTATTGAAGCGATTAAGAAACATGGCCCTTTTAAGGGACTTTATCTTGCTGTCAGACGAATTCTCCGTTGTCATCCTTGGGGTGGATCAGGATACGATCCGGTTCCTTAATAGTCTATGGATATTCTCGATATACATACACATCGGATGCCTGTTGAACTTGGACAGGCGATACAAAATTGTCAGCCCGCAGAGTTTGATCCGTTGGCCGGTGCTTATTATTCTGTCGGAATTCATCCGTGGTATCTGACTCGTGAAAACCTTGACCGGCAGTGGGAGATGTTGCTTGCAGCGATACAGTGTCCCCAGGTTCTGGCAATAGGTGAAGCCGGTCTTGACAAATTGGTTCGGACAGACTATAGCGCTCGAACAGCAGATCACTAATCTGGAAAAGGCGTTGCGGGAGCATCAGGTT
>OHKY01000452.1_pt1 | contig 16478 bp, 14 predicted proteins | sample 1568941 | NCBI WGS metagenome assembly OHKY01 (sample SAMEA3879521, study PRJEB24766) | human gut metagenome | biome: human-associated habitat; feature: feces | place: USA | collected 1985/1987 | reverse complement strand
GAAAATAACTTTTGGCTATGTCAGTAAGGCAAACCCCTTCATCGACCGGAAGGCATGGAGCGGCACAATTTTCAAGATCCGGGAGTCGATCGAACAGGCCGGATATACGGTGCGATGGATCCCCTATACCACCCCGTTTTTTTCCAAGTTTATCCTGGGACTGTACCATTTGTATGCAAAACTTACGGGAAAGAATATCGTCTACTCCCACATCCCGCTGATTGCCCGGATGGAAGCGCACAGCATCGATAAAAAACTGATTGCAGGATGCGACATGCTGTTTTTCAGCGGAGGCTCCCAGGTGCTGTCCCGGATCGAAACGGATAAACCGGTATTCTACCTCAGCGATGCCACCTTTGAACTGATGGTCGACTATTATTGGCCGAACCTCGCCGCATGCAGCGTCAGATATGGAAACTCCATCGAACAGCGGGCTTTGGATAAGGCTTCGGTAATTATTCATTCTTCTGAATGGGCGAGTAACTCGGCCCGGGATTATTACCACATTCCGGCGTCTAAACTGAATGTGATAGAGTTTGGTGCCAATATCGATGAAAATAAGATACAAACTCCTGTTAAACAGGAGGGGGGGGGTATTTGCTCCGCATACTGTTTTCCGGGGTCGACTGGGAGCGGAAAGGCGGCGAGATTGCTGTAGATACGGTCATGCAGCTTAATGCCGCCGGTATCCGTGCGACGCTGTATGTCGCAGGTATTAAAGACCTGCCTCAAAAACACCGGGATAATCCGCATGTTAAAAACATCGGCTTTTTGAATAAGAATATTCCCGAACAATATCACCAGTATGTGCAACTTTGGCAGCAAGCCGATATTCTGTTGTTGCCGACACGCGCGGAATGCTCTGCCATCGTGTATTGCGAGGCTGCGGCTTACGGAATCCCCGTTTTCACGACCGATACCGGCGGAATAGCTAATTATGTCGTGAACGGCGTGAACGGATACAGGCTTCCCCTGACAGGTACGGGAGCCGATTTTGCCAACAAGATAAAGGAGTGCATATGCAAGCAGGAATTTTCCGGATTGTCTGAAAATGCAAGGAGATTATATAAAGAAAAATTGAGCTGGCCGGCCTGGTCTTCCCGGTTTGCTGAAATGGTGGAAACTTATTCCGAACGAGAAAATCAAATATAAGATACGAGATAATGGCACCAAAACGCACCATCCTGATTACGGGCGGCGCGGGCTTTATCGGCTCGCACGTAGTACGCCTGTTCGTGACGAAATACCCGGATTACCGGATCGTGAACCTGGACAAACTGACCTATGCGGGGAACCTTGCCAACCTGCGGGACATCGAGGATTCCCCGAACTACGTGTTCGAGAAGGGGGACATCTGCGACCTGGATATGCTGCGGGCGCTGTTCGGGCAGTATGACATCGACGGGGTCATCCACCTCGCGGCCGAGAGCCACGTGGACCGCTCGATCAGGGATCCGTTCACTTTCGCGCGTACGAACGTCCTGGGCACGCTCTCGCTGCTCGAAGCTGCGCGGGAGTACTGGAACGGTGATTGGGCAGGCAAGCTGTTCTACCACATCTCCACCGACGAGGTGTACGGGGCGCTGGAGCTTACCCGTCCTGAGGGAGATGCTGCGGGCGGGGAGAGCGGCGGCGGGCCCTTCGGCGAGGAGTTCTTCACCGAAGAGACGAAGTACGCGCCGCACAGCCCCTACTCGGCCTCGAAAGCCTCGTCCGACCACTTCGTGCGGGCTTACCACGACACGTACGGGATGCCGACGCTGGTGACCAACTGCTCGAACAACTACGGGCCCTACCAGTTTCCGGAGAAGCTCATTCCGCTGTTCATCAACAACATCCGCCACCGAAAGCCGCTGCCCGTGTACGGCCGCGGGCAGAACGTGCGCGACTGGTTGTACGTCGAGGACCATGCACGGGCCATCGACGTGATCTTCCACAGGGGCAAGGTCGCCGACACGTACAACATCGGGGGCTTCAACGAATGGAAGAACATCGACCTGATACGGGTGATCGTCAGGACGGTGGACAGGCTGCTGGGGAATCCCGAGGGGACATCCGAAAAACTGATTACCCATGTCACCGACCGTGCCGGACACGATATGAGGTACGCCATCGACTCGCGCAAGCTCAAGCGCGAACTGGGCTGGGAGCCCAGCCTGCAGTTCGAACAGGGAATCGAAAAAACTGTCCAATGGTACCTCCAAAACCAAAAATGGATGGACGACATAACTTCTGGCGAATACCAAGAGTACTATCAGAGCATGTATAAGGACAGGTAAGCCTACCAAACAAAAAATCCGGCAAACAAAGGTAAACAGAATGACAGTCCAGACATCATCGGGAAATAACAAACGAATAGCGAAAAATACTCTTCTGCTCTATTTTCGGATGATATTCATGATGGCTGTAAGTCTTTACACAAGCCGAGTCGTCCTGAATACGCTGGGAGTTGAAGATTTCGGTATATATAATGTCATCGGCGGAGTCGTCGCCATGTTCTCCGTCATTTCCGGCGGATTATCCGCAGCGATAAGCAGGTACATAACATTCGAGCTGGGACAGGGCAATACCGCAAAATTAAAATCCGTATTTTCATCGTCGGTAACAATCCAGATCGGGCTGGCGCTCCTGATCTTCGTATTGGCCGAAATAGGGGGCGTATGGTTCCTGAATGAAAAAATGAACCTGCCGGAGAGTCGTATCGGCGCTGCCAACTGGGTGCTTCAGTGTTCCATACTGACGTTCATGGTGAACCTGATCAGCGTTCCGTACAATGCGGCGATCATTGCACACGAACGAATGCAGGCTTTTGCGTATATCAGCATTATCGAAGTAGTACTCAAGCTGTTGATCGTCTACATACTCGTCATTTTTTCATTCGACAAGTTAAAATTGTACGGTATATTACTACTGGCCGTCGCCTGTGTCATCCGGATCGCTTACGGCATCTACTGCAAGCGAAATTTCAAAGAGTGCACATATCATTTTACATTCAACAAAGCCCTTCTGAAAGAAATGATGGGATTTGCCGGCTGGAATTTCATCGGGGCTTTTGCGGGGGTTTTGCGGGATCTGTTTTGCGGCCCGGTCATCAACGCAGCGCGCGCTATCGCATTCCAGGTGAACGTCGCCGTCAACGGATTTGCAACTAATTTTATGACTGCAATCAATCCGCAAATCACGAAAAGCTACGCATCGGGCGACTACCTGTATATGCTTACATTGGTACAAAGCGGCGCCCGTTTTTCATTCTACCTGCTGTTGCTGCTATCGCTCCCGATCATCATCGAAACGAATACGATCCTGACGCTATGGTTGAAAAACGTCCCGGAATACACCGTAATCTTCGTCCGGCTGGTTCTGGTATTCGCCATGTGCGAAGTCTTGTCCGGCACGCAAATAACGGCTTTGCAGGCAACCGGCAATATACGGAACTACCAGATCGTCGTCGGAAGCCTTCAATTGCTCAATTTTCCGATCTCCTACCTATTGCTGGGCAAAGGTTATGCACCAGAGACGACCATGTACGTAGCCATTTGCCTCTCTTTGGGATGCCTCTTCGCCCGCCTCTGGTTTCTTCACCGGCAGGTGGAAATATCCATAAAGTCCTACTTTACCCAAGTGCTGTTGAATGTCTGCGTAGTGGCTGTTCTGGCAGCAATCTGCCCTATAATAGTCTCTCACCTGATGAATGCCGGCATTTTGCGGTTATTCGTAGTTTCCGGCGTATGTGCCATCGCAACTTTGATCGTCATTTACTATGTCGGACTGTCGGTGCAGGAGCGGATTTTCGTGCAGAAAAAAATAGTAGCCAGAATCAAACAGAAATGTTCTGCATAAAAGTATGATCAATATTGCAGATATACACGATTGTTTCGGATGCGGGGTTTGCGCCAAGGCTTGTCCCAAACAAATCATCGCATTGAAGTTAAATAAAAACGGCTTTTACGAACCCCGCATCGAATCGGCGGATCAGTGTATAAAATGCTCGATCTGCGTAGAGGTTTGCGCTTTTGCAGCAGACAGCCAGGTTATAGACCTTAAACCGACAAGTTATGCGGCATGGAGCCTGAACGACGATATCCGCAAAAATTCATCCTCCGGGGGAATCGCTTTTGAAATCGGCCGGCAAATGCTGCAGCAAGGCTTCAAAATATGCGTCGTCCGTTATAATTATGCAAAACAGATTCCGGAACATTATATCGCACGAAACGAGGAAGAGCTGGCTGCATCTGCAGGAAGCAAATATCTGCAGAGCGATACAACCGACGGATTTGCGGGAATAGATATCCATGACAAATACGTGGTGACGGGCACCCCTTGTCAAATCGCATCTTTCCGACGCTACATCCGGCGTTTCAGGGTTGAATCGAATTTCATCCTCGTGGATTTCTTTTGCCATGGAGTTCCGTCGATGCTGTTATGGCAAAAATACCTGCGCACGATCGGCGAAAACGCAAAACTCACGGACATCAAATGGCGAAGCAAACGGCGGGGCTGGCACGACTCATGGGCCATGGACTACACATATTCGGCATCAGACGGAATAGCCAAAGGATTTTCAGCATTATCGGATGGAGATCTTTTTTATAAAATATTCCTAAAAGATATGTGTTTAGGTTCTGCCTGCTACAAACAGTGCAAATATAAACTCGACAACTCAGCCGCGGATTTGCGGGTCGGCGACCTCTGGGGTTCCCGCTATCAGGATAACGAACAAGGTGTCAGCGCGCTGATCCCGTTCACGGAGCGAGGCCAAAATATCGTCGAAATATTGCAAGGCTGCCATATATCGGAGATTTCATTCGAAACGGCAGCGGAGGGACAAATGCGGGAGAACGCCCGACAACCCGGCAATTATGATCACATCATGTCGCTGCTGCGAAACCCGAAAATTTCGCTCAGACAAATAGAGCGCTACGTAACCCGTCGAGAACAATTAACGCGGATAGTAAATCACGCCCGTCATCCGACAGCGACAATGCGCAAACTCATAAAACGCATCGCAAAATGAAAATAGCGACGATTACCTGTCATAACGTTTATAATTACGGAGCCTCTTTGCAGGCGTACGCACTGCAACGGTATCTGTCGCAGGAGGGACACGATGTCGAGATCATCGATTACAAGCCCTATTATCTGAACAGCAGATATAACTGGCGGCATATTCCCGCTGAATCAAGATTATATCCCTATAAAGATTACGTCGGGACACAATGTATCTATTTTCTGCTCAAAAACCGGAAAATATACAAAACGATCGGCCGGAAACGTAAATTCGACGATTTCAGGCAAAAATTCCTGACGCTTACCGACAATACCTATACTTCGGCCGAAGAGCTAAGGGCCACTCCACCGCAGGCAGATTTATATATTGCCGGAAGCGACCAGATTTGGAACACGGCGTGTGAAAACGGAAAGGATGCAGCGTTCTATCTCGATTTCGGATCCGACGATACGCGGCGTATCTCCTATGCAGCCAGTTTTGCAGTATCGGAGATCGCTCCCGCATACAGGGCTTTCGTCACGAAAAAACTGCAGCGATTCGATGCGATATCGGTGCGGGAGCAGACAGGGGTAAGAATAATCAGGGATCTTTCTGTCGGCAGAACGGCAGAACAGGTGGAAGATCCGGTTTTTCTGTTGAACAGACAAAGCTGGGAGGAAATTTCCGCGGACATAACACCCCAAGAAAGGTATGTTCTCGTATATGATTTCTCGAATGATCCCACTATTAGGGAACATGCACGGCAAATAGCCCGGCAGCTCGGCGCCAGATTGTATTCCCTGAACGATTTCGCACCGCTTGCCTATGCGGAACGGAATATTTCGGACGCCGGGCCGCTGGAATTCCTCGCATGGATTAAAAATGCGGAATTCGTCATTTCGAATTCGTTTCATGCGACGGCATTCTCCGTCCTTTTCCATAAACCGTTCCTGACCTATCCGCTCCGGGGCAGAACGAACCATTCGCGGATGCGGGATTTCCTGAACGGATTGGGAATGACCGACAGATTCGATCCTCAACAGATACAGGACACGACACCCCTGTCAACTCCGGATTGGAAGCGCATAGACGATCTTCTGTCCGGGAAAATCGACACGAGTAAAAGCTTCCTGTCACATAATACCAATTCATAATATGAAAGTACTTTGGTTTGCCGTAAATCCATCTCTTTACGATGCCCACCGGAACGGCGAACATAACGGCGGCGGTTGGATCGCATCCTTGGAAAAAATAATCCGAACATCAGATAACATCCGCCTGGGGGTAGCATTCGAACATCCGGATCCGATATTCAAGAAAGAAATCGACGGGGTGTGTTATTATCCGATCCGGGTAAAACCGGGATTGCGGCGACGCATATACGCATCGGAAAAAGACAAGATAATTATTGCGGACTGCCTGAAAGTCATAGAGGATTTCAAACCGGACATCATCCATGTTTTCGGTTCGGAATGGGGATTCGGATTGGTTGAGAAATACGTAGACATACCAGTCGTCATCCACATGCAGGGCAGCCTTCCTCCCTATGTAAATGCCTCGTATCCTCCAGGCTATAATTTCTTCACCCAGTGGAAAACATCGCACTACAACCCTATCGTACTGTTAAAAAGACGATTTGTATGGAGTAGAAATGACAACTATAAAGTAGCACGTGAAATAGATATCCTGAAACACTGCCGTTATGTCATGGGGCGAACGAACTGGGATTACAATATCACACGCCTGTATGCCCCAGACTCACAATATTATCATTGTAATGAAGCACTACGCCCAGTCTTCTTCAATCCCCCGAAAACATGGACATTTCGACAAAGGAAGCGCATACAATTGCTCAGCGTCGGGTCATGCAGTATGGTCAAAGGCATGGATCTCCTTTTGAAGACAGCCAAATTATTAAAAGATCATACGGATTTTGATTTCGAATGGCTTATTGCCGGCCCCACCGGGTCTTTCTCTTTCTTCGAGAAAAATGAACGTACGCCTCATGATGCAGTCAACATAAAATTTCTGGGAACACTTTCGGCCGAAGATTTAGCCGTTCAACTTGCAGAGGCCGACATCTACGTACATACAGCATATATCGACAATTCTCCTAATTCATTATGCGAGGCCCAAATAATCGGAATTCCAGTCATCACGACCTATGTAGGCGGAATTCCGTCTCTCGTCAAAAACTACGAAACCGGCATTCTCATCCCGTCAAATGAACCGCACATGCTGGCAATGGAGATCGTTAAACTGAGCCGGGATACAAAATTAATGGAGCAACTGAGTCACCAAGGACAACTAGCAGCCCGGCAACGGCATAATCCCGAATCTATCAAAAATACGTTAACCGATATCTATCAAAAAATTATTTCTCATCAACAAAGATGTATGTCAAAAATATCCGACCAAAATAATCCAGAGTAATGTATCGTACAATTCGTTTATACGGATCTAAGATCATAAATATCGTCCGATTAAGTTCATTTTTACGGATACGGACACTTTGCGTGTTATTCATCCAACTGATACGGGATTTTTTCTATTTTCATTTCAAAGAATGCTTTTTTTTTGAAAACCAGAAAATAGATTCTATTCGCCGATGGATGGATGAACATTATTGCGATATGGTTCCTGCAACATTTCCATCGCTACAAGAAAAGTCAAATAACGATCCGGTATGGATCTTTTGGTATCAGGGAGAGACTGCAATGCCTGAAATTGTAAAAATATGTTACAATAGTATTGTCTCGAATATACATGACCGGCCAGTCCATTTATTGACCAAAGATAATATTGCCTCACACGTTACACTTCCTAATTATATTTATGATCGATTGAATAGAGGAGAACTTTCATACACCCACTTTTCCGACATATTACGCATTTGTTTATTATTTGATAAAGGCGGTATTTGGATGGACAGTACTTTACTGATTACCGATTCAATATCAATTCCTGCCCCAGACTATTTTCACTCAATAAAAATTGTGACTGGATCCAATACCACCATATCTGCATACAGGTGGGCTACATTTTTCCTTGCATCAACTCATGGTAATCCGGCATTTGGCACTATCCAAAGTATCTTTCTTAAATACCTCCAAGAATACAATAAGATGATCGATTATCTTCTGATAGATTACATCTTCGACCTAATTTATCGGAAAAACGATTCATTCCGCAGAAGCGTAGACACGATGCCCTATACATCCCCATATTTACACCAATTGCTTTCCGAGATGAACCAACCATATGATGCAGAAAAATTCGATCGCATCAAACAAGAAACGACGGTTTTCAAACTAAACCATCGGTTATCATATTATGAAACGGCAGATGGTAAGGAAACATTATACGGGTATTTGAAAAATAAATTTTTAAATACAAAATAAAAAATGCTTTATAAATATATACGAACATTCGGCAATTTACTTCATTGTATATGGCCATATTCGCTTTCACAACGGTTTAGCCGATATTACGCATGGTTTTATACAGCATGGATTGCACATAACGTCCGAAAAATAGGGCTTCATACAGAGGTAGAACCGGGATTATATTTAGTCAATGGGAAAAAATACATTGAGATTGGGGACTATTGTCTTATCGGCCGCAATTCCCATATCACGGCTCATGAAATGCCGCAATACAATACTCCGGTGAAAATATCGATTGGTGACGGCTGCATGTTCGGTCCGGATATGCATATCACCGCAGTCAATTCTATCCGGATCGGTAAAAACGTCCGCACGGGGAAAAGCGTGCTCATTTCGGACAATTCGCACGGAGATCCCAAAGATATGGCGCTCCGGAACATCGCACCGAATGCCCGGCCTATTTATTCCAAAGGTGCGATCGTCATCGGAGACAATGTGTGGATCGGGGAGAAAGCCGCGATTTTGGCCGGAGTCACGATCGGCGAGGGGGCCATCATCGGTGCGAATGCGGTGGTTACAAAAAATATTCCCCCGTATTCGATCGCGGCAGGGATTCCGGCCCGAATTATAAAATAATGACTGCATGAATCCATTCTTGATTATAGCGGCACTGCTAATTCTGTACTCATTAAAAAACTACAAACAAGGTTTTTTTCTCTTTCTGGCGTTCCGGCTGTTCCTAAACAACAACATAAACCTGATAAACCTTCCGGGCGTTCCGTTATTGACCCTGGAAGTATTCATGTCGATCTTCTTCGCACTGCTATATGTAATCAAAAGAAAAAGATACAGCCGGGTAATAACGACATCTCCCCTGCCGTTCAACAAGGTATTTATCTGGGTACTATTGTCCTATGTAGTATCGAGCTTTATTTCGATCGCCGGAATCCAGAATACCTTCACGTCACTGCTATCCGTTGTTTTTTGCGATTTCATCAGTGCCTATTTATGCTGGATGTTAATATCAAGCAAAGAAGATATACTGAAAGTTGTCAATATATTATTAGGAGCCTCGCTGATAATTTGCACATATGCATTTATCGAAAAATTCCTGGGTTACAATCCCGTAATGGATTATGAAATAGACCTCGCAGGTCCCAGAGCAACAGACTGGCAATATCTGGAAGATGAGCGAGGAACCCGTGTCCAATCGTTTTTCCTTCATCCGATCGGCGGCAGCATCAATTTCGGATTGATATTCTGCCTCTGCCTGTACGGGTACGTGTATTATAAAGCATATTTCAGTAAATTACAGCAAAAAACCATGCTGCTTGTCGGCATTATGGCATTCATCGCATCCCTGCTATCCAACAGCCGAACACCGCTGGTATTTCTGGCAGTAGGAATACTCCCGCTGATCAATCTAAAAAACAAACAATCCGTTCGCATCTTAGCTTTTGCGGTAATCAGTATAATCGTCCTGATGCCTTATCTGGATTTTGTTGAAAATCTGATCGTATCGGTATTAAATCCGGAAAAAACCGAAATACGAGGCAGCAGTTTAGAAATGCGCCAGGATCAGTTCGAAGCCGCCTATATTCTTATGTCGAAAAGCCCCATATGGGGATTAGGACAGAAAGCGACACTGTACTTTCCGGATCGCATATTGGTAGGCCGGCTTCTGGGACTGGAAAGTATCTGGATATGGATTATGGTCGAACGGGGAATATTGGGAATTATCACATACTGTATCTTTATTTTTACTTTATGCCGATTGGGCTGGCACTCGCGGGGAAAATGCCTGTTCTTTCTCCCGCTGGCTTTCATAGCGGCGTCGACCGTATCTTCAACACCGGGAATGCACCTTTATCTTTTCTATCTGGTCTACATTCTGATTTATAAAATAGATCGCAACCGATCACGAATAAACAAGCGAAACAATGGAAGTTTCAGTCATCATCGTTAGCATGAACAATTATGAGGTGCTAAGCAGATGTCTGGACAGTATCCGCACACACACCTCGACCTCTTATGAGGTATTTGTCGTCGCATATCTCTTCTCACCGGAAAACCTTCAGCATTTGAGACAAAATTACCCGTGGGCGCAGATTATTGAAAGTAATGAAATCCGTGGATTCTCGGCCAACAACAATCTGGCATTGCGAAAAGCAACCGGAAAATATTGTTTTGTTCTGAATGACGACACAAAAATAGAATCGGACGTAATCACGAGTTTGGCGGCGACGTTCGACCAATTACCATCGGAGGCTGCTGTCGTCAGTCCAAAATTGCTATTTGCCGACCACTCGCTTCAATACTGCGGCCGACCTGAAATAAATTGGAAAACATATGTTTTGGCCCAATTAGGATTGTGGCGCGAAAAAACGGTCGAAAGTCCCTATACGAACCGAATCGGAATATTCCGGACATACAATCTCGTCGGGGCGGCATTTATGATCAAAACAGACATATTCCGGCAAATGGGATTTTTCGACGAATACTACTTTTTCTGTCCGGAAGATATCGCATTGTCCACCGCACTGAACAGACGTGGTTATTTTTGCTACGTGAACGCATCGGTCGAATTAATTCATTATGAAGGCTGTAGTGGCAAAACACACATTTCCCAGATCAAAACGGCAACAGCCCCTGCAGGTGAAAAAGGGGTGATTAGATTCCTTTCCGGGTCGTCTGTAGTATTATATATATTTTTAACATGCTTTGCCTGTGTAATAGCAGTTCTGAGAAGCTTAAAATATCGAATACAGAACAAAGTATCCGGTGATAATGCCAGCATAATGTCAGCAGCAAATCGTAATGTTGCTGCAGCTCTTCTGACAAGAAAAACACCTAAAGAAATTTTCGTCAAATATTATAATCGGATAAAGCACTGATATATAATCATAATACTGACGAATAACTATAAAATCAACGGCAACCGGACATAAAACAATTTATGCAAATACTTTTAGCCAATAAATTCTATTATCCGCGCGGCGGCGATTGTGTCTGCACGATCAATCTAGAAGAGCTTTTGAAACAAAAAGGCCATGAAGTAGCCGTTTTTTCCATGCAGCATCCGGAAAATCTGGAAACTCCCTGGAGCAAATACTTTCCGAGCGAGGTTAAATTCGCCCCCGGGTTGGGAATAATCGAGGCGCTGCGCCGCCCATTCGGCACCCGTGAAGTCAGGACAAAGTTCACCCGACTGCTCGATGAGTTCCAACCGGATATACTCCACCTGAACAATATCCACACCCAACTTTCTCCCGTTATCGCCGAAATAGCCCATCGACGAGGCGTGAAAGTCGTATGGACTCTGCACGACTACAAACTGCTATGCCCTCGTTACGACTGCCTGCGCAACGGGTTGCAGGTTTGCGAAGAGTGCTTTAGCGACAAACGCAAGGTGCGGAAGCACAAATGCATGAAAAATTCCGCATTGGCAAGTTTCCTGGCATACAAGGAAGCTATGAAATGGACTCGTATGCGCCTGGAAGCAGTTACCGACGCCTTTATTTGTCCCAGCCGGTTTATGGCGGACAAAATGGTTCAGGGCAACTTCGACAAACAGAAGATCAATACGCTCTGCAATTTTATCGACATTGCCAAAACCCGGAAAGACGATTACGACAAAGAGAACTATTACTGTTACATAGGCCGTCTTAGTCCTGAAAAAGGGATCGGAACACTGATCGAAGCGGCAAAGCGACTGCCCTACCCACTGAAGATAATCGGTGGCGGTTCGCTCGAAGAGACGCTGCGCGCCGCAGCTGCAGGAAGCGATATAGAACTTCTGGGTTATAAACACTGGCCGGAAATCAAGGAAATAGTCGGTAAGGCCCGATTCTGCGTCGTGCCTTCGGAATGGTATGAAAACAATCCGCTGTCCGTCATCGAGTCACAATGTCTGGGCACTCCGGTGCTCGGCAGCCGGATCGGCGGCATTCCCGAACTGATCGATGAAGGCAAGACCGGAATGCTGTTCGAATCCGGAAACGCAAAAGAACTGAAGGCCCGAATCGGACAAATGTTCGCAACCCCGTTCGAATACCGGCAGATCGCACTCGACGCACAGAAAAGATATTCGGCAGAGAGGTACTATACAGAACTCCTGAAAATTTACAACAACAGATAACATGAATACCCGGAATATACCTCATCCCACGGATGCCAGTATCATCCTGACCTATCGTTGCCCGATGAAATGCAAGATGTGCAACATCTGGTTCAACCCCACGAAAAAAGAAGAGGAAATCAAAGCCTCGGATCTCCGCACGCTGCCGCGGCTGAAATTCATCAACCTGACCGGCGGCGAACCGTTCGTACGCGACGACCTGGCCGAGATCGTCGAAGAGTGCTACAAGCATACGGATCGCATCGTCATCTCCACCTCGGGCTGGTTCGAGGAGAAGGTCATCGCGCTGGCGGAAAAATACCCGCAAATCGGCATCCGTATCTCCATCGAGGGCCTGAGCTGCAAGAACGACGAATTGCGCGGCCATGCCGGAGGCTTCGACAAGGGCCTGCGCACGTTGCTTGCCTTAAAGCAAATGGGCTTGAAGGACATCGGATTCGGCTGTACCGTATCGAACAACAACTCCAGGGACATGCTTTCGCTGTATCAGTTGAGCAAATCGCTGGGGATGGAGTTCGCAACGGCAGCGTTCCACAACTCCTACTATTTCCACAAGGACGACAACGTCATTACCAACAAAGACGAAGTATGCAGGAACTTCGAGCAATTGATCGCGTGGCAGCTGCAGGAGAACCACCCCAAGAGCTGGTTCCGGGCTTGGTTCAACATGGGGTTGATCAACTACATCGAAGGCGGCCGGCGTATGTTGCCGTGCGAGGCCGGATCCGCCAATTTCTTCATCGACCCCTTCGGCGACGTCTATCCCTGCAATGGACTGGAAGAGAAATACTGGCAAAAATCGATGGGCAACATCCACCAAACGCCCGATTTCATGGAGATATGGCAAAGCGCCCGGGCGGAGGAGGTGCGTGCCATGGTGCGCAAATGTCCGAAGAACTGCTGGATGGTGGGCACAGCCAGTCCGGTCATGCATAAATATGTAAAGTACCCGCTGAAATGGGCGCTCAGGAACAAGCTCCGCAGCATGAGGGGCAAACCGGCCTGTCTGGATAAAAAATGGTGCGACGTCGGCCAGGATCCGGCGCAAGGAGACCTGAAGCAGCGGATGTAACCATGGAACGGTCGGCAACGGCAGACATCGCCAAGACGATAGGCATCATCCTCGTCGTCATCGGACATTACAATCCTGCGGATGCCCCCGAATGGTACCACCTCGCCAACCGGTTCATATACGCATTCCACATGCCCCTGTTCATGTTCGCAAGCGGATACATCTATGCAATGACCGGGAACAGCCAAAACAAGGGGGGGGGAAACTTCATTTTGAAGAAATTCAAAAGGTTGATGATCCCCTATTTCTCGACAAGCGTCGTCATAATCAGCATCAAACTTTTGACGCAACAGGGAATGTCCGTGGAAAATCCCGTGACGGCAGCATCGTATATCAAGATGTTCTATCTGCCCGAAGCAGGCTATTTCCTCTGGTTTATCTGGGCGCTATGGCTGATATTCCTGCTCATAAGCATGATAAAGACGAAAACGAGAAGAACCGTGCTGTTCGCAGCAAGTCTCCTGACAGGGTTTCTGCCTGTCGACTGGCCCGAAATCTTCTGCATAAACAAGGCCGTGGCCATGCTGAAATATTTTATGCTGGGCGTGTTTCTCATAAATTGGCCCCGTTGGCTCGATTCGGCGAAGAAAATACCGGGAATGATTCCGGTCTGCGCCCTGCCCGTCCTGTTCGCATGCACCTTGCTCGTCCGAAACGACATACTCACCGGCCTGATGGGTTATATATTGCCATTTGCAGGCATCCATACGATATGCGTGATATCGGCACGGATCAAAAGCCTGAAACATATAACGCAAAAACTCCTTGTCGTATCGGCCTCTTCTTATATCATCTATCTGTTCCACACCACATTCGAAGGATTCGTCAAATCCCTTGTCCAGCAAGTTCCGTTGCTTGCGAACGGCAACGACCCGCTCTATTTCAGCGTCGGGGCCGCGGCCGTAATCGGCGCAGGGATTTTTCTTCCGATCATCCTGCACCGGTATATCTTACAACGTAATCGTCTGTTAAGATTCCTGTTCGGACTAAAACCCGCAAAATAACAACATGAAAATAGTCGTCACCGGAACCCGCGGCATTCCGAATATCATGGGAGGCGTGGAGACACATTGTGAAGAGTTGTTTCCGCGTATTGCTCGAAAAGGCTTCGAGGTAACCGTTATACGGCGGAAAAGTTACGTACGCGACACGCTGTCCAGCTACAAGGGCATCACGCTCTCGGACATCGAAACGCCGCGGAAAAAATCGCTCGAAGCAATCGTCCACACGTTCAGGGCCATCGTGCGGGCCAAACGCCTGAAAGCCGACATCGTCCACCTCCATGCGGTGGGCCCGGCACTGCTGACACCGCTGGCCCGTTTGCTGGGAATGAAAGTCGTATTCACCCACCACGGGCCGGACTACGACCGGGACAAATGGGGCATGGCGGCCAAAACGGCACTCCGCCTGGGCGAGGCCGCAGGCACGCTCTTCGCCAACGAAGTCATCGTGATCTCGCATGTGATCGACGACATGCTGATCCGGAAATACGGACGTAAAGACTGCCATGTGATCTACAACGGCGTCCCCTCACCGGATATCACCGACTATCCGGAATATTTCGGGGAGCTGGGGATCGAACAAGGAAAGTATATCTTCGCAATGTGCCGGTTCGTACCGGAAAAGAACCTGCACCACCTGATCGAAGCGTTTTCACGTACCGAGCACAGGGAATGCAAGTTGGTCATTGCCGGGGACAGCGATTTCGAGGACGACTATTCCGCAAGCCTGAAGAAATACGCCCGCGAACAGGGAGTCGTGCTGCCCGGATTTATCAAGGGCAGGAAATTGCACGCATTGCTGTCGCATGCCCGGTGTTTCGTACTCCCCTCCTCGCACGAAGGGCTCCCGATCGCACTGCTCGAAGCAATGAGTTACAGGCTGCCTGTGATCGTGAGCGACATCCCCGCAAACCTGGAAGTCGGGCTCGGGCAGGAATTCTATTTCCCGTTGGGCGACAGAAGGGCTCTGGCACGCAAACTCCAGGAAAATATGGACGCCCCTTACCGGCAAATAGAGTATCCCATGGAAAAATACGATTGGAATGCGATCGCCGAACGGACGGCCTCGGTCTACACCAAATACGCGAAACCGGGGAAATAGCCACAGCCCTATTCCCGGCGGCTGATTTCCGCCACGGTCGCCCCGACGAAAGCTATGAGCTCCGCCGGGGCGATTTTCAGTTGGAGGCCGCGGACGCCGGCGCTGATGTAGATGGCCGGAAGCGACGCGGCCGAGGAGTGGATATAGGTCGGAAACTGTTTTTTCATGCCGATCGGCGAGCAGCCGCCACGGATGTAACCCGTCACGGGCAGCAGCTCCTTCATCGGGATCAGGTCGGCCTTCTTGTTGCCCGATACGCGTGCGGCGGCCTTGAGGTCGACCTCGTGGTCGGCGGGCACCACGCATACGAAATACCCCGTGCGGTCGCCCCGCAGCACGAGGGTCTTGAATACGCTTCCTATATCTTCGCCCAGCTCTTCGGCCACGTGCGTCGCTGCGAGGTGTTCTTCATCAACCCGGTAAGGGACGAGTTCATAGGCTATCTTAGCGCGGTCGAGCAAGCGGGCCGCATTGGTCTTTTCGACTTTTCCGTGTGCCATTTCTGCTTTTGGTGTTCGATTTTTCGACTTAAATTATGCAAAAGTAATTTATTTTGACCAAACAGGTTCTTTTTAATTATTTTTGCAAAATGCTCCGTGGCAAAATTACATACAGGCTGCTCGCCTCACTGCTCGCAGCTTTGTCCGTGTGCACGACCCTGTCGGCACAGAGCACCCGTGTCCGCGGCCGTGTGACGGATGCCGCCAGCGGTGCCCCGATGCAGTTCGTGAGCGTCGTGTTCCCCGGCACCACGACCGGCATCACGACCGATGAGGAGGGTATCTATACGCT
>OHKY01000450.1_pt1 | contig 16547 bp, 12 predicted proteins | sample 1568941 | NCBI WGS metagenome assembly OHKY01 (sample SAMEA3879521, study PRJEB24766) | human gut metagenome | biome: human-associated habitat; feature: feces | place: USA | collected 1985/1987 | reverse complement strand
TCTGCTGGGCGAGGGTGGTCTCCTTTTTATTCAGAACCCGCTTCTGCTTGCCGTCTGCATCCTCCACGGTATCGTAGATACGGATATCCCTCAGATTCAGCGTATCCTCCAGAATCCGGTAGGCATTGGCTCGGCTGGTGCCGTAGGTCATATAGGCATGAACATCATTCCGGCTCGGTGTACTCTTGCCGGTAATCTGCCACTCTGCCGTCATGGGAGAGAATTTCACTTCGATGTTCCGGCGCAGATAAAACGGCGGTTCAAAGGTTTCTTCCATGAACTGCTGGATATAATCCCGATTGACCCATGTGGCACCAAGGCGCACATCAATCTCCAACGCATCCAGGTCTTTCGGCTGCGCCTTTCTCAGATATTCTGTATTTACCGCAAAGGCAGGATCAGAAGCCGTAGCCAGTTCTGCCACACGGAGCTTTTCCCGGACATTACCGGACAGATATTCATCAGCTGTTACCCAGCCGGTTTCCTCGCCGCCCTGCGTCATCGGGTCTTTGAAAATGACGCCATGCAGTTCCTGCTGGATTTTTTCATATTCCCCCGGTGCACCTAAAAGCTCCGACATATAGGGCAAATCCACTCTGCCTCGCTCTCCGATGGAGATTGCCAGAGCTTCAGCCGGAGTATCTACGCTGGTAACAGCCCGTTCCGGTCGAATCGTCCGTTTGGTGAACATATCCGCCTTGGATTCCAGCCTGCCGTTTTCATCCACATTTTCCAAAGAGCACAGCAGATAATAGGACGAATCTTCCGAAAAAGCCTGTGCGTTTGCACGGGAGTTGATAAGCCCATACTGATCGGCGAATCGGTCATAGGCTACATTCAGTTCCCGCTGCTTCTGGGCAATCGCGTCCTCTGGGTAATCGTTCAGCTGGTAGTCGATCAGTTCCTGCACAATGGCACGAAGCTCCACCATACCCTTGATCCTGCCGGTGGCTGTCGCAGAAAGGTCAGCTTTCCGCATGATGCTGTTCTCACGGAAGTAAACATCCCCATCTACCACCGCATAGGAGAAGTTCTTTACATTGGGGTCTGCCGGAATGGTTTCGCCCTGCAATGACAGCTCTTCCTCCGGTGCCAGCTCCTGCGCTTCATAATGACCGCCGATGTGCTGCACAGCCTCATGCAGCTGGTCTCCCAGATCCGCATCCGCAATCGGGATGACCGTACATTCTTCCTTGCCGTACTGGGTACTTTCCGTTGTAATCTCACCCAGCACCATTTCCGGGTGGTCAATAAAGTAGCTGTTGAGGGTGATCCCCTCCGATGTCAGCCCCAGATGCACCCAATCCGGTTCGATATCAATGGGATGGTCTCTCTTTTGCAGGAAAATGATATCCGACACTACATCTGTACCGGCATTGGCACGGAATGCGTTGTTGGGAAGTCGAATGGCACCCAGCAGCTCCGCCCGCTGCGCCAGATACTTTCGCGCGTCCGGATTCTTGGAATCCATCGTGTAGCGGCTGGTAACAAAGGCCACGATGCCACCGGGACGAACCTGATCCAGTGCCTTGGCAAAGAAATAGTTGTGGATAGAAAAGCCGAGTTTATCATATGGCTTATCGCTGACACGGTAGTTGCCAAAAGGCACATTGCCCACGGCCAGATCATAGAAGTCGCGCCGGTCGGTGGTTTCAAAGCCTGCCACCTTGATTTCTGCCTGCGGATACAGCTTCTGCGCAATGCGCCCGGTGATGGAATCCAGTTCCACACCATACAGTCTGCTTCCCAGCATGGAATCCGGCAGCATACCGAAGAAGTTGCCAACACCCATCGACGGTTCCAGAATATTGCCTTTCTCAAATCCCATACTGTCCAATGCTTCATAGATTGCACGGATCACGGTAGGGCTGGTGTAATGCGCATTCAGCGTCGAAGCTCTGGCTGCGGCATATTCTTCTTCCGTAAGAGCTGCTTTCAGTTCCTTATATTCGCCTGCCCAGGCAGTTTTCTCTGAATCAAAGGCATCTGCCAGTCCGCCCCAGCCGACATAATTGGCCAGTGTTTCCTGTTCCTCCGGTGTCGCATCCCTTTGCTGGTTTTCCAAGGCTTTCAGCGTATAGATGGCATCCATGTTGGCACGGAATTTCTGTTTAGAACTGCCTTCGCCGAGGTGAAAGCTGTTGATGCGATAGTTTTCTGCATGTTTCGCTTCATGCTCTGCGCGGAACGCTGCTTCTTTTCCAGGATTCAGATCAACCACCAGATTGTGCAGGTGAACATTTTCCTCATGCCCCAAAAGTCTTGCCAGATTCTCCTTGCTTTCCGAGCGGAAGATCGGATACACGGAATCCGGGTCCCGAAGCTCCACGTCGAAAAGCCCGACTTTTTCAATCGTAAATGCCTTTCCGTCCAGATACAGCGTATCGCCGACACGATAATCCGGCTGCACCGGAGCTGCCGGTTCTGGCTGCACAGTTGCAAGCTCTTTTTCAGCCTCCATGCTCCTGCTGCGAATCTCCTGCAACGCCTCTGATGCACTCACATAATCGGCAAATGTCTGCACTTTTCCGTCCGAATATCCGTAATACTCTTCTTTGACATAATCCCAGATGGCAAACGCATCTTTAGAATCCGGGAAATTATCGCCGGTCATCGTGACTACAAACCGGTCATCCGGTGCATAGCCAGACTCTCTGGCAAGTTCTCTGGCGCGTTCCTGCATTTCCAGCACCAGAGGATCTGTCTCTGCTTGAGCCGGTTCCTGTGCTTCTTCGGATTCCACATCCGGGAATGGAATGTCCTGCTGCAAATTCTGTTTGCTCTGCTCAACATAGAGCCAGTCTTTGGCTTCCCGTTCCTGGACTTTTTCAATCAGCTGCTGGCGGTAGCTCTCTGCCTCCCATTCGCTGGTAAATTCTTCGCTGACACCATCCGGCTCCACATGAATGCCGTCCTGAATATCATCCCAAACCGCATAGCCATCGTCAGTTTCCATCACGGTAAACCGCTGAGGTGCTGCCAGTTCACTCCGGGCATAGACATCCGCAGCCGTATTCAGCATATTATCCACATGCTCATTTCCAGTATCGTAGCGTTCCGGTGGTGTTGGCGGAAATACATGGGCGGCAGTCGGCATAGGAAGCGGCGCGCCGTATTCCCGCTCCAGCTTCCGATACTCTTCCATTTCCAGCGCAGTCAGGTACTGATCATTTTCCACAAGTCGGTCTAACCGTTTATCCACCTCTGCCCATGTGAGGCGTACTTCCCGGTCGTGTCCATAATTGCGAAGCAGAATACCTTTTCCGTTATAATCGGCAAAACCGCGACTGCCATCCATAAAGGTATAGCTGTGGCCACCGAGACCATATTCCGCTTTCAGGAATGCAGCTCGTTCTTTTGCGTTCCCTTGCTGCTGATACAGCGCATAAATACGGATTTTTCCGCCTTCAAAATTAGAACCTGTCCGCAGCATCCGGTCGATTTCATCCTCAGAAATGACAAAAGCGGAGGGCTTTTCGCTCTCCGCTTCTCTGGCTGCATTTTCTGCCGCCGCATCAATTTTCTGAATCTGCTCTGCTTCAGACTGAAACAGACTCATAAAGTTTAACTGTTGATAAGTTCCGTCAGAATAACTTCCTCTGCCTGCGCTCTCAGCATGTTCATGTGCTGCACCCAGGCCATCTGGTTCGATTTCTTGTCCGGTGCCGGATTCGCTTTCAGAAGCTCCGCCATCATCTGCTCCATCCGTGCGGTCGCGGTCTCCTGAATCTCCCACAGGTGCGGGTACAGTTTCTCGGTTAGGATCAGGTGATTGTACAGCAGCGTGTTGTTCTCCTGCAGGAACGCTCTGCGCATCCTCCCGTACTTGCCCAGCGGCTTCTGTTCCTGCACCGACAACTGGATGTCCGGAATCAGGTAATCGCCGTTCTTCGTGTAATTCAGCTCCATCATAGTTTTGGCTCCTTTCTGCCTGCTTATCTCTTTCATAGGTTCGGATCGTGCGTTCAATTTCCCGGAAGATCTGGCTGGACATTTCGCTGACCGCAGTTCCCAGCACATTGGCGGCAGCCTGCGTATTAAAATCAAAGATATCCAGAAAATCCTCGTGTTCAAAATAGTCATCTGCATTGCCCACCGTCCGGGTAAAGACGGAATATGCGATGCTGACAGCGGCAGCTCTCTTAAAGGAAGCTCCGATGTTGAGTTCATCATACCCTTCCAGATAGGAATCTGCAACGATGTCGCTGATCTGCCTGCGGTTTTCCTCCCAGTAGTCCCTTGCAAGGCGTTCCGCCGCTTCCATGATGTGATTTTCCAGAGACCCAGCACCGACAGGAACATCAAACGCTGCATCCAGTGCTCGAATGATTGGCTGCTCATGCTCCGCATTCATTTTCCAGAGCTGTACCGGTCGGGAATTCTTCCGTTCTCCGGTATCTGCCACATCAAATACATACCGAAGTCTCGGCTGCTCACCGCGCATATCCAAGAGCGCAATGCCCTTGGAGCCACGCTTCACATAGCGGTTCATCCGATCATTCCAGAGATCGTACTCTGCACAGGCCGTCGCTTCTGGTCTCTGCTTATAGATCATCAGCTGCTCCGCAAAGGGATACTTATAAAGCCGTGCGGATGTGGTCAGAAACGCTGTCCACTGCTCTTTGCTTCCAGTGATCTGTGCCGCAGCTTCCTGTGCCATCTGCATATAATAAGCCGTTTTCGTCATCATCTGTCTTTTTCCTCCTCTCCCTTATTCGTCCGGATATAAATCCAGTGCCTCATATTCTGCATCCGTCATCTCTGCCAGTTTCGCAAGCAGCGAGGCCGTCCACCTGCGCAGGTTTCTGTCTCTGCCGGTCAGACTTTTCTGCATCGTCTGAAGCTCTGCAATCAGTCCTGTCCGTGTGCCAGGGCTGTAAAGCATCATGAGCATCCATTCGTCATCCGTAAAACGCATTTATAACTCCTTTTCTTCGCAGCACCTGCGAGGCGGCGCAGGCGGCACAGCCTCCTGCTTTTCCTTCAGCTGATCCAGAACCGATGCTTTCTCCGTCGGTTCTTCCTTCTTTCCGTTATTGATCACGCCGTCAATCATGCCGTAATCATCTTCCATTGCCATTTCTGCGGCTTTCAGGTAATTCTCTGGTTTCAAGAATCCGGGCAGTTTCTGGAATCCGATGGAATCTACATAGTGACAGCTTACAACACCATTCTGCCGTAAAGCCACGATGTCAGACACAGAAAGACTATGCCCAGTAAAATCATCAGGGCGGGAAACATTGAATTTCGCATACAGTTCCTCCAACATCGTATTCTGATCCTTGTATGGAAGAAGCGGAGCCGTATACACCACCTCATAATGGTCAATATCCGGTTTCAGCCCCATCCGTTCCAGTTCGCGCATAGACGAAAAGCGTTCATATACCGTATCCTCACTGCGGCGAAGCTGCAAAATCGCATACTGGTCAGTAACACTATCGAGAAATGCCATCATCTTCTCATCTGGTGCCTGATTTCCATGCACTTCATCCCATTTTTCAATTCTTGCCATCGTTCATTTCTCCCTTCTCCATAAACGGCAGGCCGTTTTCCTTTGCTTCCTGCCGCTGCTGTTCCCGACGCTTTTCACTGTAAGGCGGTCGGATACCGACGCAGCGTTTTGGAATCGTATAAGTGACCGACCCATGCTCCCGGTGCTCCAAAACAAACTGCTCCGGATACTGTTTTCGCAGTTCCCGGAGCTTCTTAATCAGGCGGCTGTCATGGGTGTAAACACTGGCGGTATCCAGTTCATTGTCAAAATTGATGACGGTTTCCTGCTCCGCCTTCGTGAACTTGTATTTCATCGCTCCGCCTCCTTCGCCTTGGCAGCTTTCACCGGCGTATCCGTTCTGGAAGACAAATCCGAGAGTTTACCCAGCACAGATTCCCGTCTGCTGATTTCTGCATCCTCTGCACGATCACAAAGTTCATCATAGTCAATCCGCGTCATGGTGCGTCCACCGAATCCATAATCCGAAAGGATCTGGTCTCTGGCTGCATTCATGCTGATTTCTGGGTTGTCGATCTGTCCACCGTCAATTTCCGTGAAGTCCTTATGATATAAGGTATAGTCGTAACCGTCCTCACAGGTCTGAATGGCAAGAAAGCCCTTGCTTCCCAAATCCCATGCGCTGCATTCTTCCGTAATCAGCGGCTCCGGGCGGCATGTACCGCCGCCGTGTTCCAGCATTTCTGCCAGCTGGCAGATGTGCAGAACATCATACCCCAGGCGCAGGTGATATTCGTCCATATATTCGCAGCGGGCCGAAAACTTCCGATTCGGATACTCGATCTCCACCGCACTGCCATCCAGGATTTTGAACCGATCCTCGTAGCTGCTGGTGATAAACCGGATATTTTTAGCATTCTCCAGCTCAGGATCAGCCTTTTTCATCTGCCAGAGAACCTTTCTGCCGCCGCGTACCTGCTCCAGCATCTCCGGAGCTACCGGCGCAACGGCAAGACCGTCAAGCTGGGGAATCTTCTGAAGTACTACCACCCTTGCGCTTTCTTCCAACGTAGAAGACGGCTGTTTATCCAACACATCCCAGCCAATGTGTCCCTCGGTGGTCTGCACTTTGCTGTCCATATCAAAGCAATGGAATTCCACGCCGTCCTGCTTTTCCTGCAAGGAAAGCAGCGCAGCATTATCCACCAGATAAGCTGCATTCATCATTTTCATGCTCATTTTTTACCTCCAAACTCCAGCTTAAATGCTGCTGCACCGTCCTCGCCGGTCTCTACATGAACGGTTGTGTCATAGTAACGACCGGACTTCCTGGAATAGCAATGGGTAAGCCGTGCTTTTCCCTGATTTACCAGTTGCTTTGCCAGTTCCTCTGTCATCTGCTTTCCCAGTGTCTGAAAGAACCTGTTTTCCTTCCAGAGCGCAAATTTACAGCTCTTGTCCCTGCAAAACCATCCCTTTGCCGTTTCACAGACATCACTGCCGCAGGCGGGGCAGGAGCCAATAACTTTGCGTTCCGGCTGCATCAGCACATCGGCTCCTTTTACAGCCTCGTAGGTTTTAACAAGTCCGCTGACCATGTTGCTGATTTCGCCCATAAAGGCATCACTGTCATACTCGCCGTGTTCTATTTTCAGCAGTTTTTCCTCCCAGTCTGCCGTCATGGATGGAGACTGAATCTGTTCCGGCACCACCGTCACCAGCGCATTTCCCTTGTCCGTAGAGCAAAGGTATTTCGTTTTCTTATCACCCCTGCGCTCGATAAAGCCTTTCTGCACCAGTTTTTCGATGATGGCAGCGCGTGTGGCCGGTGTGCCGATGCCTTTTCGCTCTACACCAGCCGGAAATTCATCCGAGCTGGCACTCTCCATCGCTGAAAGCAGAAGATCTTCGGTAAACCTCTTGGGTGGGCTGGTCTTGCCCTCTTTCAGATCGACACCGGCAAGTTCCAGTGTCATGCCTTCCGAAAGCTCCGGAAGATTACCTGCCTCCGCATTCTTCTCAGCATCTTCAACCGGCTTTCCTGCATATTGCCTCCAGCCCATATCCGTGACTGTTTTGCCTTTCGTGCTGAACTTCTGACCAGCGCACTCGGCTTCTACTATGGTCTCTGCATAGCGGCAGGGAGTGCCTACCGCGCAAATCAACCGCACCGCCAGCATGGTAAGAATCGCCTGTTCTCCACTGGGAAGAGAGGAAATGTCATAACCCGCCGCTGTTTTTGTAGGGATAATGGCATGGTGATCGGTGACTTTCTTAGAATTGATGACCTGCGCTGCATTCACCGATGCCGGCACATCCGGCTGAATCTGAAAGCTCTGCTGGATCGCAGAAACAAGTTCCGGCACCAGCGGTGCCATATCTTCCGTCAGATACCGGCTGTCGGTACGGGGATAAGTCACGAGTTTCTTCTCGTACAGAGCCTGTGTGTAATCCAGTGTCTGCTGGGCAGTGAATCCCAGCTGCCGGTTTGCTTCTCGCTGAAGCGATGTCAGATCAAAGAGAGCTGGGGGCTTCTCTGATTTTTCTTTCTGCTCCACCTTAGTAATGATGGCACTTCCTGCCTGACAGCACTCTGCCACCAGTTTTTCTGCTTCTGCTTTTTCTTTCATCCGCTCACCGCCCGCTTGAAAATCCCGGAATTTCAATTCTGCCGAGTAGAACGGCTCCGGCTTGAACGCCCGGATTGCTGCATCTCGCATAACCACCATCGCAAGCGTTGGTGTCATCACGCGCCCCACATTCAGGGTCTGCCCATACAGGCATGAAAAAAGCCGGGTGGCGTTGATTCCGACAATCCAGTCGGCACGCTCCCGGCATAAAGCCGCCTCATATAAGGCATCATATTCTGTTCCCGGTCTGAGCTTCTGAAAGCCTTCCCGGATAGCACTGTCCTCCATCGAGGAAATCCAAAGTCGTTCCACCGGCTTTTTGCAGCCGCACTGATGGTAAACCAGTCGGAAAATCAGTTCGCCCTCACGCCCTGCATCGGTTGCACAGATCAGACTCTCTACATCCTTCCGCAGCATGAGCTTTTTCAGGATTCCAAACTGCTTTTTCGTGCTGGCGGACACCTGATACTGCCAATGTTCCGGCAAAATCGGAAGATCATCATACCTCCACTTGGCATACTTCTCGTCATAGGCTTCCGGCTGGGAAAGTTCCACCAGATGCCCCACACACCAGCTGACAAGGTAGCCATTGCCCTCCATATAACCATCCCTGCGCTGATTTGCTCCGATCACCTTCGAGAGACTCATGGCAACCGAGGGCTTTTCCGCTAATACAAGCTTCATTCGATACTGCTCCTTTCACAAAAAAATCAGCAGCCAGGCACCGAAGTACATGACTGCTATGTAAGGAACGGTATTCTGTTTTAGGTCTACAAACTGGAATCTGTCTTTTTAGCTCATGCTCCAATTATAATTAATCTCTTACCTTGATTCGAACCTGTTTCAAAATCAAGATGTGCCTGCTTAATACTTTCTAATTCGAATGGATAGGTCTTTGTAATGTTGATTTTTAATTTTCCTTCCTTGTATATTGCAATAATTTTATCAACATCTTCCTGCGTTACAAATCCCATCGTATAGTTTGCATTGATTCCAAAAGCCTTTGCTTTATCCATATCCGGCATTCCATTAGTAGAGGTTAGTATTCCTCCTTTTTTAACTACCTGATAACTTTTCTCTAAGGTCTCACTCCCTGTTAAATTAACCACAAGATCTGCATCTTTTACAACCTTTGTGAAATCTTCGGTTCTATAATCGATTACTTCATCTGCTCCCAAATCTTTTAGATAGTCTTTTGAATATCCACCAGCCGTTGCAATCACATATGCACCAAAATACTTTGCAAACTGTACTGCCATACTGCCGACTCCACCCGCTGCACCATGGATTAAAACCTTTTGTCCATTTGTTACCTTACCATTTGAAACAACAGCAGCCCATGCAGTTGCCGCAGTTACACCTATTGCCCCCATTGATACAATATCTACTTCATCGGGTATTTTATAAATCAGGCTGTTTTCATTCAATGTAATATATTCAGCAGTTGTACCTGACAATGTGATTCCTATTACATGTTCCCCCTCTTTGTAACGCTGCACATCTTTTCCTGTTGCAGTAATGATACCAGAAAAATCTTCTCCTGCCATATGTGGAAGAACAGGTCTCATTTCCTTTGGCATAGTTGGAAATGGTCCATACTGCCTTAATGAAATGTCTGGGTCATTTACACTTGTCGCAATAATTTTAATCTGCACTTCATTGTCTTTTGGTTCAGGAATTGGCACATTTTCTTCTTTTAATACGTCTACATCACCATATTCATACATCAATACTTTTTTCATTGAAAGTCACCTCGTTCTTGTAAAATTATATTTCCGCATAGGATTCAAACATATGCTTGAGCATTTTTATTTTATAAGATATACTGTTTATTGAAAAGTACGATATTTTTTTATAGGTACTATCACATTTGATAGTATAGGAGGATTCTATGAAGGAATTAACATTTGATGCTGAAAACTGTCCAATCTCCCGAATCTCAAAAGTGTTGCAGGGAAAATGGTCTATGGTAATTATATATGTTCTCTCTGAGGGCACTTTGCGTTTCAGTGAAATCCATCATAAACTGCCACATATAACCGAGGCAAATCTTACAAAGGATCTGCGAATGCTTGAAGCATATGGTGTAATTCACAGAGAAGTATATCCTGTCGTTCCACCAAAGGTAGAGTATTCTCTTACAGATATGGGAAAAGACTTCCTTCCTATCTTAGATTCTATAACAAATTGGGCAGAAAAATACACAGCCAAGTAATACTTAGCTGTGTATCAAGCCTTATGTTCTCGTTTAGTCTACCTTACAAACTTCGATTTGTATCACTGTTCTCACTCTCTATTTTATCAGATATCACCTACAGTTTCCATAGCTTCATGGCTCAAAATAGTTCATTCACAAACCATTTAGCTATGTAAAAGGGACGGCTTTTCAGCCGTCCCACCGGTCAACGCTGCCTTAATCAGACAGGTTCATCATCCGATTCTGCTTCGTAATCCTCGTTGACATCCACTTCTTCGTCCTCGTCACCATCATCCTCCGGCAGCTGGAGCGCATCTTCATCCTCATCGTGATAATCTGCATCCGGGTCCGGCTGATTTTTCTTGGATGCAGGCTTTACGCCCTTCATCTTGATATAGAGATAACCGCCGACACCGGCTGCACCAATCACAAACAGAAGCAGCATAATCATCGGAAGCGGAGACGCTTTCTTCTGCTCACTCTCTGTTTTCTGCTCTTCCGGTGCAGGTTCCGTCTCCTGCGGTTTTTCGGTTTCCGCAGGTTCCGTGATTTCCGGTTCCTTCTCCTGATACTTGGCAGCTTCCTCTTCATCCATCAGCGCAAGCAGATCGGCCTCGTCCACCATGTTCAGAAAATGCACATTCTGGTTGCCGTCTTTATCGCGGTCGATAATCAGATAGAAGGTGTTGCCCGCCTTTGTCACCAGCGTAATGAACTGCTGGCTGGATTTATCTTCTTCCTCACCGATATCGTCTACCAGCGTCATATTTCCGTCCGGAGTCAAAGCTGTACTGGTTTCCGTCTCATCCCCGGATGACATTCCGCTCTGCATCAGATCCAGAAACAACTTCAGCGCATCTTCATTGAACATGCTGCTGTCTTTTGCAGAATCCGTGACATTCAGGTACTTTCCATGTGCATACCCGGTTTTGCCGTTGAAGTTTACCTTATACCAATCACCGCATTTTTCGACAATCTCCACCGTATCGCCTGAGTGCAGATATCCGATAATCTCCTGATCCATGCCGGGACCGGAACGAAAATGCAGGCTGGTGATACCCGGCACCACTGTACCCATCTGCTTTCGAGACTTTTCGCTGCCGATGTTGTATTCCTTGCCGCCCACCGTAACGATCAGGTTCCCATCCGCATCCGTAGAGACCTCATAGCCATCCGGCAGCACCTGCATATCCGGGTCGATTTCGATGCTGTCGGTATTGTCCGTTTTCCCTGCATTTGCACTTTCTGCTGCATCCGCTTCCTGCGCAGCGGTACTGACTGATGTGTTCTTCTGCACATCATCGCCCGTATAGGCAAACGCAGTAGTCGTAAAGGTTCCTGCCGCCATCACGCTGGCAAGCAGCATTGCCATCATCTTTTTCATTCCATCTCCTCCGTTTCTTTCTCATCCAGTTTCAGATTTTCCGGGTTAGGAACCGCAGCCTGCGCCATCTGAATGATGACTGCCAGCTGTTCCGGGGTCAGGCTCTGGGCATGTACCATTTCACAAATTTCGCTGTTTTCCTGTTCGTGGTACTTTCTGTCCCATTCCTTTCTGCGCTCCTCCCACTCATCGCGTTTTCTGCGGGCTTTCTCACGCTCCGCAGCAATCTTTTCCAGTTTCAAACTCATACTCTGTCCTTTCCGGGCGAATAAACGCCCTGTTTTTATCGAATTCTTCCCATGCAGTAGTAGTGCTGCCGCCAGTAGTTCGTCTCAATGGAAGCATAGGAAATTGGGTTGCCGCAGTGAATCATCATCCCGTTGCCGACATAAATGCCCACATGGGACGCTCCGCTGGTGTTGTAGGTTTTCTGGAAGAAGATCAGGTCTCCGGGCTTTGCCTCACTCTTCGAGATAATGTCGCATTTTCCCATCAGACCGTTGGCCGTCTGCCTGCCTACATTCCAGCCATTGCCGCAGTGGTTGATGACCCAGCTTACAAAGCCGGAACAGTCAAAGCTGGTACTCGGCGAGCTGCCACCCCAGACATAGGGATAACCGAGATATTTCTCTGCTTCTGTAATCATCTTCCGGAATTTTTCATCCGTCAGAGCTTCGCCCGGAATGTCGTAATCCTGATATTCTCCGCTGGAACCCGCGCCATCCGGCGTTGCAAAGGCGATGCCTGCAAACAGATCATCCCGATTGCCCCTGCACTCCAATGTGACTTCGTAGCGTTGCAGCTGGTCATCTGTAAGTCCGGAATTTCTGGCAACATAGTCCACACCTCGATTGAGCAGCGTTACATTGAGGATTTTATACTCATACTGTACCGTCACCTGATAGGTGTAGGTGTGTCCGGTTCCAGTGATTGGATTGTAGCGATAGCCCACACGGGTTTCTTTCCTCGTCCGGATTTCTACCTTTTCCTCCAACTTCAGCTCATACTGCGCTTCAAAGATACTCTGGAGCCGCGCCTGTACCTGGCTTCTCGTATAGTTTTCAAATTCTACGGTCAGCAGAGATGCAAGCTCATAGGGATTGTGACCGATCTCTGCCAAATTGTAGCGATACTCGTCATAGCCCGGATGGTCGGTTTCAATACGGTCAATTTGTTTACGAAGTTTATCCTCCAGCTTGGTATAATCCGTCTCCACGCCTTTCAAATCTTCATCTTCTGCCGTGTAGGAAGTTCCCAGCACCACATTGCCGCCGCCATTGATCAAGACAGAGCAGGACGATACCGACCCGGCAATCACCAAAACAAGCAGTCCCACGGCTGCAATGCCGATGATGATATGCGAGTGGCTCTGCACAAACTGAAACGCCTTTTCCGTCATGCTGGCAGTACCCTGCGCAGCTTTGGCTGTGCCAGCTGCTGTGTTCTCCGCAGCGGCCGCACCTGCCTTCGCAGCGGCATACTCTTTTTTGATAGCCTGCTTCTGCCGCCATCTGGAAAAGAAGTTCGAGCCAGCCTGCGGATCAGACTTCATGCGTTCCGCAAAGATGGAATCCACGGCATCTTTATCTGCCTTTTTCTCCAACCGCTTCAGCTTTTTGTACTGCCGCAGCTTTCGACCATATTGGAACCGGGAACCAGCACGGGCTGAACCTTCCACTGAGCCTTCGGTAAAATGCGCTGCCTCTACACCGGAATTATTATCCTGGTCGGCATTGCGCACACTCTGATGTGCTTTGGCTGAAATCGCATCTGCCGCAAGATTCCCCGGCTTCTTTGGCTTTCCGCCCTTTTTCCCGGAAGCCGCCGCATTCTTCTTCGCCTTTACCTCCTGCTCCGATTTCAGCTTCTTGCTGCGCATCTTGGCAAGATCAGCCTCGTGACGAATCTGCCTTCGGTGTTCCGCTTTTTTCTTGCTGCTGTCTCCCGTACTGCTATCGGCGGCTTTGTTTCTGGAATCGCGAAGGGTGTTCTCCGCACCCTCGCGCTCCTGCCGCAGCTTGTCTCCGAGATTCGGATTTTTCTTGCCAGCCATCGCTTACGCCTCCTTCGCTTCCTGCACTTCGGTTAATTTAGTCGTCATAATCCGGTACAGTTCCAGATCGGTCGGGAAACGATCAACGAACGGCAAAATCACATTTCCGTAGAACAGCAGTCCTTCGCCTTCACCGGAGTGAGTCACATAGGACAGCTGGTGCGGGCTGATATTCAGCTGATCCGCCAGAATCTGACGGTCACCGGCTGCCTGATTCAGCATATAAATGAAGTCGCTGTTCTCAAAAATGTTCGTCACTTCGCGGGAAGAAAGCAGGTCGTAGGGTAGGGTAAAGGCGTCTTGCCGCCGTTGGCGGCAGGTTTCCTACACCCTCCCTCGGAACCGGACTTACTCCTCTCGAAGTATCCGGCTCCCCATTAGTAATTGACGTATTGATTAGTGTTTGTGTATTCTTTCATGGCACTTGCTACAAACAACAAGTGTTTTCCGCCGCTTCTTTTTCATCACGGTTTCCCAATCAGAATTCCCCAACTCGTTTAGGTTCCGTATAACGTGAACCTCGTACAAGTCGGCTTCTTTACACCCACATAGTTCACAAACTCTGGCATTAAGCCGTTGTCTGATAGTGGTTTTCCAGCTAAATTTCTTTCTCTGATAGATGATGTCACTCGCTTCGCCACGCTTACAATCTGCGATTTTAACAGGGCGTACACGTTTTGTCCCAGCTTTGGTTTCATAAGGAACAGACCACGTTTTCCCGTCTTTGTGCTGGCGGATGATTTTGCGGATACTGGTTTTATGCTTGTTGGCAATCGTCTTTAAGCAGCTATACTCCATGAGATAGCAGAAGTAGTCCAGCGTGTGATAGTCACAGGCCAGATTGTAATAGTTGCATAGTCCTCTTGCTTCGGCATTGTACTGCTCCACAATCTCATAATCCGCAAGGTTGAGAAGTCCGGCTCTGTGTATCGGCTGGAACTCCCCATTCTCCTTTTGGCGAATGACTTTCTTTGCAAACATAAATTTCTCAATCTTTTCCGTATGGGGAATAGTAAGGGCAACTTTCATGTGCAGGGTACGGGATTTTCTCCACGTCCCGTTTTTCATTCTGTGACCTTTGACCTCCTGATTTCTGCGGACGCAAATATCATAGCCAATGAAACGGACTTTTTCGGAGCTGTGCGTTATCAGCGTCTTTTCTTCACTCAAGGTCAATTTCAACTCTGTGCTTAGAAATTCAGCGATTTCGGTTTTTAATTCTTCACATTCCGCTTTTGTGCCGCACACACCTGCCAGCCAGTCGTCCGCATAGCGGACAAAAGTAAATTTCTTATTGTCGGCGGGTTTGCAGGGCAGATTTCTCATAGCTTTCTTCTGCGCTTTATGCTGGTCAATCAGTTCTTGTCTTTCCGCTTCATTATCGGTATGGTCAATCCAGTAGGACAGCCTTTTTAATTCTTTGCTTGCCGTATGATATTCCGGTGTCTGATATGCGGACCTCGGTTTATCAAAGCGTTCTGCGATTTCCCGAAACTTCTTGTCCAGCTCATTCAGATAGATATTTGCAAGTATCGGTGAACAGATACCACCCTGCGGAGAACCGCTGTAAGTGGCGTTATACTTCCAATTCTCGATATACCCAGCTTTCAAAAACTGGCGAATGATGTTCAGAAAACGACTGTCTTTGATTTTCCTGCTCAAAATCTCAATCAGTTTTTCGTGATTGATGTTATCAAAACAACCCTGAATATCACCCTCGATAAACCAAACCACGCCTGTGAAGTCAGAAGAAATCTGACGGAGTGCGGTATGACAGCTTTTGCCCGGTCTGAAACCGTGGGAGTGACTGTCAAAGACAGGTTCATAGATAGCTTCCAAAATCATTCTGACAACTTCTTGCAGGAGCTTGTCACGGAAAGACGGGATACCCAGCGGACGGAGTTTTCCGTTTTTCTTTGGAATATACCCACGTCTTACAGGGTTAGCCTTGTAGGTTCCGTCCTTTAGTGACTGGATTAACTCTTTTACATAGAAGTCACTGAAACCGTCTGCGGTATCGTCGTCGATACCCTGTGTTGTTGCGCCTTTGTTTGCATAAAGTTTCTGATAGGCGGCGTAGTAAATATCTTCACGGAGTAAATATCTGTATAGCCTTGTGAATACGCCGTCTTTGTGTTCGCTGGAACACCTTTCAATACGCTCTAAAATTTCAGATGTTGGTTTCATTGAGGTTTCTCCTCCCTTTCATTCTTACATTTTAGATGTTACTAACTGGCTCCCTTCGCCATGTAAGGGTCATTACCCCTCTCGGACTACTATGGAGCCTCCGTTACCATATCCGGCGAATGAGCCGGACTTAGGCAATCCCCAGTTAGCGTTGTGCTTAGGTGAATGAAGATTGTCGGATATGCTTTCGGTTCGTTATGACGTGTTCTCACGCCTGTTTCATAACGTGTTGGCAGTTATCCCGCCGTGAAAGATGACGTGACAGCGTTATGACATGGGTTACAGGACTTTTCCCACACCTGCAAAAAACAGGAACTGGAACCTTACATTCGATAAACCCAATCTTATCCTCATATCTTCTTAACATTAGGAAACAGTCGCACCTAAGTCCTTTGGTGACTATTCCTTTTTCTGCCATGCGCTGTTCCCGTAAAGGATTTCTCCTTAGTCGGTAAGGCAGATTGTTTCGCACACTGCCGTGTGCGGCAGTACCTTAAACTGCTTTGCACAACGCCCTATCTGGGCGCACTTTCACATTCTGGGTGATGCCGGTGGGAATACCGCCCCATTTACGGAATCGCTTCCAGATTTCCACGCTGTAAGCCGCTGTCTGCTCTTCTTTCAAAAGCAAATGGAACTCGTCC
>OHKY01000444.1_pt1 | contig 16715 bp, 14 predicted proteins | sample 1568941 | NCBI WGS metagenome assembly OHKY01 (sample SAMEA3879521, study PRJEB24766) | human gut metagenome | biome: human-associated habitat; feature: feces | place: USA | collected 1985/1987 | reverse complement strand
GGTGACACGGTAAATGTTGATGTCAGACTTGCGGGAATGTATAATGAGCAGTATGAACAGACGGCATTTACGGACGGTGCAGATATTGCCTGCAAGTCCACGTATAGAATGTATTATGCAAATGAGAAGTATGTATTCCGGATACAGAATACAGACGGAACATATAGCCTGTTAGATAAAAATGGTAATCTTACGGGAGTATATAGTGACATTTATCAGGAAAAGGGAAGAATCCCAAATAATCGCAGACATACATCAGAAGCCTATATCGGCGGGGTAAACAGAAATGCAGCAGGTGCTTATACAACAGACCTGTATAATGCACAGGGGAATAAAATAATTTCCGATTATCAGGGATATGCAGATATAGACGGAACGAAGGATTATTTACTGGTATATACGCGTAAATCCATTGAAGATGATTATAAGGCATATATGATTTGCGACCACAATGGCAATGTCTTAATGACAAATGAACAGTATGGCTTATATGACTTCTTTGAAACAGACGACGGCGCACTGCTTGCCTGTGTATACAACACAGATGCAGACGGTAATAAGAAGTTCGGTGCAGTAAAGCTTCATGTTGAAGATACCCCGCAGCCGGCCGGCCGCAATGGACTGGTTTTCGATGCAGATGGTGTATGGCGGTATTATGTAAACGATGCAGTTGATTACAGTTATGCAGGACTGGCAGCAAATGAATACGGCTGGTGGAAAATTACCAACGGAACAGTAGACTTTACATATACAGGACTTGCATATAACGATTATGGCTGGTGGTATATGACCAACGGCATGATAGATTTCAGCTATACCGGAATGGCGCAAAATGAGTATGGCTGGTGGTATGTTAGAAATGGTATGATAGATTTTGGCTACACCGGAATGGCATTAAATGAGTACGGCTGGTGGTATATAACGAATGGTGCATTAGACCTTACATATACCGGAATGGCATTAAATGATTATGGCTGGTGGTATATGACGAATGGTGCGTTAGACCTTGCATATACCGGAATGGCAGCCAATGAGTACGGCTGGTGGTACATGACCAATGGCGTATTGGACTTTACATATACCGGAATGGCAGCTAATGATTATGGCTGGTGGTATATGACTAACGGTGTGTTAGACTTTACATATACCGGCATGGCGTTAAATGATTATGGCTGGTGGTATATGACCAATGGGGCTTTAGACTGGAACTATACAGGTCTTGCATTAAATGATTATGGCTGGTGGTATATCAGAAACGGTGCATTGGATTTGACGTACAATGGACCGGCAGATAACCAGTATGGAACATGGAATGTTGTAAACGGACATGTAGAGGTTTAAAGCTGAAATAAAATTCAGATAAACAGCGGAATAAAATAAAAAGAATGATATACGGAAATTATGAGAATTCTCAAAAAACGTATATCATTCTTTTTTGTTTTAAGCCAGCGGAAGAACCGCAACATATTCAAACATCATAATAAAATGGCAGATGCTGCCTGCCATAACAAACAGATGAAAAATTTCGTGTGAACCGAAGTATTTGTGATGTGCGTTAAAAATGGGAAGCTTTAATGCGTAAATAATACCGCCCACCGTATAAATAATACCGCCCGCAAGCAGCCAGTTAAATGCGGCAGCAGGCAGGGAATTTAAAATCTGTGTAAATGCAAGGACACAGACCCAGCCCATGGCAATGTATAACACAGAAGAAACCCATTTCGGACATGTAACCCAGCAAAGCTTAAAAATAATGCCGAGAATCGCAATGCTCCAGACCAGTGCCAGCAGCATAAGCCCTGTGCGGCCATGCAGGACAATCAGGCAGATTGGCGTATAAGAACCGGCAATCAGTACAAAAATCATGCAGTGGTCGAGTTTCTTTAAAATTTTATTCGTGCGTTCAGACAAATCAAAAGTGTGATAAGTTGTGCTTGCCGCATACAGCAGAATCATGCTCACAATAAAAATACTTAAAGAAATGACATGAACGGTATCCGGAGCGCGCATGGCACGCAGAATCAGCGGTGTTGCGGCAAACATTGCCATCAGCATACCGATAAAATGAGTAATGGCACTTCCGGGGTTTTTTCAGATTTATAGTTCATAATTTCCTCCAATCTCCGAGTACACTGTATTTCCATTATTTTAATGGATTTTTCGTGTTCGGCATGTCCTGATATTTTTATGTTTTGACATATACATTATAAAATATTATATGCACTGGTATTTAAAATAATCACATGTAGTATTGAATACTACATGTCGATGTAATGATAATACATCAGCGCTTTTTAAAATGCAATCCTTTTTTTCAAAAATTTCAAAAATCCGGTTCGGATTTTAAGATTGTCTTATTGATACAGAAAAAACGCGCAAAACCGCCCATAAATTCCCTTAATTTTATTAAACAATAACCGGCAGAAAGTAAAGAAAACAAAGAAGAAAAACTTTAGAAAACTTAACCAAATACGGGGGATGTGCCGGATGTTCACAAACATGGATTTATTTTCATTAAATTTGAGTTTCCAAACCTTTCACAAATTAAGGAAAAATTTAAAAAGAAAAAATTATCGAACAAACAAAGAAAAGGTTATTGACTTCTTTTTTTGACAAGTCTAACATACGCAGTGTTTTCGGAAACGGCTTTTTCATTTTGTAAAAACACGGGGTTGCCGACGGGCATCGTGCAGGATTAAAAAAATTTAGGTTTCGGAGGTAATGTCTGATGGCATATGTAGATGAAGTAATCAAGGAAGTATCTGAAAAAAACAGTAATGAGCAGGAGTTTATCCAGGCAGTGACAGAAGTATTGGAATCTTTAAGACCAGTTGTAGAAGCAGATGACCGTTATGAAAAAAATGCAATTTTAGAGCGTATGTGTGAGCCGGAACGAATCGTTTCCTTCCGCGTACCGTGGGTGGACGATGCAGGAAAGGTTCAGGTAAACAGAGGCTTCCGCGCACAGTTTAACAGTGCAATCGGTCCGTACAAGGGCGGAATCAGACTTCATCCCAGTGTCAATCAGAGTATTATCAAATTTTTAGGTTTTGAACAGACTTTTAAAAATTCACTGACAGGACTGCCTATCGGCGGCGGCAAGGGCGGCAGTGATTTCAATCCAAAGGGGAAATCAGACGGCGAGATTATGCGGTTCTGTCAGTCCTTTATGACAGAACTTTACAGATACATCGGACCGGATACGGACTGTCCGGCAGGCGACATCGGCTGCGGTTCCAAAGAAATCGGTTATATGTTCGGTATGTATAAAAGAATTGTCGGCGGTTATAAAAACGGTGCGTTATCCGGCAAGGGCATTCCTTACGGCGGCAGTCTTGGGAGAAATGAAGCAACCGGTTACGGCGCTGTTTATTTTACGGAAGAATTATTTGAATCTATCGGAAAGAAGCTTGCCGGTACAACATTTGCATTATCGGGCTTCGGCAATGTGTCATGGGGCGTTGCAAAGAAATTAAATGAACTGGGCGCAAAAGTCGTTTCTATTTCAGGACCGGACGGATACATTTATGATAAAGACGGCATCAGCGGGGAAAAAGTGGATTATATGGTAGAAATGAGAGGTTCCCTGCGTGACCGTTGTGAAGATTATGCCGACAGATTCGGTGTGGAATTCCATGCCGGCGAGAAACCGTGGGGACGTGTAAAGGCAGATGTGTATATGCCTTGTGCAACACAGAACGAAATCGGATTGGAAGATGCAAAGCGCATGATAGAGGAGGGGACATCAAAGCTTTTAATCGAAGTTGCCAACATGCCGACCAAAGCAGAAGCCGTTGAAGAACTGCAAAAAGCAGGATTTATGATTGCACCGTCAAAGGCAGTCAATGCAGGCGGTGTTGCCGTATCTGCCCTTGAAATGAGCCAGAATGCCATGAAGCTTTCATGGACGGAAGAAGAGGTTGATGAAAAGTTAAAAAAGATTATGAAGAATATTTTTAACAACATCGACAGTGCGGCAAAGAAATACGGCATGGACGGAAACCTCATTGCAGGCGCGAATATTGCAGGCTTTTTAAAAGTTGCAGAAGCCATGCTTGACGAGGGTATTTTCTAAAAAAGACTTTTAAAAACCGGAAATCGTCGAAAATCATAAAATACACAGGGAGAATTCAGATGAAGGCAGATTACTTGGAATTTAAGGATAAATGCATACAAATGCTTACCGAAATTGATTTTTTAAATCAGGTGCAGATGACAAAGGAAGAAATTTTATCGGTTCTTGCAGGCTGTCGTTTAGAAGAAGCATATGATGCACTTTTAATCCGCTCAAAACAGGTAAGCTGCCGGAGGCTGATGCAATACTGTGAAAAGGAGCTTTGCAGTGAAATTCACATGACAGGTAAAGAGCTGTTGCAGGCGGTTTATGAATGGTGCCGTCATGTGATGTTTCCGTGTAATTTTACAGAAGAACCGTCTGATGCGGTAAAGAAGAACTGCTTTCTAAAATGTTTCTTGACGATTTGAAAGTAGCGGCGGGTGCAACCATGAAACAGATTAATATTGCGATGATGGAACAGGTGATTGAACAATATCCGCAGGAGCTTGATGAACTGATAGCGGATACCTTTTATAAAATGGTAAACGGAGTGAATGAAAAAGCGGCAGTATACATCCTGCATACGATTGGAACAATTTTGGAAAATTACGCCAGCTACCGGGGGCGTGATAAAGCACCGGAGGCATATGAACAGCGTAAAAAAGTACTGCTTGGATATCTGATGAAAGGACTGGAGCATTTTAAGGAATTTATCAGTATTGAAGCACTCAATATTATCGGACATGAGTTGTTCGGCAGTGAAAAGCTGTCACTTGATGAAAAATGCGCCTATTTTTCCTATATTGCAAAACATCTGATGAGTGCAGTGGGAGAGCAGTCAAAGGCGACACTGGCATTTTATAACCGGGCATCGGCACTTAGTTACCTGTACCGGTTTATTACGGCATATGAATTTGCGTATGGCAGGTTTGAAATACCCCAGATACCGAAAGTGGCATTTTTTCCGGGAACATTTGACCCGTTTTCATCAGGGCATAAGGGTATTGTGGAAGCGGTCAGAAAAGCCGCTGATTAAACAAAACCTGTATGAGGACACAATAAAACTGGAGCTAGGCAGTGAATTAGATGATGTCAGTTCTTCTAAAATACGGGAAAATATTGACCGCGGACGGGATATTTCCAATCTGATTGACCCGCTGTGCGCAGATCACTACGGCTCGGTACCGCTTCATGAAATCTATTTCGGCTGCAAAAATAAGTACACGAAAGAAGGCCTGGAAACAGAGTGTCAGGAACTGCCGGGACAGCTCTATGAGCGGATACAGTCAGCTTATCGGGAACTGGAGGAAGTCAGTGATAATGTATAATGAAAATTTGTAATAAGAAACAGGTAGTAAAAGGGTGTAACTGTAACCTGAAAGGCAGAAAGGAAAAGAGGTGAAACGAATGCTGGCAGTGGTCTGCCCGATAGAGGGCGCCGTACCGGAAAGATATGGACAGCTGATTGATACGGTGCGGAGCAGCTGATTAGCTCCCTTCATTTTAACAAAGGCTTTGCGCTTCCTGCCCATGCAATCCGGATGCTCACGGCAAATGACCCCGGAGAGATTTTGTCCTGTAAGGATATTGAAAAGGAAGCCGCGGTCTATGCGGAACGTATTAAAAAAAATTTATATACATTTAATAAAAACTGATGTATAATGAAATGTACGATTCAAAAATCACCTATATATTACTTATGTAAAATGCTTTTACAAAAGGAGTAAGACAATGAATATTAAAAGAAATATTTTGCTGAATGCCGGACCGTCTACGACGACCGATACGGTAAAAATGGCACAGGTTGTACCGGATATCTGTCCGCGTGAAAAAGAATTTGCTTCTATGATGAAGGATTTACGCGCAGATTTATTAAAGACGGTACATGCAGACCCACAGCAGTATACATCAGTTTTATTCTGTGGTTCAGGTACATTAAACATTGATGTGTGTTTGAATTCACTGCTTCCGGCAGATAAAAAGGTGCTGGTAGTCAACAACGGCGCATATAGCACCCGTGCCGTGGAAATTTGTGAATATTACGGACTGCCGCATATCAATCTGCAGTTCCCGGTACTGGAACGTCCTGATTTGGATGTGGTACGAAAGACACTGGAAGAAAATCCGGACATTGCGCTGGTATACACCACACACAATGAAACAGGAACCGGTATTTTAAATCCAATCCGTGAAATCGGTGCATTGGCACACGAATTCGGTGCGGTATTTATCGTTGATACGACCTCCACACTGGCAATGCGCCCGATTGATGTGCAGAAAGACAATATCGATTTCTGTATGGCATCGGCACAAAAGGGACTGATGGCGATGACAGGTCTTTCCTTTATAATAGGAAGAAAGCAACTATATAATTCCACACACGAAACGGAGCATATTATGAAAAAAAATAACCGCAGCTACAGCCAGCTTCATTACGAGCAAGAACTTCTCGCAAAAAAGCAACGTTCCAAAAAAGATTCAAAAACATTCCCCGATGCCTTACGGGACAAAGAAGAAAACCCAACAGGCATTCTGTTCTTTCTTCGAAGAATTTTATTTCCCAATCTGCCAAATCTTTTATTGAATAACCTGTTATTTTTTTTAACCTGTCTCCCTGTTTTTCTCCTGATTGAACTTACTCTTTATACCGGCGGACTGATTTTTTCAGCAGGTGCATTACTCCTCGCGCCAATTATGGTCTCAGGAATGTCCGCTTTGTATCATCGCGCCTATGACTATACACGAAAAATCGCCTCCTCTGTCCGTACCCCTTTTATGTCTTTTTTTATTCATAATTTAAGGGCTTCTATTATTCCCGGTCTTGTTTACGGTCTTCTCTGGCTTCTTTGCGGAATATATCTTTTAGGTGGAAACACTCAGAATTTGGTTTCTCCTATACTATACTATTTTCTTGTACTGCTTATTTTATTTTTAGTCAGCTGTTACACTATCATGCTCATGCTGCAGGTATCCTTATTCAAACTTCCTGTCAGTGCCATCTTAAAAAATGCCTTACTTCTGATTCCTGCCTGCGGTTTCAAAGGTATTCTTCCCGCATTACTTCAACTTGGCTTTATCCTTATACTATTTTCCAATCTTTGGTTTGGCCTGCTGCTTTTTTTTCTTGGAATTCCTGGAATAATTACAGCGCTTACAACCTATCTTTTATGGCCAAGGCTCCAACAAATTCTTTTAACAGCCGAAGACCTCCGCTGATTGCAAAACGGTCACTTTTCGCAAAAGATAAAGTGACCGTTTTTGATTACCCTATTTTCTTTTTTTCAAAAATCTCCGGCATCATCAGCCCCATCAAAATTTCCGAAACAGTCCAGCCCGTTTCACATGCATAAGCTGCCCAGCCCACATCATGCGGTGCCGCATACGCTTCCTTCAACTCCATATCAAAAGCTCTGCACCAGGCTCCATCCAAATGCTCTTTTTCACTAAACATCTGTGTTTTTAAACAAAAGATCACCGAATCCTTCCATAATTCATGAAACCAACGATCACCGGTTGCTTCATATGCAAAGGAAAATCCAAGCGGAAGCCAGTTGCTGGAATACAACAGATCTGCCACCGGATCCCCATTCTCTGTCAAAACAGAACATTCCTCTCTGGATTCTCTGGAACAAGCCGCCTTATATCCTGTATCCCATTCCCGATACCCCCCAAACGGATGTCGCACCTTCTGTAAATCTTTTGAAACACGATACAACATCTGCCTGTGCTTTTCTTCTTTTGTGGTCTGATATAAAATTGCAAGCGGTAGAATCAACCGGCACATTTCTTCTGTTTCACTTTGCTCTCTTGCTGTCTCCGGATAAAGTTCCATCATACGTTCCAGTCCCTTCTGTGCCACCTCAATATAACGTTTTTCTCCGCTTGCCTTTCCTGTCAACAAAAGCGCCGCATGATAATATGCATTGTAGTGGGCGGAAGGAAATCCATGCTCCTGTTGTCTTAACTTTTCCATTTCCAATTCCGTTAAATCATGGGTATCCGTTCTGGCAATTCTCAATCCATCTTTTGCAGTTGTACCGATCAAAAAATCCATCGCATGACAAATATCTTCCAGATGAGTGGCATCTCCCATATAAAGCGCATCATATAATCCAGGCAATAATGCCCTCGCCACATCATCCTGATAACATACATTCCACGAACTTGTGCACCATCGCACCATTCCATCAAAAAGGCCTCCCTTAACCAGCATCGGGCCATAAACAATTCCATCCATTTTACTTGCCAAATCGGCATATTCTTTTTTTCCGTTCAGATATGCATACATTTTAAATGCGCCTGCACTTTCTCCGGTACAGTCTGTTCTGACACCATCCAGCACTGTATAATTTCCATCCGGAGTAATATTATGAGCAATCCCTTCTTTAATACCGCCTTTTCCTCCATCCTCCAGAAACCGTTCTAACCACCCGATTCCTCTTTCAATCGCTTTCCTTCTGCAGCATTCAAATATTTTCGGCTCATCTAATTTTTCAGACGTTCCATAGTGTACAATTTCCGTCGGATAAAATGCCGGTTCCCCTCCTGTAATCCAGCGCGCTACATATCGTATTACCGCTTCCCATTTTGCCCTTGGTGAAAATCTGGCTTCATTAAAGTTACGCAATATAAAACCTGCCCATAAAATATTTTTCCCGGCTTTCCACAGTCCCGGCTTTCCTCTTTTTAAAATTTCCTGTACCGGCATTTCTGTATGTGTATGCGCAATAATGTGTTCCTGATATACCAGAATCGGTTCCACATCTTCCGGATGCAATTCCGGCACGCACATCAAATTGGCTTCATCATCTAAAAGATCTCCCATAAACAGCCCTGTAATTTTTTCTTCCGAATTTCCGATATAAATCATCCGGCTTTTGGTACTGTCCGCAGGCTCCTCGCACAAAATACCCAAGAACCCACGAATCGCCTGCAAAAAAATCCGTTTTCCCTTTCTGGCCTCTTCTTCCAGTTTTTCCCGTAATCTTGCATCCAGATAAGTACCGCTTTTTTTCGGAAGAACGCAGAAAGAATCATATACTGTCAGATCTGTTTTTAATACCTTCTTAAAATCTACACACTCCACTTCAGCCCTGCAGCTTTTTAATACTCTTGTAAAATCACATTCATAATCCGATACGATTAATATCCTCATATTATGCTTCCATCTCCTTTATCATATAGGTTTTTCATTCTCTTAAGGCATCCGTAAAATTTTTTGTAATCAGCTGCGGTCTGGTAATTGCCGAGCCTACAACCACACTGTATACTCCTATTTCCATAACCCGCTTGAGTTTCTGCGGCGTATCAATATTTCCTTCTCCGATCACAGGATGTTTTACCTGTTGTATCAGCGCCCGTATCAGTTCAAAATCATTTGTTTCTATATGGCTCCCCTTACTTTCTTCCGTATATCCAACCAGAGTAGTTCCAATAAAATCAAATCCCAGCTCATCTGCAAAAAGCATTTCTTTCATTGTAGAGCAGTCTGCCATTAAAAGCTGCTGCGGATATTTTTCCCTGATCTCCGCATAAAATTCCTCAATCCTTTTTCCATCTGGACGTACACGGCAAGTAGCGTCAACGGCAATCACGTCCGGCTCAACCTGCATCAGTTCATCCACTTCCCTGATTGTCGGCGTAATACGAACTGCATATCCCGGATAATCTCTTTTGATAATTCCAATAATTGGCAGATCCACATTTTTCTGGATTTCCTTTATGTCCTCTACTGAATTTGCCCTGATTCCTCCGGCTCCCCCTTCTTTCGCCGCCACTGCCATTCTTCCCATAATAAAAGAAGAATGAAGCGGTTCTTCCGGCAACGCCTGGCATGATACGATTAGCTTATGATATACTGATTCTATTGACCTTTTCATCACTATCCCTCGCATTTTCTTTTATCAAAATTCATATCTTTTGTCATGTTCTATTTGATGCCGGATGTTGTCTGTATCCCATTCAGAAATGCATTCTGACAAAAGAAAAAAATCACGATCAGCGGAACGGTAAACACTGTACTTGCAGCCATCAAAAGTGTCCATTCCGGCTGTGCCGCATTTTTAAACATCTGCAGACCAATCCCCAGCGTATATAACTTACTATCCTGAAGATACATCAAAGGTCCCAAATAATCGTTCCAACATGCAATAAATACCATAACTGCTACTGTGGTCAAAACAGAAGAACACATTGGATATACAATGCTGTACAAAATCCTGAAATCTCCCGCCCCATCAATACGCGCAGCTTCTATCACACTGGTCGGCAGTGACTTCATAAATTGTCTGAACAGATAGATATAATACGTACTTCCAAAAAAACTGGGCAATACCAGCGGAATAAACGTATTCAGCATTCCAAGCTTTGACCAGGTTGCATACATAGGAATCTGCGTTACCATCGACGGAATCATCATCGTCATCAAAATAATCGGAAACAAATACTTTCCGCCCTTCCATGGAATTTTTGTAATCGAATAGGCTACCATCGGGCAGGAAATCAGCGTACCAATTACCGGAAGAATTGATGTGATCAATGTATTTTTTATATATCTTGCTAAATCCATCCTCTGAAAAATATCTGTAAAATTACTCCATTTAATCGGATTTGGGATCCACTGCGGCGGTGTTGTAAAGCAATACGTTTCATACTTCAACGCTGTGGAAATCATCCAGTAAAGAGGCATTGCAAATACCAGTCCCAAAAAAATCAGGGCAATCACACCAAATACATGGGCAATCCTGCCGCGCAATCCTTTATAAATCATCATCTCATGTATTTTTTTATATGCAGCTTTCATGTGTTCCTCCTACTCTACATCGTAATTCACAATTCTGTCACTGAGTTTTCTCGTCAGGGCTGTTGTAACCATTACAATCAGAAACAAAAGCACTGCCAACGCACATGCATAACCCATTTTAAAGTAGGAAAATGCGTTTTGATATAAATACAGGTTATAAAATAGCAACGAATTAGACGGTCCCCCATTTACCTGATTTCCCCCAACCGATACCAAAAGCATACCCTGCGTAAAATATTGAAACGCTCCAATCATCGACATAATCACATTAAATTCAATCGTTGGTGAAATACATGGAATTGTAATATGAAAAAATCTTTTTATGCCGTTTGCTCCGTCCAACTCTGCCGCTTCATATAAAGAAGCCGGCACAGAACGAAGCGCTGCCAAATAAATGATCATCGTCCCGCCGCATCTCCATGCATCCATAATCATCAGGGAAATTTTCGTGTATTTCGGATCATTCAACCACGCCGGTCCCTCGATTCCGATAAATCCCAGCACCTGATTTACCAGACCATAATGTCCGTTCAGCAGCCATGTCAATAGCATTACGCTTGCTACTACAGGCACAAGGGACGGCAGATAAAAAACGGTTCGGAAAAACGGAAGCCCGGGAATATTTTTCTGGTTTAAAAGCAATGCCAGCAAAAGCGACACCACCATTCCCACGATAGGAGAAATAATAACCATATACAGCGTATTTTCAAGACCTTTCCATACGTACTGATCCTTAAATGCATCTGTATAATTCTTTAAGCCAACCCATGTGGGTTCATTAAACAGATTATAATCTGTAAAGCTATAATAAAATGCCATACAAACCGGCAATAGAGTAAAACATATAAAGCCAATCAGCCATGGAGAAGCAAACAAAATTCCTTTCCAGAAAAATTTCCATTCCCTTTTACTTGAACATGCTCCTCTGCTTTTGCCCCTGACCACTTTTTTCATTCAGATTCCTTCCTTCCTCTACTAATTCTTTGAAGGTTCGATTTAAACACAGGAGGGGTGGCCGAACACCACCCCGTCCATTGCCCTGCCGCTTCAGCCCCAGGATATTACTACTTACCATTAAATGCATCTGCTGCTGCCTGAACCTCCGTCTGGATATTTGACACTGCAGTATCCATATCCAAAGAACCTTCCATGTATGCCGTCATATTATTGCCTATCGCCCCCAGATATTCGTTCACATAACCACTCATCGGGAACGACTGCAGCTTCGCTTCCTCCAACAGCACTGCAACTTCCTTTAACGCTTCACAGATTCCATCCATTTCCTGCAGCGCATCTAAAGCGCTTTTACGCGGCATCAATGCTCCAACACCCTTTTCTCCTTCCGCAAGATATATCATGGCCTCTTTCGAATTCAGATAAGACATTACTTCCCATGCTGCTTCCGGATTTTTCGTTTTTGCATTCATCTCATATACCCCTGCAGTAAACATAGAATTTCCCGGAACCTGCGCAACTCCCCAGTCCTTGCCATAAATATATCCCGCTTCTACACCCGCATTATAAATTGTCGGAATTGCACTGTCTGGCAAAAGCAGAAATCCGGCTTCACCTGTCAAAACAGGATCTGTCACGCTGCCTCTTGCCGGTCCAAAATCTCCTTCCCATCCAGTTGCCTCCGCATATCCTCCCTGATACTCAATCAACTCCTTCTGAGCAGAATACGCCAAACGCATTTCCTCACTGTCAAATACAGGATTCCCCTCTGCATCAATCCAGCCTGCCTCCGTCATTGCCGGCCAAAGAACATTATCCAGCCAGGGAGAAAGCGGATTCATTCCCATACTCGTACTCTCCAGATCATAACAATCCTTTGCACACTGAATCATATCGTCAAAGGTTGTCGGGAAACTATCCCATCCCGCTTCCTTTAAAACATTCTTGTTATAAACAGCGAATGATGAAGAAGCCAAATTTGGAATAGAATAAATCTTTCCGTCTACTGTACACAGATCCCATACTCTTTCCAGAAAATCATCTTTTTCAAATTCTGTATCATTCTCCACAAACTCTGTCAGATCATATAATGCTCCTCTTGCTGCGAGAGGCGAGGCATACTGCCAGTACATATCAAAAATATCCGGTGTATCCTGGGATGCAATTGCTGTCACTACATTATCATATGTTTTTCCGAAGCTGACCTCAATCTGAATATCGTTATGCGATGCGTTAAAATCATCAATCAGCTTTTTGAGTCTGGATGAAGCTGCAGTCGGATCATTATCCTCTGCCTTAAAAGACCACAGAGTTACAGTCGTTACTTCACCTGCACCGCTTTCTTTTTCCTCCCCCTCTGCTTTGCCATCTTCTGCCTTTTGTGTTTCCTGCTTTGCTTCTCCCCCTCCTCCATCATTTCCGCATGCGAACAATCCAAATGCCATTGCTGCCGCCAGAAACAATCCAATCGCTTTCTTTTTCATATCCCTGTTCCTCCTTTAGGTATTTGTTGATGATTGCATTATAGCAATGCCCATTTCTTTATGCAATAAAATAGCCCCCTTTGGGAACTACTATCTCAAAAGAAGCTATTTGAACAAAAAATATGAAAATACATTCTTAAATCAAGTCAAAATATCAAATTACATTTCAGAATTTCTTTTGATTCAAAGTTTCCAATGTCATATGATATCTCTGACTTTTTATTTTAGTATCATTTTGGAAATAATAACCATAAAAAATATCGGTCAATACTAAAATGGGAAACTGAGGTGAAATTGCAATTCCCTGATCCAGATTTCTGGAGGTCGCCGTATACAGGACAACATCACACTCTATCTTGGCTTCCCGATTTGCAGTAATCAACACCGCCCCTGCCCCTCTGCTTTTTGCCATGTGAACCGCATCTGCAATGGTCTGTGTGTTGCCGCTTAACGAAATCGCAATCATTAGGCATTCTTTATCTGCTACTGCAGCTGCCATCTGAATAACCTGGGAATCCGTTACCGCCTGGATCTGCAGACCAAGACGCATCATTCTAAATGCCATTTCCGAAGCTGCATATCCTGAACTCCCCAAACCACAAACGAGTACCCGCTTATAGCTGCTTACCATCTCTGCTGCCTGACATACCTTTTCTTCATCCAACTGCTGAAATACCTCTTCCAGAAGACTGCTGTAAGTACATTTTACCTTTTTGGCAAGCTTACTGATACTCTCCTCACTCATCTGCTCCTGCAATTCTTTTTCATAGTCAAAAACAAGTTCCCGATAACCTTTATAGCCACATTTCTTGGCGAATCGGGATAATGTCGCATTGGAAATATAGAGGATCCTGCTGATATTTCTGGCTGAAAAATCCATATATTCTTCATTCTTAATAAAAAAATCAGCAATTGACTGTTCTACGGAAGTCATATTATCATATTCTTCCATCATTAAATGCTTTACGCTTTCCATCCAAATATCCCTCTTACTTCCTTAGGTCATATTTTTCTCCAAGATTTCTTCCAAAACCCCCGCCGCACAGCACGCTCCCAGCATCCCCGCATGATTTCCAAACTGCGCAAAACCCAGCTTTGTTTTTTCCCGTATTTCAGGAATCAGATACCGATCCAGCCCGCTCTCGATCCTCGGGCGCAGATAATTCTCCTGTGCAGAAATTCCGCCGCCGATCACCACAATCTCCGGATTGAGCACATAACAAAGGTTCGCAATCCCCTTCGCCAGAATATCGCACATTCTGTCAATTTCTTCAATGCAGATTTCATTTCCTTTTTGAGCCTGTTCAAAAATCCATTTTCCGGAAATTTCCAGACAATCCTTTGAAACTCTCTTTGCCGTCCGCTTTACCAGTACCGAAGTTGCCGCCAGCTCCTCAAAGGAGCTTCCATCCATGTGCATATATCCCACTTCACACGCACTGTAAGTATGTCCCTTCAGCAGCCTTCCGCCCTCTAAAAAAGCGCCGCCGATCCCCGTCCCGACCGTCAGCATCAAAACAGAGGAATATCCTTTTGCCGCTCCCCGATAGGCTTCCGCCATAGCGGCACAGTTTACATCGTTTTCCACATGACAGGAAATTCCAAAACGCTCCTGCACTTTCCCCGCAATATCCATTCCGGTATAGCCGGGAATCAGGCTTTCATTTGCTTCTGCAACTACGCCCCTGTCCGAATCGATAATCCCCGCGCTTGAAATACACACCGCCTTCGGATCCGGAATCACATTCAGATATTCTGAAATCCGCGCCAGCACAGCGTCCATGATCCCTTCCCCGCCTCTCGGCGTGTCCATGACATCTGTCCTTAAAAAATCCAGATTTTCATCCATGATCCCGGATTTAATCGCCGTTCCTCCAATATCAATGCAAATAAATTTCTTCCCTCTTTTGTTTTCCATAGCTTCCATCCTCTTTCCCCTTTTGCAAAAGAGCAGACCCCTCACGGGTATCTGCCCTCTTTCTCCTACGCTCCTTCCATCCCGCCCAAAGATCCAAGCGCCCTATGACGCCTCTGCGCCGGGAATCCGAAGCCGATCACATATTCGTCTGCACGACCTTCGGCTGATACCCTTCCTGTTCCAGCGCCCGGATGATCTCTTCCTTATGTGCCGTGCCGAAGGTTTCCAGCGTAATGCGCAGCTCCACCGCCGCGCTTCTGTTGATGGAAACGAACTGGTTATGCGACAGCTTGATCACATTTCCATGCTCCCTTGCCACAACGCCCGCAACCTTGCTTAACTCGCCCGGCTTGTCCGGAAGCACCACCGAAACGGTAAAGATCCTGTCGCGCAAAATCAGTCCCTGCTGCACCACGGAGGACATCGTGATCACATCCATGTTTCCGCCGCTCAGGATGGAAACGACGCGCTTGCCCTTCAGATCCAGATGCTTCAATGCCGCGATCGTCAATAAGCCGGAATTTTCCACGACCATCTTGTGGTTTTCGACCATATCCAAAAAAGCAACGACCAGCTCTGCATCCTCTACCGTGATGATCTCGTCGATATTCTGCTGGATATAAGGGAAAATCTTTTCTCCCGGCGTCTTGACCGCCGTGCCGTCCGCAATGGTGCTCACGCTCGGCAGCGTTGTCACTTTGCCGTTTTTTAAGGATTCCTGCATACAGTTTGCATTGGCAGGCTCCACGCCGATCACTTTGATCTTGGGGTTTAACAGCTTTGCAAGGGTGGAAACGCCCGTTGCCAGACCGCCTCCGCCGATCGGTACGAGGATATAATCCACAAGCGGCAGCTCCTTGATGATCTCCATCGCGATCGTTCCCTGACCGGTGGCAACCGCCAGATCGTCAAAGGGATGCACGAACGTATAGCCGTGCTCTTCTGCCAGCTCGTATGCCTTCGCGCATGCCTCGTCGTAAACGTCCCCATACAAAACCACGTCCGCGCCGTAGCCCTTCGTGCGGTTTACCTTGATCAGGGGCGTCGTAGTCGGCATTACGATCGTCGCTTTTGCGCCATAGCACTTTGCGGCATAGGCAACGCCCTGGGCATGGTTTCCGGCAGAAGCGGCGATCACGCCGCGGCTTCTTTCCTCTTCGCTTAAGGTGCTCATTTTGTAGTAAGCGCCGCGCACCTTATATGCGCCGGTAAACTGCATGTTTTCAGGCTTGATATACACCTTTGCCCCGGTTCTTTCGCTGAAATAATCGCTGTAGATCAGCTTTGTCTCAAGCGTTACCCTTTTGACAACCTCCGAGGCCTCCTCAAATTTTTCGAGCGTGAGCATTTCTTCCATCGTTATATTCATTCCTTTCGCTTCGCTCAGGCACAAAACGTTATGAAAATGGTTGCCTGAGCCTACTTTTTCTTTATAATTCTTCTTGTAGGGAACTCGGTATACTACAAATCACGGGGAGGTGAGTGGGCTGTCCGGCTTGC
>OHKY01000437.1_pt1 | contig 16962 bp, 17 predicted proteins | sample 1568941 | NCBI WGS metagenome assembly OHKY01 (sample SAMEA3879521, study PRJEB24766) | human gut metagenome | biome: human-associated habitat; feature: feces | place: USA | collected 1985/1987 | reverse complement strand
TCTCCACCTGCCATATTAACCATCTGTGCAAGATAATCTCCGGCATTTCTGACATAGAGCTTGCCCTTTGAAGTAATATAGAATACTGCAACAGATTTTCCTGTCTTTTCTGCCTTTGACAGCGTATCTACATAAGCTGCCTGTGCATTATACATGGTTGTAGCTGCATCTTCTTCATTGCAAAGTGCTGCATAGAATTTTGCCCATTCTACACGTCCAAGCGGATTTTCTTCATAGGTAGACTGGTCTAAAATATAATTGATTCCCAGTTCCTTTAATTTCTCTGCTACATCCGGTTTGCTGGTAAGCATGGTTGAATATATAGCAAGTGTAGGTGCGCCTGCAATAATTGTTTCATAATCCGGTGCTTTGTAGTCGCCCACATAAGTAAGCTTTCCGTCATCAAACGCTTTCTTTACACTGTCAATATACCATGAATCCTTATCATAAGTCACCTGACTGATATTAGAAAGACAGTTGCTTGCATTCATCAGGGATGTTACCGGTGTTGAAGATACGAGCAGATTTGTAACCGGTGTCTTTAATACCAGTGTATCTGCATCTAATCCTGACGGCGTGGACATTCCTTCCGGAACGAGCAAAATCTTAGACTGCTTTGCCACAATCGCAGTATCTTCATCTCTGTTCGTGATGGTCAGCAGCTTATAACCGCCCTTGTAATACTCTACAGAAAACAGCTTTGCATACTGTAATTCCATTGCATGGTCAAATACCAGCTGTCCGTCATAGCTGCTTTCGCTGTTTGTCTGGCTTGTCGTGTTACCGGTTCCGCAGCCGCCCATTGTAAAGGTTGCCGCAAGCAGCGTAAACACAAGCATGAGTGCAAGAAATCTTTTTTTCTTCATTTTGTTTTCTCCTTTTCTTTTTCATGAAGTGTTTTGATGATTCCGATATGATCGCAGAAAAGGAGCAGACCTGTCTGTCTGCATAAAAATCAATAGTCTGTTGTTCTCGCAACGACTATTTAAACTCTGCCTGTAAACCGGTCTTCTGACTCACAGATCATCACCGGCACCCGCCTTCCCGGATTCGGTCAGCTAAAAGTAGCCTCCTCCAGTGGCATTATGGATACCGCCTCCCTGTACACAGCAGCGGAACTGTTCAAGAATTTCACTTGATTCCCTGAAATGTAAGCCTGCGCGTTTTCACAAATCTGTTTTCTGCACAGTTTCATTTCGTTTACAGTGATTATTTCGTTATCATCTGGATTTTATCCAGAGTTTATTATTCCATAGAATTGATAGAATTGCAAGAAATTTCATTTGTAATTTAATTTGCAATTATTCGTTTTCATTACCCTAAATATTTTGCAATTAAACTATTCATATTGTCATATGTATTCCAGTCTTCTTTTTTGACACCAATACCCGCCTGCACAATTAAATACTGAATATTCTGCATAATATCTTTCGGCGTTTTTCCTGTGTTTTCTTTAAACCACTGCTCTGTAACCGAAACAATCTGATGTGCTGCCATATTTCTGACTTTTTGTTCCACTTCAATCATTTCAGCAACTTTTTCTTTCAAAACCGCATCATCGCTTTTTTCATCAATAATGTACTTTAGTGCATGTGAATAAACCGGTCCGTTGTTGATACCACCGCTTGCTTTGTATGCGTTATTCAATAACTCCAGCAGTCCGTTGGCGGCAAGTTTATCTCTATCCCATTTTTTCACCCCTTTAGTGACATTACAGCACTGCTCTATGTCTATGCCCATTTTCAACTTTAAAATCATTTCAAGTAAATCAACAACTATCGGTGTAATTCCTCTGATAAAATCCGCATATTCTTCCTTTAAAACTTTTATACGCAATACGCACGCATATTCAAACAGCTTCATTTTTCCTGCATCTTTAACCGGATAAATATCAAATTTTTCACAATTCATCAAACGGCTGATTTCCTTAAAATTAAGCTTCATACGCAAATCCGCTATCTGTAACAGCATATAAGCTTTGTCACTGATTTCTTCTTTAATTTCCGTGCCTAATTCCAATGCCGCATGATAATCATATGCTGACAAATGTTTCTTTATCATGTCTATTTTCAGCAGCTTGACCAAATTCATGCACCGCACTTCTTCACACCGGTTCTTACTGCCTTCTTCATTATCCTCGTCCAACTGCCAGCTTTCTTCCACATCATAAGCATCTCTGTTCTCATAATCCGAGTTCATTCTTTTCAATGGCGTACTTACCTGAATTGCCTTAAACCGGTACTCTGCCAGTGTTGCCATAATAAGCAGGGCACTTTTCATTGCCGGTGTTCCCGATGCCATATTTACCAGCAGTTCATCTTCTGCCGTCATCTGTTCACTGATTTTTTTTATTTCATCGTGAAATATTTCATAGTAGACATCATATTTCTGTACATCAACAAACTCCGGATTTTCTATTACCCGCACTAAAAAATTATGATGCAGTAATTCCCCTAACAATTCAATACATTTAACATATCTGTTATCTTCACGATGTTTTTCCGTCATTTCTTTTGACAAATATAAAACCACCTCGTCCGGCTGATAATGTCTGCAAATATGCAACATAGAACCATCACTGCAATATTTTATCGGATCTGTACCGCCTACCGGTGAAAATAATATTCTTTTCCCCATAATATATTTCCTTCCTATATTATAATAATATCCTCTATATTATACTGTTGTTCTTTTCCCCACGCAACAACCTGTGTTTTCCCTTTTATCTGGTAAATGCGTATGCTATCCTCCTCTTTATCCACAAACTCCGGAATTTCCTGTTTTAACTTCTCATACTTTGTCTTTGTAAGCACCGCTTCAAATGCTGATTTTTGAATTCTAAACCCATAGCCCAGCAGCAATTTTGCAAATTTGACACGTTTGGAGTTATTAGTAATGTCGTAAATAATTAAAATAAACAACCTGTCATCTGTTATTTCGTCTTCGATTTGAAAGAAATAGTCTTCATCCATAAATATCCCTCATTTCTATCGATATCCTATTTTCATTACAATCATCTGATTTGTATTGGCAAATACTGTGTTGCATCTTCAGACTCTATCGCTTTTACCAACTGATTCATCTGTAACATCATTGCATGTCTGAAACTGACCGGATAATCCACATAATCCAGATATTTTACGTCTGTTTGAAACTTCTTTTCCAGCTTTTTAATCAAAATGCCAACACCGTTTTTATTCAGATAACACCCCGGCTCGTCTAAATTTTTCACAAAATCATCTTTTGAAATTTCGTTTCCGTTAATAATCCCCATTACCGTAGCATCGACTAATACTGCCCGCCACTCTTCCATTAAATCACTTGCAAGCGTCGGGTGTTTTTCTGCATCTCTGTGTATAAATCCAAAATACGGATTTAATCCTTTTTCCTCTATCTTTCCGTAAATTTCATTCATCAGCACCGAATATCCCAATCCTATCATTGAATTAAATTCGTCTAACGGTGGTCTTCTGCTCCTGCCATGAAATACAAACTCCTCATTAATGCATTTTGATAATCCATCAAAATAATATTTTGCGCCCTGTCCTTCATACCCCATAATTTCATAGACGTCTTTGCACTCTGCCACTTTCTTTCTGCAAATCTCCAACATATTATCAATTTCGGGTAATGCAATATTTTTACTTCTTTCATATCTTTTTAACACTACACTTTGATTTTTTAATTTTGCCGAAATCATTCTTTTTGCCAGTTCAACTGAAAATTCTGTGTCATACAATGCACACTGCTGGCGCTGTCGTTCTGCCTTGACATGTCCTGTTGACTGTAACCGCCCAAAATATCTTCCACCTTTGGAAAAATAAGAAATGTTGATTCCTCTTTTCAGACATTCTTCCGTACAGCGTGTTGTAAGCTGTGACTGTCCCATAATCACAATTCCTTCAAGTGATTCTATCGGAACGTATTTCACCATACCGTCCGGGTATTTTGCCACACATCTGTTTGCCTCAACACCAACTGTTACTCCATTGTCATTTACATATAAATAACTCATAAGCACTCTCCTTCCGTCTGCGGATAAAAAGTCTTAAACAATGTTCCGTCCCCTACGGGGGTCTTAAATCTTAATAATGAGCCGTAGCCACTATTCACAGGTTGAAAGTGGGTTTTCGTCCCCTTTTTGGTGTTCTTAATTTCTATAGTTGGACAACTCTATGGTTTTACATAGATGCATAAGTTTTCGTCCCCTCTTGGGGTTTCCTAATTTCAAATGCATTCTTAGGCATTTATGGTGCAAGTGCTGCAAAGGTTTCCGTCCCCTCTTGGGGCTTCCTAATTTCAAAAGAAATGAACAAAATCGAAATCAGCGGAAAAATCAGTTTCCGTCCCCTCATGGGGTTTCTCAATTCCAAATAAATATCAAAAGAACGAACAGAAGAAAGGAGGGCTAAATTTCCGTCCCCTCATGGGGTTTCTCAATTCCAAATTAACAAAATAAAGAAGGGAGAATATAACTATGTCAGAATTTCCGTCCCCTTATGGGGTTTCTTAATTTCAAATATTCAAAAATTTATAGAAAGGAAGTGGCTATATGTATTTCCGTCCCCTTATGGGGTTTCTTAATTTCAAATTGTGAAGCGATTGCCCTTAAAATACCGGAACAGCAGAATTTCCGTCCCCTTATGGGGTTTCTTAATTTCAAATTGTTTCATTCCCTAGAACTTTTAAAGATGAGAAATCATTATTTCCGTCCCCTTATGGGGTTTCTTAATTTCAAATTACAACACATTGATTATCAAAGAAGCAATCGCTGAATTTCCGTCCCCTTATGGGGTTTCTTAATTTCAAATACAGAAATAACAGGTAATGCTTTACTTGCTTCATAATTTCCGTCCCCTTATGGGGTTTCTTAATTTCAAATCCCGTCCCTGCCGCATCAGTAACCATGCGCCCTCCCGCAGCGTTTTGCGGGGGAAAAATAAAAATGGCACGTTATACAAGAACATACATTCTAATATCCAGTGCAAACGCCCTATTTTCAAGGTGCGGGGGAAAATCTCCGATAAAACAATCAAGATTTCCTTTATTGTACCACAGACCTTCCCCTGACCGCAATTTGTTTTTACTAATTAAAACATATCATAATCATCCGGGTCTAATCCCGCATCTTCAATCGCCTCTCTCCGTTCATCTTCGTCCATAAACTCAAGCACTGTCACTTGTTGCAAAATCACCTGCATCACCAAAAAATGCTTCATGCTCCTCTGCACTCGTACACAATATTTCAGCCGCTGCCATTCTTTCATCAGCCTCAAGTTCTCCGCTTCCGTCAAAATCAAAAACGTCCATAAAAAATCCTCCATTCTGTTATGATTCCACCACAAATCTACACACACCCATTTGCAATCGTTTTCCGTTGAATCGTGTATACTTTATAATATGCGGTGATACCCCTGCTTCTAAATCCGAAGCATGTTTTGAATTCCTGCCTGCAACTGTTTTAAAGAATATATCCCGTGCTTTTCTCACTCCTTCCTTTTCACCGAACATCGGATAAATAATTGTTTTTGAAACAAATCCGCTTCCGCCTCCCAATACAACACAATCCAAAGGTAACGGGTCTGTTCCCTGAAATTTTTCTACAAAACATTGATTGTAATTCTGTGCGAATCTTTCAACTGCCTGACAAATATCAGAAACTGTCAAATCCGTAACGGTTTCATCTACCGTAATTGTAAATCGGATTTTTGTTCCGGGACGTATACATTCTCTTAATGTATTAATCACATGGTCTTTTCCATCTACATGTCCCTCTACCTTTTTACAAAGCACCAGACTGTCCATTTCCAGTGCCTCACTGTCACTGACAATGATTCCTGACATCATATCATTGACTGCATTTTGTTTGTTCTTTTCATCCCGTTTTAATGTGTGAAATTTTTCACATTCAATAGCCGCCATATCTCTTAGAAGATACTCTTTTCTTGACACTTTATCCCGTGATGAAATGTTGTATCCCATTGTATTTTTTAAACGTGCATACTTTTCACTGTTTACAAGAATGTCATCTGCCAGTAAAATCGTCCGAAGCATTCCTTTAATAGAACTGCCCGGAATATACGGCTTACAATACGGGTCTTTTATCTGTTCACTAATGTGAATATCGGGACTGTTCATCTGTATGGCATCTCCACAATTCATGCGGTACTTTACACACGGGCTGATTTCTTCATATGAAATATTCTGTTTTTCAAGCCATTCTTTTAATTTCATTTGTCCCCGAAGAAGGAATTTTTCATATTCCTGTGCCAGCTTTTTTTCACTCAGATACGCATACAACTTTTCCAAATCAATGACAGCAATATGTTTTTTATCTGTAAAAATATAGCTTTTTTTATCCAGCTCCCTGCCGTTTCCCACATGAACCGGTCCAAGTACCTCAAGTACCACATGGTATTCTTTACATGGATTTTTCATACCTATACCTCCATAAATATCGGCTTTGCATATCGGTATACCGGATGTGCCTCTCCTGTTCCCACATCATATACATCGCCCTCGTACATCTGTGTAACACAAGCGCCTGCTGCCAATACATACAAATCCCTTTTTCTTTGGTCTTTTGCATACTGTGTCGATGCGGCAAAACCACTCTTTTTAATCACTCTATATCTGGCATCTTTTAAAACATTTTCCAGTTCTTCTTCTCTCGGCAGACTGGACGACAGTGTCATATACCGGTCTGCCGGTTTTCCCAGAAGTCCGAGTAAATCTTCTGTATCTTCTGCCTCTTTAACCGTAAATCTTCCAAGACCACTGCTTCGTTCACCACCGACACCGCTGTATCCTGCCGCTGTCAGCAGGTTTTCAAATTCATAGCATACCGCGTCTTCATCATATCCTAATATAATGTATAACCCGTTTCCTTCATTAAAATAAAACTGTCCTACACGATATGGTACGGTTTCATCATTGCCGTTTACAGCCGCCGATACTTTGACATATTTTTTACCCAATGCATGAAATTCTGCCGCTATATCTTCTGCAAATTCCCCCTCTGCGTAGTCTTCAACACAGTCATACGGTATATACTCTGTTTTTTTATACAATTTCTTTTTTGAAGAATCCCCAGTATCTTCCTGTGAATGTACAATTTCACACATCGGCTTTGGTACATAGTACGTATCTTCTATATAAGGAAGCGCATCTGACAGAAGCATTTTCCCGGCTTTGGCTGTCTGTACCAGCCTTTCTAATCTTTCTGTGCTGTCTTTAACCGCTTCAATACACAATGCCGAAAATAATGTATCCGCACAAAAAGCATATGCCGTATCTTCTAATGTTCCTTTGCCAAAATGAACACCTGTTGAAAATTTTAATTTATATGCCTTATACTTCATCTTACTCTCCATTCCGCAAGCATTAAATCTGTGCCAGCACCTCATTTACTTCTGCTACTACTGAATCGTCCAGCGCACCGATTACAACTTTTGCCGTCATATCAAAGAACTGCACTTTGCCGTATCCTCTGGAACCGCTTCCGCCGAGGTAGTCATACTCCAACATTTTCATGCCTTCCGCCAAAAGCTTTATATCATCAATGACTTCGTCCTCTTTTCCATTCTCAACTTCATATATCATATCAATGCCAAACTGCAAGCCCTTAATTGCTCTTTCAATCTGCCTTGGATTGGCAACTGCCGTTGCCCTGTTAATGCTGTTTTCAAATTTTACTTCTGTAAAACTCTCTATCCCTCTGTTTCTGATTTCATCTTCATTCATTAGAAACATATCTGAAACAATAATCTTACTCGCATGAACTTTATTGTCCTTATCCTTTTTTGCCGAACCGAATACTCTCCTGATACATTCCGCATCGTTATCGGGATTTACAACCGCTTCATTATATTTTTTTGCTAACAGCGTTCTTATCTTACCTTTTAAAGAACTTCCCGGTACCATTGGTTTTCCGTTCCTTACATCTTTAATTACCGGTGAATCAACTGCCCCGATTGCGGAAAAAGCTGACGAACCCCCGATGTGCATACCTGTTTTAGTTTCTAATACCCCTGTTATCCGAATTTTTGAATACATATAATTCCTCCTTTTCTACACCCACGCCATTAATCATCATTTTTGTTCCAAAATCTTTTAAATGCCACTAAAGCTTCCATATAGTGATAATATAAAATGTAATTTTTCTTACTGCCCTGTATTTCTTTCATAATTTCAAGAAGCTCTCCCTGTATTACAAGGTCTTTCACCCTCGGTTCACGTCCTGCCTCATATATGTAACGCACCCTGAGATACTCAATTCTTCCATTCAGCTCCTGTGGCAGTTTATCGTCTTTACAGTCTAACACCTGATTGTAAATATCCGCTGACATGGATAAAAGATTTCTTATTTTAGAATTTGTTACCATTGCAACTACTTTTCCCTGCTTATTGACCTGTTTACTCAGTTTCAAAATAACACTTTCCGCTTTTGCAACATAATTTTCCTCATTAATCCTCATTTTGTGTTCCCTCCGTTTCCTTTTCGCTTTCGCGCTGTCTTCTAATATATGAATACAACTGCATTGCTGTTTTTAAATGACGGATATCCGGACTTTCTTTTCCGTCCGTATTTACCCACTGGTACAAATTCTTTGAAAATACCTCATACTGTTTTTTTTGCTGTTCGTCTGCATCTGCTGTCGGTTCCAGCCTTGCTAAAACATAAACAATTCTTGCAAAATTAATCTTTTCTTCTGGTCTGCGTATCAGCTCCAGCAGATTATACAAAAATCCCAGACCTCTTTCATCTGACATATCAAAGAAATTCTCAATGCACCGGTACTTTTCCTCCAATACCTTCTCCTGAAATTCCTGCCAGCTATATGTTCCGTCACCGATTTCAATCTGAAATCCTTCCCTATCCAGTTCCGTATGAACTGCCCCGTCATCAAAAATCGTAATAGAATTCTTTTCTGCTCTTGATTTTGACATACTTTCCATATCTGCCACTTCATTTGCAATAACACTGATTGGATAATCGTGCTTATATACACCGATTCCCGCAGAAATTTTCAGTGTATTCTCTGTGTAAGCCGCAAATTTTTCCCGGATATCAAGTGCCAGTTCTATTACCTCATTCCACGCTCCTACAATAAATAAATCATCACCGCCGGAATAACAGATAACTGCATTCCGCAATGTTTTATCTTTATCGGATTTGCGGATAACATATGCACCATTTCTTAGGATTGTATTTATATATAATTTAAAGAAAAGTGAAAGCTGTCTGGATAATGCCGCTGTTCTGGATAACGTTACATACCGGTCGTGATTCTGTGCATTTTTAAATCCCGACACAAAAGTTGTTCCAAGGTTATCAACATCAGCTCTTAATACACCGATTCTTTCGATTCCTTCTGACTTCTTTGCCATTTCTTCAAACGTATTACAATCGGAATGATAATTTCCAACCCACAGCTTTGTTGCAACATTTTTGCCCGTATACATCTTATTCTTGCCATATGTACGTACATATTTACTGTCCCCTATAAGCATGCGTTTCTGCAATTCTTTTTCGTCTTCCGCAACTAAATAATACCCCAGCGGTAACTCAAGCGCATTATCTTCTTTTTCCGAAAGGATTGTAAAAAATGCGTATTTTTCATTTAAAATTTTGCCGGAGAGTTCTTTTAACGCTGAGCAATGTGGACACAGACCATTTTCGTCAACGCTTTCAATCCGTCTGCACACCCGGCATTCCCTGCTGTAATCGCTTTCCTTTTTCCGGTTTAATGCTATAAGCTGTCCTGCCGTATACCTTGAATCCTTCTGTGTTGAAATCATCCGGCTGATATTTTTAAATATCTGTGCATAACTGCCCTCCGGTACATTTTTCAATGAATCACTGCTGCATACACTGTATCCGCCCGCAATATAAAGTGACACCTGAAAATGCTCTAAAAACCATGTATTGATTTCCGTATGATACTGCTGTATTTTATCTTTAACATTTTGTGTATTCGGCAGTAACAGATAACAGTGACCGCCTCCCGAATAAATCAAATTGGCTCTCGATAAATTTAACCGCTCTAACAGGCTGTCAATAATATGCTCCATCATGATTTCAAGATAAAAAGACTTTGAACGCAGCATTTTCATCGCATTTTCCGAATGGATTGTATAAATAAAGTCCTGTATTCCCGATATATCCATTGAATACAATATAAATGCGTCTTTTTGATAAAATGCTTTTCCATTGGTAAACAATTCGTTTTTATAATCCGTAATTTTCTGTTCCTCTAAATACTGATAAATACAGGAAGCCATTGCCGCCGTCAGCTTTACATGGTCAAACAGCGATATGTCCGCAATTTCATTTTTTGAGGTTGAAGACGGAACATAAGATAAATTGGCTTCCAGCACTTCAAGCAGTGAATTAATGTAAGCATTATTATACTCAACGCCATTCAGATTTTCAGTCATATGCGTTTTTATCAGATGATACATATGTCTGTCAAACATCTGTTTTTCCTGTCTTGGGAAATTAATTTCTGTATCGGGATTTAAAAAATCCGGCTTATAATACATTTTCTGATGATTACCGTTTAATATATTGAAAATGCTTTCCAGCGGCGTTGCAATTTCAAATCCGCTCTCCTGCTCGTCTTTTTCACGCCTGTCCGTTGCTGATGCGATATTATCCGCCATGTAGGTCAGATATGCAATCGAATTTTTCCCGATACCCGCACCTTTCAACTGCTGTGCATGATGATATCTTACGCCGTCTAAAATTTCACTGTCCGTCATTTTCGTTTCTGTTTTTAAATAATCATAACCGCTAAGACTGTGCTTTCTGCTGTCCCCGCCTTCTCTGTAAATGACTTTTCCAATATCATGTAAAAGTCCCGCAATTACGATTTTTACTTCTTTTTCGTTCATTGTTCCTCCATTCCGCTATTCCTGTACAGCATTTATTTTTTCCGGTCAAAACACTTCATTGCCCCCATGCCAATCGCCGACTTAATTCCTACGCCTGAATATTCCCCAAAAGAAAACAGCAGTCTTGCATATCTTGAAATGGTATCGTTTCCCTTCATTTTCACAGTAATATTCCCTTTATAGGCAGGTATTGTAATTCCTTCCATTGGGAATCCGATACTCTGCAATTTGTACCGTGTAATTTCACTGTTTTCCACAAGCTGTTCCAGCGTATCCTCATCATACATATCCAGCTCTTCTGTCGATGCACTGTATTTTTTCATCAGACTTCTGTATATCAGACTTAAATCGGGAAATATCTGATACTGACCGTTTCTTTTAAACGATGTCGGTGTCATAAACTCAATATTGTAATATTTTTTTCCCGGTTCTTCATAAAACTGTTCCATTAAATTGGCTTTCTTTTGTATATTCAGCTTTTTTTCGGTGATTCGGATAGCACTTTTTTTATTCTTTATCTGAAATTCCGAAAAATCCTGACTTATCATTTTTTGAATCATCTGTTCATAGGCTTCTTCATTCAATGTCTGAATACACCATATATACTGATTTTCATTTTTTATCAGATACTGGCTATATGGATTCAGCCGCTGTTCATGCAGTATTTCAGCATATTCCGTATCTATCCGTTCCATTAAAACGCCTTGTAAATTAGAAGAATTCCGATAATCAATCTCCTCACCCTCTAATATCATTTCTAATTTTGCAAGCATTTGTCCCCTCCTTTACCAATCCAGTTCATCCATTGCATCATCTACACCGTCTGCATAATCTTTATCTTTCTTATACCGCTCCCAGTCATAATCATCATCATCGTAAATCGCATTATATCCATTATCATATGAATTATATTTACTTTTCTTTGAACTTGATGATTTAGTGGTTGCCTTTACACTCGACTTTGTTGCGGATTTTGCAGCCGCTTTTGTTGTTGCCTTTGCTGCCGATTGGGTTGCTGCCTTTGTCGTTGCTTTAGTTGATGTCTTTGCCGCAGATTGTGTCGTTGTTGCATAGCTCTGTGTTGACCTTGTCTGCTGTTCATATGTATTGCCACCAGTTGTCGCGCCACATGCTGCCAAATACACTGATACAACTGTTACTGCTGCCAATATAAATGTCACTCTTATACTCTTTTTCATAATATTCACCACTCCAATCCCCATATCGAATCTGTCTGAAATCATTTCTCTAAGTTATGAATTAATCATACAATTTTACAATGCACTTTACAATGTATATCTAAAATTATTTTTTATACAGGTTGTCATGAGAAAAATGCTTGTTTTACTGCATTTTTATCAATTTATCTCTATTATTTTGTACAGGTATATGGTATGATTTAGTAAAATAAATCTTGGAGGGGTACAAATGAATAACTGGATTTCAATAGAAGAACGACAACATATCAATATTTCCGAAAAAACGCACGAAATTCTTTTATATGATATTGAAAAATATCACTTAAATTCTTTTTCGGCACTTACAAACCTGATTATCGAAAACGGCTGGTCAACGCTGTCAGCCAATCCCATGAGCTATATAAATCAGCAGACGGACATTTATAACAAAATTCTTAATAAGCATCTTACTTTGACAGAATCCCAAAAAATGCAGCAGGATATTCTTCACGATATTCAGCAGCATACCATTTCCAGTTTTCAAAATAAATATTGTAAACTTCCAAAAGGTATTCAGAAAAACATTCACTACAGTAAACAATCCATACAATTATTACAGCATTGTAATGATATGATTATAAAAATTTATAAACGTCCCGGTAAATTTGTTTCCGCACTTTTTGAATCATATGCGGATTTAAAAGATACCGAGCGTGACTGCATTATTAAAAAAGATTTGTTCAATATATTGAACGACTGCATTAAAAATAATACAATTGCCTGTATTAAAATGCATACAAATCATTCTTATTATATAATGCCCCTTGCTATTGACACTTTCATCGGATACACCTATGTTATCTGTAAAAGCTGTCCTCATGAAGCTGGTTTTAACGGAACATATGTTGATATGAGTCCACGGCTTTCAAATATTTTATCTGTTATGGATACCGGTGAAAAATTTGAAATAACAGAAAACGAAAAGAAATCTTTCCGCAAAAAGATTCAGGCTACGGGTGCCGCTTATTTCGACAGTCCCAGTGAAAATATTCAGGTTTTATTTACAAATAAAGGACTTTCCATGTATCAGACCATTCTGCACCAGCGTCCTTCTTACATTCATAAAGACGGAAATTTATATACATTTAACTGCACCCGGCGGCAGGCAGCTAATTACTTTTTCAAATTTGGAAAAGAAGCACTTGTTCTACAGCCGCAGGAACTGCATGAACAAATGCTTCAAAATTTCAAAGATGCGGTAAGCACCTACTCCTGATTTTACTTCATCTTCTCCGACAAAAACCGCACAACCTTTTCATAGTTTTCCGGCTGGTGCGGGAAGGTACAATACGTGCAGTCTTTAATTTTCTTTCCGCTTTCACGAACGATAAAGTGCGGATTGCCCGGACAGTCTTCGTACTGATTCAATGGGCAGTAACAAAAGAGGCAGTTAAACTCTGCCTCTTTTTCCACTTTATGACACGGAAAGTATTTACATTTTTCATTTTTAAAATAACGGTAACTGTTTTGCATTTTTCCTCCTGCTGTATACAGCTTTCACATTTTATAAAAAAAGCATCTAACAATTGTTAGTTCAAATGGCTTATGTAAAAAATTATTTTATTCTATTGTAAAGAACTTTCTCTATCCCCGTTGATAAATCAATCTTTTTCTTATAAAGAAGTGTCCACGATGCTTGATTTTTTGAATAATCCATCTTTTCCTCTGGAAAAAATGAACGACAGAAATAATTATCTCCTTCATCATTAGATAAAAACAAAAATAGATTCCTGCTCTCCACGTTGTTTTCCATAAGATAATCAGCCTCAATCATTGAATACATATTTGCTTTCTTATTATACTTAAACACAGTATCATTACTATCAATCATTTGTTCAAGCAATGGCAGGAAATGAACTCTTTGCTCTATCTTATTATAAAAATCTGATGACTCTATTTTTTCAATTGTAATTGTTCCATCTGCTATCTCATCAAATACTCTGCCTCTGTCTCGGCTCAATTCAGGTCTGTCTACCAGATATTGTAATCCCATAAGATGAAAACAATCTTTTTTATCAAATGAAATTCTTAATGTAACTGAAACACCTTTTCTCCCTAGTACAAGCTCATATTCGGTTGATAATAGCGGAATAAATGCATTTATGCAATCTAAAACATTCCTCATTACAGTTCTCCACTACATCCTTAGATTAAGAAAGGCTCTGCATAAGCAGAGCCCTTCTAACATTTTCTTTCGAGGATTAACCTCTAGCCAGATTGTGGTAAATGTCAAACCCTTATAAAGCTCATAAGGCACTGCTCTCTGGCACAACACCTTACTTTGCCGCTTGCGCATAGTATACCACATTTTTATCTCTATGTATACGCTTTCACATTTTATGAGGGTACTTTCTGTTTTTCATCACATTTTATGAGGATAATTTCTTATTTTCTTCACATTTCATGTTCAGATAACTATTTATAAAAATCACACCGCCCGTTTATTTGTATTTAAAAAGTCACACATACCGAACTGATATTTATACAGCGGCACTTCTTCCTGCCATTGGTGTGAATGATTGACTTCAAACAGTACATCATAACGAAACCGGTTAATCTCATTTTTATATCTGCCGATTTTATCAGATATAAATGTTTTTGTAATCTGCGGAAACTGGTTGGCAATATCTTTCCAGTATTCATGCGGAATAAATAATTCATGCGAAAAATCCCTTTTATAACGCACGCCCGGGTGTGCCTTTGCATACTGATATACGGACTGTCTGTAACTGTCTTTTTTGTCCAGATCAAAAATATCCGCGAATAAAATAACCCATTTTCCATCAATCTGCTCAATACAACGCTCTATAACTTTCCGCAGATAATTATATCCGCTAAAATATTCTGTCACGGAACTCATTAAAATAATATCAAATTTTTCCTGTATATGATAAATCTCATCTGCTGCATACGGATATAACCGCAGATTATTCATTTTTCGTTCTTTTGCCATTCCGTCCAATTTATCCAGCACTATTTTTGAAATATCACACCCTGAATAAGTTTTACAGCATGGCGCAAGCTGCATTGCAATCATTCCGGAGCCGATTCCAACTTCCAGTATTCTTGCGTCCGGTGTCAGATAGGACTCCAATTTATGTCTGCTGTTTGCCACATATTCTTTTAGTTCCTCATTGCTGAATTCCTGATTATTATAACTGTTGCACCACCCTGACATCACCGCCTGATTTTCGGCATGGTCTGCCTGCACGTCCCATAGAAGCCGGTCTTTTTTTGTAACGCTTTCTTCTATTTCAAATGGATTTTCTAAATCTGCATAATACACCGCTGTCACATTTCTACACTCCCAGAGCAGACGATTTGCAATCTGAATCTGCGCTGCTTCTGCAACTAGAATCACCGCATATCCTGCCATCTGGATTTTTTCTTTTAAAGTGGCATATTCACTGCTGTCATATTTCATCTGCCCGGTAATCAGCAGATAATTGACCTTTTCCTGCGGAAACGGATTTTTCTTTGTTGTTAATGCTACAATTGAAGCCATTCCTGTCTTTTGCATGATTTCATAGTATTGATTTGTAACGTGTCCCATAATAATCTCCATTTCTGAACGACTTTGTCGCGAAAATGCGATGAGAAATTCGCGTAGGCGATTTCTCATCTGCAATCAGGGAGATTTGTTTTCACTCAGAAACTAATCTCCACCTTCTCTTGAATATTTCATTGTCAATTTCACGATAGCATTAAAGTCGACTTTAAGTTCAAGTTCTTTATGTTTATTTAAGTTTTTTTATCTTCCTTTATTATATAAAGAACCGCTTTTCATATCCAATAGTTATGCTTTATATCATTTCATGCCTGTAAAGCATTGAATGAACACGTTATTTCAAATCAGGCCTTTTACCCTGCATACCGCTTCTGATACGCTTCCACGCTCTCCTTCAACCGGCGCAGTCCGTCTTCCACCTGCGCCTTCGGGCAGGCAAGATTCATTCTTAAAAAGCCGTCGCCGTTGCGGTATTCCGCGCCGTCACACAGATACAGCCCGCTGTGGCTGCGGATAAATGCGCAGAGGTTGTCTTCTTTTTTGGCAATGCGTGTGCAGTCTATCCATAACAGATACGTTGCTTCCGCCGCTACAACTGAAATCTGCGGAATTTCTTCCTTTATAAATGCTTCCGCTGTCTTTCTGTTTTCCCATAAATATGCACGCAGTTCGTCCAGCCATGCCCCGCCCTTTGTAAATGCCGCTATCGGTGCGGTCAATGCAAATACATTGGGCTCTGCCACTTCATCGGTATTTAATCCGCGGCTGACACGGTGACGAATCGTTTTATCCGGCACAATCACTGCCGCCGTCTGGATTCCCGCAATATTAAATGCTTTTGTCGCCGCAACACATGTAATACTGTTATTTTTACACGTTTCAGATACCGAAGCAAACGGACTATAGTCCTTGCCCGGCTCTGTAATATCGCAGTGGATTTCGTCAGAAAGCACCAGTACATGATGTTTCCAGCATAATTCCCCGATTCTTTTAAGTTCCTCCCTGTCCCAGATTTTTCCGACAGGATTATGCGGATTACACAGCAGCAACAGGGACGTCTGCGGATTTGCCAGTTTTTCCTCTAAATCCGCAAAATCAATCTGATAGGTCCCATTTTCATATTTTAAACGGCTTTCCAGCACATTTCTGCCGTTATTTAATATGGAATTAAAGAAAATGTTGTAAACCGGTGTCATAACCACCACATTTTCCGCAACCGTTGTCATTTTTCTTACAATACTTGAAATTGCCGGAACGACACCCGTTGTAAAAATGAGCCACTCCTTTTCCATTTCAAATCCGTGACGGTCTTTCCACCAG
>OHKY01000420.1_pt1 | contig 17883 bp, 8 predicted proteins | sample 1568941 | NCBI WGS metagenome assembly OHKY01 (sample SAMEA3879521, study PRJEB24766) | human gut metagenome | biome: human-associated habitat; feature: feces | place: USA | collected 1985/1987 | reverse complement strand
CGGGGGGGGGTAGAATCAATATGTAAAAAATATTATTTAAAATAAGGAGGAAATGATTATGAACAAGCTGAAAAAAGCATTGGTAATGGTTTTAGCATTGGCAATGGTTTTAACATGTGCTATGGTAACACCGGTGCAGGCTGCGGGAAAACTGAACAAGAAATCGGTTTCTATTTATGAAACAGAGACAGTTTCACTGACTGTGAAAGGAGTAAAATCCGTAACCTGGAAAACTTCCGATAAGAAGATTGCCACTGTTGATAAAAAGGGACTGGTAAAAGGCGTAAAGAAAGGCACCTGTACTGTTACAGCAAAGGATACAAAGACAAAAGCTGCATATTCATGTAAAGTTACCGTAAAAGCAGCAAAATCACTTGGAATTGCAGCAAAGGATATTAGTGTATTCACTGGTGGAGAAACTATTTCTTATCCGGGAGAGGAAATCAAGGGCGCAACTTATGTACTGGATGGAAAGAAACTCGGGAAAAAGGATTACAGTACATGGACAGATAAGGATGGAGAGCGTGTAGTTTCTTATGTTACACTTACAAAGAAGCTTACAGATGGAAAACATACCTTTGCTATCCAGAAAAAAGGGTATAAGACCGTGACAAAATCCTTTAAATTTACTGCATTAAAGATTGATGGAATGTTTCCAGAGGGTGAAGATGGGGAACCTTGGGTATCCGATGGTATATTGTATGTATTCTGTACACCAAAGCTGGATGGAAAAGATTTTGTGATTAAAGTAGATGGTACAGAAGTAAAACCTAAGGATGCTTTCTTAAGTGGAGATGGTTTTTTTGTTATCTGGGTGGATGCTACAGGACTTTCCGCAGGAGAGCATAAGGTGAGCGTTACCGCAGAAGGAATTCCGGATGGAGAAGCTTCATTTACAGTAAAATAATATATCTGAATTTCAAAGGATATGAATCATTGTCAGGAGGATGACTATGAAACAAATGAAAAAACTGCTTGCATTTGTACTGGCATTTGCGATGATCATCACGATCTATCAGCCATCAGCGGCATATGCAGCAACCAAAAAAATAAGATTAAATGCAAAGACAATGACGCTTCAGGTGGGACAGAAAAAGACCCTGAAAGTAAAGAATGCAGGGAAAAAGGCCAAATTGAAGTGGTCCAGCAATAAGAAATCCATTGCAACCGTTTCCAAAAAGGGAGTAGTAAAGGCAGTAAAAGTCGGAAATGCTGTCGTTACCTGTAAGGTAACAACAAAAAATGGCAAGACAACCAAACTCACTTGCAAGGTTGCGGTTAAGAAAACAGCAAAAGTTACCAGCTTGACCGTTGGTTCTCAGAGCGAACTGGAAAAGGCTCTGAAAAATAAAAACGTCAGAAAGATCACGGTTGCAACGCAGGGAGCCGTTACATTTACGGTACCACAGGGCAATTACAGCAAAGTGGATCTGGTGATCAACGCGCCGAATGCGGATGTTGTGAATAACGGAAAATTCAAGTCTATTGATATTCAGGCAATCAAGCCGAATACTTACCGCGAGAATGCAAAGGGAAATGTTATTACGGTCAGTGCAACAGGTGATGCACGTGTGATTGTTGAAACCGGTGCTACCGTTGCAAAAATCATGGTTTCCGGATCAAAGGGAAATGTAAAACTGGTGGTAGATGGAACCCTTTCCGGCATTACAATTGATGCTCCGGTGAATGTGACTGTAGAAGGAAAGACAACCGTAGCAGTACCTGTTACCGTAAATGAAAAAGCGGCAGGTGCAAATGTAACTTCCAGTACACCGGTAGAGGTAAAGGCAGCAGCGCCGATCGCACTGAACCTGACCAAAGGTGCAGAGGGAAGTAAGGTAGAGACCACATCTGATAAAGCCGAAGTAACCGTAAAGAATGAGACAACACAGGCAGTAACGGTTACGACTCCGGCAGGAAGCAAGGACGTGGCAAAGGATACCACTTCAAAAGTTGATAATGCAGGAAAAGTTACGGATGTAGCAGACAATACAGATGCCAATAATAATGGCGGTGGCGCAACAGGGGGAGGTTCATCTTCCGGAGGTTCCTCTGGTGGCAATGTAACGCCAACGGAAACTATTACTTTAAATGCATTGCATGTGTTCGCACGCAATCAGATGGATGTAGAGCTTCAGACAAAAATTACAGATAAGGATAAGATTGTCGTAACAGACGAGAAGGGAAACATTCAAAAGGTTGCTGAAATTAAGGATATGAATGATGATTCACAAGATGATTCACAAGAAGATGAAGAAGATGGCTGGCAAAGATATATGATTACATTTGCTTCTAATCTTGAGTCCGGAAAATATGTGTTTACATATGTAAGTGGAAATAAGAAATATCAGGGAGATTTTGATTTTGCTGAGGAAGATTTGGCTAAAACAGAAAGTGCAGCAGGTAAAATTAAAACCGATATTTTTGATAAGACATATGATATTGTAGCAGCAGGTGAAAATGATACTTCTGTTGCAGGGAGACAGATAAATAAGGTCTTGGGTGAATATGCTCAAGCGAATGATTTCTGGGCAGTAGTTTTAGGCAACTATAGTGATACTTATGATAACAAGGCTGGAGGAAAAGCCGGATTGAAAATAACAATTCGTGTACAAGGTGGGGATAGTGATGTCCTTCAGGACGTAGATGGTATTGTTTATTTTACATTTACCAAAGAGCCGATGGCAGTGACAGCACCAGCAATTTCTTACAAGACAAAGACTTCTATTGTGGTAAAAGCAGAAGAAGATCAAGAATATATTTGCTGTGAAGCAGACAAAGAAATAACACAAGAAGATGATTGGGAAAACACTGTACAGGCAGATAGGGCGGACGAATTTGGTAATATAGAGTTTTCTAAACTTGATACGGGAAATACATATGTAGTCTACACACGAAATGTGACAGAAGCTATGGCTGTCAAGAAGAGTGAGAAAGTAACATTGTCTAATGAATTGAAAGACATGGAAGCAGTAGTTAAAACTTCGAATAAAGAAAATATTCCTGGAAAGATCACTGGCTGGCAAAAAGGAGGACTTGTACTTAGAGTCCCGGTAACTATAAAATTCAAGGTCTACGGTACCTATGAAAAAGATAAGTTAAAGGATGTCTTTACATCATCCGATGAACATTTTGGTGATTTCCAAGATGAATCAGCAGATTTGGATGGGAAAGTCCGTTTGAATACGTTCCAGAATGATTATGTTGAGCTCATCGGAGTTGAAAATTTGGGGAAAGGTGACCATACATTTCAGTTTTCTTTACAAGTCAAGTATGATGATCAGATTATTAACCAAGTGGAATTTAGTACGGTATTTTCAATTACCGAAGAAGATTTAGAAAAAACGCAAAATTAAGTTTGAACACTGTCTATTCTATAAAAGGATAGGCAGTGTTTTTGTATTGGCTCACATTTTAGTTAGAACAGTAGAAGAATTTCAAGGGATGGAAATCGAAAAAGTAGTTTCCCTGATAGAAGGAGATCCATATATCAGCAAAGTACCGGTTGCGTCCGGACTGACCAATAAGGACAGGAATGTGGAGGGAAAAAGGATTGTAGGACTAAATACAGAAGCCGGAGAAAAAAATGAAGGACTGGTTCGTTTTGACATTATTTTTTATGTGCGAATGAGAAACGGGTTGGCACAGATGATTATCAATGTGGAAGCCCAAAAAGATGAACCCGGTTCCTATCAGATTTTAAACCGCGCTATTTTTTATGTAAGCAGACTGATTTCTTCACAGAAGGAACGGGATTTTGTAAAATCAAATTATAATGATATAAAGACAGTCTATAGTATATGGGTTTGCATGAATATGCCGGAAAACAGTATGTGTCATATTTATTTAACAAAAGAAGATTTACTCGGAAAGCATAATTGGAAAGGAAATTTGAATCTGGTAAATATCGTTATGATCGGCTTGACGAATGCGCTTCCGGAGAGTCATAATGAATATGTGCTGCATAGACTGTTATGTGCCATGTTTTCTAATGAATTATCACAACAGCAAAAAATGAAAATTATGGAACAGGAATATCATATTCCAATGGAAGAAAATTTTAAGGAGGAAGTGAGTATTATGTGTAATTTGAGTCAGGGCATTAAAGAAGCCGGAATTGCCGAGGGGCGAGAAGCCGGAATTGCCGAGGGGCGAGAAGCTGGAATTGCCGAGGGCAAGCAAAGAGAAATTGAAAAAGTAATTTTAAATATGCATAAGAAAGGGTACTCGTTAGAACAGATTATGGATGCAACAGAATTGGAAGCAGCTGAATTAGAAACCATAATTGAAAAATTAAAATAAAGCATCGCAAAGACATTGGTAAAAGTGTTTACGGTAGTTGAAAGAATTATAAGCAAATACCTTATAAAAAAACGCATAAAACAGAATAAAGAATAAAAATGCAGGTATAATTGCATAAAATATCAAAAAAGGCGCAGTGATTTACAACATTGCACCTTTTTTGTTTTGTGCAAAATCTCTTTCATGCAACGGAAATGTATGTGAAAAGTGTATAAAATGCATAAGAAAAACTTGGAATTTCCGTCAATTGAATAAACGGTTGCGCAAGTGGTATAGTGGACATATCAATAAAACAAACGGTTGCGCAACACGATAGGTCTGGTGATAAGGGAGAGGATATCAGAACTATCGTGTTTGTGTCCAAAGAGGGAGGATCGTGTATGAAAGAGAAAAAACATTGGAACAGGAGAGTGCTCAGTTTTTTTCTGGCACTTGCTATGGTGATTACACAGCTTGGGGTGTGGAATGCCGGAAAGGAGAGCGTACAGGCAGCGGATACGGTAATTTATCAGGAAGATTTTAGTAAGTCAACTGATGGCTGGACGCCGGAGTGGTCTGTGGGAAGTGATTTAACGACATTTGCTGTAGGAAAAAATTATGCAAAAGATAATGATTCAAGCCTTAATATATGGAGTAAGAAAGCACAGGTACTCACGATTACGCATGAGGTGTCAGCCGTAGAAGAAGGAAACTATTATGTTTCATTAAACACATACGGTGGATCTGTAAATAGTGGTACAATTTCAATTTCTGATGGGACAACAGAGCAGAGTGCGGATATTGGGTTTTCAGATGGGCTGACAGAGTATAAAACAAAAAATGCATTGACAGTTAACACAGGAGCTTCTATTACCATAAAGGTAACTGTTGATTTAAATGAAGGCGGTTGGGGATACCTTGATGATATTACTTTAACAAGAGCAGACAACAGTAATACGGATGCGTATATGACCAAAACATTCTATTTTAAATATACAGGAGACGGAATTCCGGCAATTCAGTTCTGGAAGAACTGTGATGGAAATTTACTGGCAGGAAAAGATGAAAGTATAGCAGAGATTGATGGTTCATCTTATTATTGCATGGAAAAAATAGCAGGAAAAAATGGCTGGTATCAGATCGAACTGAAGTATAAAAAAGATGGAATAAACAATAAAGAAGTAGGATTTGATCTGGATGAACTTTCTTCTGAGAAAACAACGAAAACATGGTTAAAGAGTTATGATGATTCCTATGGAACAGATGGTGTGAAGAAGGCATATGAAAATATTTTTAATGGCACCTATGACGATCCGGCCATCATACAGGATGACTATGAAACGGTTGTTTCCTATGCGGCTGCAGTGGCAGAGGAAGACAATGCCCAGGTTGTAAAGGATGCAGCAGTCAATGTGAAAAAAGTACAAAATCTTGATGATGATTTTATCATGGGAATGGATATCTCCTCCATGATCTCTGAATTACAGAGTGGTGTGGTATACCGTGACTATGACGGAAACGAACTGACAACGCTTGATGATATCTGCAGGTTTATCAAAGAGCAGGGCATCAATCACATTCGTGTCCGTGTATGGAATGATCCGTATGATGCCAATGGCAACGGCTATGGCGGAGGAAACAATGATGTGGCAAAAGCAAAGGAATTTGCAGATGCATGCCGCAATGCCGGATTGAAAATGTTAGTTGACTTCCACTGCTCCGATCTGTGGACAGATCCGGGCAAGCAGCAGGAACCGAAAGCATGGAAAGGTTACACCCTTGAACAGAAAAAAGAGGCATTAAATACTTATATCACAGAATCCTTAAATACCATTGATCCGTCAAAAGATGTTGTGGATATGGTGCAGGTTGGAAATGAGACAACGGGTGGATTTATCGGTGAGACAAATGTCAGCAATATGTGTGTATTATTTTCAGCTGGCGCAGCCGGTGTAAAAACGTACAATCCGGATGTCAAAGTCGTCATCCATGTGGAAAGCCCACATAAAGGAACCATGGTAACATGGGCAGGAAATCTGCAGGACAACAATGTTGATTATGATATTCTTGCCACCAGTTATTATCCATACTGGCACGGAACATTAGATAACTTAAAACAGCAGTTTGAAACAGTAAAGAATACATATCATAAAGATGTGATGGTAGCGGAAACCAGTTATGCTTATACGTTAGAAGACAGTGACGGACATGACAATACAGTGCGTGTTGGAAATAATGATAACGGAGCTGACACAACGGAGCCGTTTACCGAGCAGGGACAGGCAACTGCAATCCGCAATCTGATTAATACGGTAAATGAAGCTGGCGGACTGGGTGTATATTACTGGGAGCCGGCATGGCTGACCGTCGGAAATACCAAGGGACTTACCGGAGATGCATACAATGCACAGGTAAAGGAAAATCAGGAAAAGTGGGAAAAATACGGAAGCGGATGGGCTTCAAGTTATGCCAACGAATATGATTCGAAAGATGCAGGCAAATGGTATGGCGGTTCTGCAGTTGACAATGAAGCCATGTTTTACCCGGATGGCACGGCAACTCCTGCACTTCATGTATGGAATTATGTAAAAACGGGTGCTGTTTCGAATCTGGTAAGTGTAGAAGGATTTGATTCTGCACTGACACAGACGATTACTGCAGGCAGTGATTTTACACTTCCGGATTCCGTGGAAGTTACGTATTCCGATAGCAAAACACCGGTAGCAGAGGCGGTTACCTGGGATGAAGCATCTGTAAAAAAGGCGGATATGTCAAAGCCCGGAACTTATCAGATTCCAGGCACGGTTTCTTTGAGCAAAGAAATTACAAGAGGTGCTTATAAAGGAAAAACCAGTGTAGATGTTACACTTACTTTACAGGTAAAATATGCAAATCTGATTACAAATAAAGAAGCGGTTGAATTTGACAGTGGAGAATACTTTACCGTAGACGGAACCACGTTCAAGGGAATTCCTTCCGCAGAGAATGCAAAGAGCGGAAAAAACAGTATGGGCTGGTACGGAGCATCCGCAGCAAATGGTTCTGTTACATATAAGAAAGCAATTACGCTGGAAAAAGGAACCTATACATTGGAAGCATATGCCCAGGGGGCACAGTCAGATGTAACCATGCAGATATTAAACGCAGAAGATGACAGTGTATTATTTACCGGCGAAGCCACAGCAATGACCGCATGGGGAGACTGGCATACACCGAAGGTAACTTTTACACTGGATAAGACAAAGAGCGTAAAACTTCGTGTATGTGTAGAACATGAGGATGGCGGATGGGGAGCAGTGGATGTGCTGTATCTGCATAAGGATGCATCATCTTCGGAAGGAAAGGATGATACAAATACTTCCGGCAGCTCATCCTCCGATAGCTCATCCTCCGGCAGCGCTGCAACCGTCACTCCATCTGATGATACAAAGAAGGATGACAAGCCAGAGCAGACAACCGAATCAAAGAACGTAACGGCAACGACTGCTTCCGGGGAGAAAGCAGAAGTAACGGTTATCGTGACAAAAGATACGGCTGGAAAAGTAACGGAAGCAAGTGCAGAAGTGACAGGTACCAAGGCAGAGATTTCTGCAGATATGGTGAGCAGGATCGTGGAAGCTGCCGGAACAGACCATGTGGCAATTACTGCAAATGTTACCGATAAAGAAGGAAATATCAGATATACAGTAACCGCAGATGCAAAAGACTTAACTGCAGGAAACAAACTGAGTGTCGTTGTTGTGGATAAGAAAACCGGAGCGTATAAACTGGTGAATGCAAAGACGTATACCGTTGGAAAAGATGGCACATTACATGTGAATCTTGCCGCAGGTTCGGATTATCGGATGCTTTCTGCAGCAGAAATAAAAAATGTGGAAAAAGCGGTTTTAAAAACGGTCGCCGTAAAAAAGACGACAGCTTCCATCAAAGCGGGAAAGAATACAAAGATACAGTTAAGCAGTAAGCTGGATCTGGATAATGTAAAAAAGATTACATATACATCTGGTAAAAAGTCTGTTGCAGCAGTAGATAAAAACGGAAAGATTACAGCAAAGAAGAAGGGAACCGTCACGATCAAAGCAAAAGTAACACTGAAGAACGGAAAGACAAAGACAGTTTCCATGAAAATTAAAGTAAAATAACATTGTGAGGACAGTGGTTCTGTGATAAAATAAAAAAAGAAATTGTATTCTTTGAGACTTATCCGGGTATCTTAAAGGATAAGACAGGTGAAAAGGATTTGGGGATTAATTACAAAAGGAGATGGAATCATGTCAGCAACGGGGTTATTTATTTTTCTGATTGCGATTATCGGGATTGCGGTACTTGGGGCATTGATCGCAGTGATTGCAGCAGTATCCGGGGCATCTGCAGCTATTTCGGATGAAGAGGATGGACTGGAGGAGAACGCATAAAGCAGTCAGAAAATAACGGACAGAGTACAGGAAAGAAAGACGTTCGGAAACGGATGTCTTTTTTTTGTTTCTAAAAAGAAAATAAAGCTTTCGGAAATCCTCTTGTAAAAAAGAACCGATTATCGGTATAATGAAAAAAAACAGGCGCTGGGAACTGTGTTCCACTTCCAATGCGTCTGCTTTATTCAGCAGAAGAAAAATTTACAGGAGGAAAACATGATTTCAAAGTACAGTGTGAAACGTCCTTATACCGTGCTTGTGGCAGTTGTGCTGGTCATCGTGCTCGGTGCGGTCTCGTTGTCAAAAATGACGACAGATCTGCTTCCGGATATGAGTTTTCAGTATGCGCTGGTTATCACAACCGATATGGGAGCAAGTCCGGAACAGGTGGAAAGTGATGTGACATCACCGATTGAATCGGCGATGGCAACAACGTCCAACATTAAAAATATCAGTTCTGTTTCCTATAACAGTTATTCCGTCGTAACACTGGAATATGAGCAGAATGCAAATATGGATTCGGTGGTGATCGAAATTCAGCAGAGTCTTGATCAGGTATCCGGGCAATGGGATGATTCCATTGGAACACCTATGATTATGAAAGTCAATCCGGACATGATGCCGGTGCTGGCTGCAGCGGTGGATAAGGATGGCATGGATGCGAACGCACTTTCCGGTTATGTGAAGAATGATCTTGCGCCGGCACTTGAAAGTCTGGAAGGAGTGGCTTCTGTCACTACGACCGGGCAGCTGGAAGAAAGCGTAGATGTAACACTCGATCAGGACAAGATAGACGCATTAAATAAAAAGATTCAGAAGAAGATCGATGAACAGTTTGAAAAGTCCCAGAAAAAAATTGATGCGGGGAAAAAGAAAGTAGAGAGTGGAAAGTCTTCCATCAGTCAGGGATCGGAGCAGTTAAACAGCGCGATTAATCAGACGATGGATCAGCAGAAGAAGCTCTACAAGACGGAACAGGATCTGAAAAAACAACTCGCAGAGTTAAAAAAACAGAAAGCTTCTTTGGAACAGATCCAGACCGGTATTCAGACCTTTATGAAGTCGGATGCCTATACCGGAATCGTGACGGTATTAAAAGATAACCCACAGCTTGCAGAGAGCAGTGAGATGCAGGCACAGATCAAACAGGTTAATGCGGTTGTGAAAAAGCAGTTTTCGGCGTTGTCCTCGCTTGGAATCACAGTAAATACCTATGAGGATCTCCCGGCGGCATCCGCAGAAGTGGGAAAACTCCTGACCAAAGTCAATACAGGAATGAAAACCATTGAACGTGCACAGCAGAAGGTAGAGAGCGGAAAAGTCAGCCTGGCCTCGGCTTTGGATACGTTAAATGCCAATGCATCCATGACGGCACTTCAGGTCAGTGCTTCTTCTACCGAACTGGCCAATGCAGCCTCCTCCTTGGAGAGCGCACAGAGTAAACTGGATGAAGCCAAAGATACGGCGCATGATTCCGCAGATCTGAATAAAGTGCTGAGCAAGGATACCATCACAAGCCTGCTTGCCGCGCAGAATTTTGATATGCCGGCGGGATATGCCATGGATGGGGATACTGAGTATCTGGTACGTGTGGGAGATGCCGTGCAGGATGTCAGCGAATTAAAAGACCTGCCGCTTGTGGATATGGGAATTGATGGAATTGATACAATCCGCCTTTCGGATGTGGCAGAAATCAAAGTGACGGATAATTCCGACGAGACGTATGCGGTGATTAATGGCAATCCGGGCATTATGCTTTCGATGGAAAAACAGACCGGATATTCTACCGGAGAAGTTACGAATCGTATTCTGGATAAATTCAAAGCGTTAGAAAAAGAAGATTCCAAGCTCCACCTGAATGTATTGATGAATCAGGGCGTATACATTGACATGATTGTAAACTCTGTAATGAAGAATATGATCTGGGGGGCAATCCTTGCTATTTTGGTATTGCTGCTGTTCCTGAAAGATATCAAACCGACAATCGTGATTGCATGTTCCATACCGCTTTCCGTTGTCGCTGCAATCGTGCTGATGTACTTTACCGGAATTACCTTAAATATTATTTCCATGTCCGGACTGATGCTTGGTATTGGTATGCTTGTGGACAACTCAATTGTTGTCATCGAAAATATTTATCGTCTGCGCGCAGAAGGCTATTCCATCCGGAAAGCAGCGGTAGAAGGATCAAAACAGGTGACGGGTGCGATCATTGCGTCAACGCTTACCACGATCAGCGTCTATGCGCCGATTATTTTTACAGAGGGAATTACCCGGCAGCTGTTTGTGGATCTTGCCCTGACGATTGCATATACCCTGGTAGCGAGTCTGGTCGTGGCATTGACGTTTGTCCCGGCGATGGCTTCTGTTACACTCAGAAAAACAAAAGATATCCGTCATCCGTGGTTCGATGCCGCCCGGGAATGGTATGGCAGAGTGCTGGAGTGGTGTCTGCGTTTCAAACCACTGGTACTGATTATTGCGGTGGTTCTTCTGATCGGAAGTGCAGCACTGTCACTTTCAAAAGGCTTAAACTTTATGGATATGGATATGGAGACAAATCAGCTTTCCGTCACGATTTCTGCAAAAGAGGGTGAGAAACTGACCTTTGAGGAATTAACACAGGCATCGGATGATGTGATTCAGAGAATCTCAAAAATCAAAGGAATCAAGACGGTCGGAGCGATGGCTGGTGGAGATTCCACGATGAATCTGATGGGTGGAGGAAATGACAGCGTCAGCATGTATATCCTGCTGGATGAGGACTCCAAAGTCAAAGCATCGGATGTGGAAGAAAAAATTGTCAGCAGGACGAAAGATCTGGACTGCAAAGTAGAAACCAACAGTTCTTCCATGGATTACAGCAGTTATTTCGGCAGCGGTCTTTCCGTCAGAATTAAAGGAAATGATATTGATACGCTGCAGAAGCTTGCCAAAGAAGTGGCGGATGTGATGAAGCAGACAAAGGGAACCGTGGATGTGGACGATGGTCTGGAAGATATGGAACCACAGCTTACCATTTCCGTGGATAAAGAAAAAGCTGCGGAATACGGATACACGGTTGCACAGGTATATCAGCTTGTCAGTGCGAAGATGGCAGACAGCAAGAGCGCAACCACGATTTCCACAGACATCAAAGATTATAAAGTCTATGTGCAGACACAGGAACAGACGGATACGAAACTGGACGATATCAGACAGATGACATTTACCCACACAGACAAAGACGGAAAAGAAAAAGAGATTCCTCTTACGAAAATCTGTGAGATGAAAGATACGACAACACTCAGCACCATGAAACGGGATGCACAGACACGTTATATTACGGTATCCTGTGGTGTGGATGAAGATCACAATGTCACACTGCTTGGCAATAAAATTCAAAAGAGTATGGATAAGCTGAATGTGCCGGAAGGCTATCATATCGAAATGACCGGAGAGGACGAGACAATCAGTGATTCCATGAGCCAGCTGGTTCTGATGATGATACTGGCAGTTATCTTTATTTATCTGATCATGGTGGTACAGTTCCAGTCACTGGTTTCTCCGTTTATCATTATGTTCTCGATTCCGCTTGCCTTCACCGGAGGATTTATTGCTCTGCTTCTGACAGGGCAGGAAGTCAATGTCCTTGCAATGCTTGGATTTATCATGCTGGCAGGTCTTATTGTAAACAACGGTATTGTACTGATTGATTATATCAATCAGGCAAGAAAAGCGGGTGTTTCTAAGCATGAGGCGATTATTTCATCCGGAAAGACCCGTGTTCGTCCGATTCTGATGACGGTACTGACCACAGTTCTTGCAATGCTGACTACGGCTCTTGGAATCGGTGACGGTTCCGACATGATGCGTCCGATGGCAATCACACTGATTGGAGGACTGGTTTATGGTACCGTTCTGACACTGATTGTCATTCCATGTATCTACGATATGTTCCATCGGGAAAAGAACATGGTAGAAGAGGAATTATAGTGAATTTCACAGAAATCTTCTTGACAAAAAAGAGAGCCGCAAGTAAGATTAAATTATGTATAAAAAAGTGATGATGGAGAGGAGTACACATGGAATTCCTGAAAGAGAAGGATATTCATTGAAGTGGAGCATTGGCAGAGTTTTCGTGCAGAATGTTCCTGCAATGGCTGTAAGATATCCACAGGATGCAGTGTGGAAGGTAGCTCCGGAACTGGAAGGTTGAATGTGGTACATTGCCCTGTAGGCATTCCCGGATCGTCCCCGTTAAAGGACATGATGAGTATTACAAAGGTGGTACCGCGAGAGTTTTCGCCCTTTGTGCAGAAAAAGAAAAGGCTTTCTGTACAGAGGGCGTTTCATTTATATTAAGGAGGAACACATGAGCAAAGAATTAAGTAAAACATACGATCCGAAAGATATAGAGGATCGTCTCTATAAGAAGTGGGAGGACAATGGGTATTTTCATGCAGAAGTAGACCGCAGCAAGAAACCGTTTACCATTGTGATGCCACCGCCAAATATTACCGGTCAGCTTCACATGGGACATGCACTGGATAATACCATGCAGGATATCCTGATCCGCTATAAGAGAATGCAGGGATACGAAGCATTATGGCAGCCAGGAACTGACCATGCAGCGATCGCTACAGAAGTTAAGGTTATCAACAAGCTGAAGGAAGAAGGCATCAGCAAGGCAGATCTTGGAAGAGAAGGCTTCTTAAAGGAATGCTGGAAGTGGAGAGAAGAATACGGCACCCGTATTGTAAAACAGCTTCACAAATTAGGCTCTTCCGCTGACTGGGACAGAGAGCGTTTCACTATGGATGAAGGCTGCTCTGACGCTGTTCTGGAAGTATTTATCAAATTATATGAAAAAGGATACATTTACAAAGGTTCTCGTATTGTAAACTGGTGCCCTGTATGCAAGACTTCTATTTCTGATGCAGAAGTAGAGCATGTAGAGCAGGACGGTTTCTTCTGGCACATCAACTACCCGGTAGTAGGAGAGCCAGGACGCTTCGTAGAGATCGCAACAACCAGACCTGAGACTCTCTTAGGCGATACTGCAGTTGCTGTAAACCCGGATGATGACCGTTACAAAGACATTGTTGGAAAGATGCTGCAGCTGCCATTAACCGACCGTCAGATCCCGGTTATTGCAGATGAGTATGTAGATAAGGAGTTTGGTACCGGCTGCGTTAAGATCACACCTGCTCATGACCCAAATGACTTTGAGGTTGGAAAGCGCCACAACTTAGAGGAGATCGTTATCTTAAATGATGACGCTACCATCAACGTACCTGGACCATACTTTGGCATGGACCGTTATGAGGCAAGAAAAGTCATGGTAGCAGACCTGGACAAAATGGGCCTGTTAGTAAAGATCGTTCCTCATTCCCACAATGTAGGTACCCATGACCGCTGCAAGACCACAGTAGAGCCTATGGTAAAGCAGCAGTGGTTTGTAAAAATGGATGAAATGGCTAAACCTGCCATTGAAGCATTAAAGAGCGGCCAGTTAAAATTCGTTCCGGAAAGCTTTGGAAAAACCTATCTTCACTGGTTAGAGAACATCCGTGACTGGTGTATTTCCAGACAGTTATGGTGGGGCCACAGAATTCCTGCTTATTACTGCCAGGACTGCGGTGATGTAGTTGTTGCAAAAGAAGCTCCAACTGTATGCCCGAAGTGCAGTAAGAACCATTTCAAGCAGGATGAAGATACTCTGGATACCTGGTTCTCCTCTGCATTATGGCCATTCTCCACTCTTGGCTGGCCAAATAAGACAGAAGATCTGGATTACTTCTACCCAACTGATGTACTGGTAACCGGATACGATATTATCTTCTTCTGGGTAATCCGTATGGTATTCTCCGGTATTGAACAGACCGGCAAATGCCCATTTAACACAGTACTGATCCATGGTCTGGTAAGAGACTCCCAGGGACGTAAGATGAGTAAATCCCTTGGAAATGGTATCGATCCTCTGGAAGTTATTGACAAGTACGGCGCAGACGCTCTGCGTATGACCCTGATCACAGGAAATGCACCTGGAAACGATATGCGTTTCTACTGGGAGCGTGTGGAGAACAGCCGCAACTTTGCCAACAAGGTATGGAACGCTTCCCGCTTTATCATGATGAATATTGAAAAGGCAGCAGATGTTTCCGGTGTTACTGAAAAAGACCTGACACTGGCAGATAAGTGGATCCTTTCCAAGGTAAATGCCCTGACTAAGGATGTAACTGAAAATCTGGACAAGTATGAATTAGGTATTGCTCTTCAGAAGGTATATGACTTTATCTGGGAAGAGTTCTGCGACTGGTACATTGAGATGGTGAAGCCAAGACTGTACAATGAAGCAGATGAGACCAAGGCTGCAGCTATCTGGACCTTAAAGAACGTACTGATCCAGGCATTAAAGCTGCTGCATCCATTTATGCCATTTATCACTGAGGAGATCTTCTGCAACTTACAGGAAGAGGAAGATACCATTATGCTTTCTAACTGGCCTGTATACAAGGAAGAGTGGGCATTTGAGGCAGAGCATGAGGCAACTGAGACCATCAAAGAGGCAGTAAGAGCAATCCGAAATGTACGTACTTCCATGAACGTTCCGCCAAGCAAGAAGGCAACTGTTTATGTAGTATCTGAGGATGATGCTGTATTAAAGATCTTTGAGAACAGCCGCAGCTTCTTCGCATCCTTAGGATATGCCGGTGAAGTCATCCTTCAGAAGGATAAGGCAGGTATTGGCGAGGACGCAGTTTCTGCTGTGATCCACAAGGCAGTGATCTACATGCCATTTGCAGAGTTAGTAGATATTGAAAAAGAAGTTCAGCGCTTAAAGACAGAAGAAAAACGTCTGGAAGGCGAATTAAAGCGTTCTCATGCTATGCTTGGAAATGAGAAGTTCGTAAGCAAGGCTCCTCAGGCCAAGATCGACGAAGAGAAGGCAAAACTGGAGAAATACACCCAGATGATGGCGCAGGTAAAAGAGCGTCTGGCACAGCTGGAGAAATAATCAAATGTGCGAAAGCACGTAAAATAAAAACGGCCCGGATGGCAGAACCTACATGCCGTCTGGACCGTTTTGCCAAACAGGGCGAACAAAAGGCTGAAAAGCTTGTATGAAAAAGGAAAAACAAACGATGAAACTGAAAAATGCTCTGATATTACTTTTAACTGCTACGATCTGGGGTGTTGCCTTTGTTGCCCAGAGCGTAGGCATGGATTATGTGAGCCCTTTTACTTTTAATGGTGTGAGAAGCATCATCGGCGGTCCCGGTGATCCTTGTTTTAGATCGCAAAAAGAAGGCAGAAGGAAAGGATTATAAGGCACCTGGTGACAGAAAAACACTGATCTTAGGCGGGATCTGCTGTGGCGTTGCTCTTTGTGTGGCATCTAATTTCCAGCAGTTTGGTGTTATGTATACAAGCGTGGGAAAAGTTGGCTTTATCACAGCCTGCTATATTATCATTGTGCCGATCCTCAGCCTGTTTCTTGGCAAAAAGTGCAGTCCGGCCATCGCCGGGGCAGTAGTCCTTGCAGTTGCAGGTCTGTATTTACTTTGTATGTCAGGAAGTGATCATGGACTTCAGAAAGGTGATTTCCTGATCATGATCTGCTCTTTTATCTTCTCCATACATATTATGATCATCGACTATTTCTCACCGGCAGTAGACGGAGTGAAAATGTCCTGCATCCAGTTTCTGGTAAGCGGAACTATTTCCCTGATCTGTATGACGATCTTTGAAGAGCCTCATATCGCCCAGATCCTTGCTGCATGGAAACCGATCCTTTATGCTGGTGTTATGTCCTGTGGTATGGGATATACCTTACAGATCGTAGGACAAAAAGGCGTCAATCCAGCCAGCGCTTCCCTGATCTTAAGTCTGGAGTCCAGTATTTCCGTACTTGCAGGCTGGCTGATCTTAGGACAGAAGCTGACAGGAAGAGAGATCCTTGGCTGCGTTCTTATGTTCTCAGCGATTGTGCTGGCACAGGTTCCGGATGTTATTTTAAGTCGAAAAACCGGGGAAAGATAGAGTTGATAACCGGAAAAAATTTGTATAATATAAAGAGGAAAGGAAACAGATGGAAGCAGAAGCATATTTGAACCGGCTTCCCATGTGGGCCAACAAGAAAAATTCCTTAAAGGATATCCGTATATTTTTAGATCAGATGGGCGGACCGGACCGTAAGATCCCTGCTATCCACGTAGCAGGTACCAACGGAAAGGGCTCTGTCTGCGCGTTTATGACCTCTGTATTAAAAAAGGCCGGTCTGCGTACAGGTACTTTTATTTCCCCTCATCTGGTGGAGATCCGGGAACGTTTTCTTATAAACGGGGAACCGGCAGAGAAAAATGCCTTTGAAGAGGCCTTTGAAACAGTAAAAAAACAGGCGGAACATATGGTAGAAGAAGGCTTTTGCCATCCTACTTTTTTTGAGTTCCTTTTTTATATGGCAATGGTACTGTTTGCCCGTGAAAAAGTAGATGTAATGGTGATCGAAACAGGTCTTGGAGGACGTCTGGACGCGACCAATGTGTTAGAGTCTCCCAAAGTTTGCGTGATCACCTCCATCAGCAGGGATCATATGCAGTATCTTGGAAACACGATCCCACAGATCGCAGGGGAAAAAGCGGGGATCATAAAAATGGGCGTTCCGGTAGTATTTGATGATACAGATAAAGACGCCAGCGCTGTGATCGGTGCAAAAGCAAAGGAAATGAAGGCAGTTTCCCTGCCTGTGTCAAAGCTGCTTTATGATACAGAAGACAGCTCAGAGGGTATTTTACTTAAAGAAAAGGGAGAAAAAGGGCTCAGGCTTTCTATTCCTTTTGAGGCACCTTACCAGGCACAGAATGCAGAGATCGCCGTAACGGCTCTTCGCATTTTACGGGATCAGAAAGGTATTTTTACAGGTATAACAGATGCAGTGATCTGTGAAGGGATCAGTGCAGCCAGATGGCCGGGAAGAATGGAAAAAGCTTCAGAAAATGTTTATCTGGACGGCGCCCACAATCCTGGGGGAATTGCTGCTTTTATCCAGGCAGCAGGAAAGATCCAGAAAAGAACCGGTAAAAAAGCCTGGCTTTTATTTGCTGCTGTGGCAGATAAAGAATATGAAACCATGGCAAAAGAACTTTGTGAAGGTCTTAACTGGGCAGGAATCGGTGTGGTGCATATGAACAGTGACAGAGGG
>OHKY01000418.1_pt1 | contig 17953 bp, 15 predicted proteins | sample 1568941 | NCBI WGS metagenome assembly OHKY01 (sample SAMEA3879521, study PRJEB24766) | human gut metagenome | biome: human-associated habitat; feature: feces | place: USA | collected 1985/1987 | reverse complement strand
AGAAGTACCCAAGTGGCTGAAGGGTCCGGCTTCGAACACCGGTAGGCTGTAACAGGCGCGAGGGTTCAAATCCCTCCTTCTCCGCTTTAAAAAGGCTGTGAAAATGATCCGTCATTTTCACAGCCCCTTTTTTTGTCCCGTCCTCTACCGCCCCATCCCATCTTCCGCCAATCCGTCCCATCCTCCGCTGTCCCGGATCCGGGCGGCATTTTTCCTGATCTGCCAGTCTGCGGCAGACGGCGTGCGCGCACAACGGCGCATCCTGTCATATAATAGAGCAAAAAGCAAAGCCTGATCCCCTATGAATACAACGCTTACCATCCTGGGCGCCGCTGCGCTGGCGCTCTCCTTATCGCTCGATACGTTTGCGGCATGCTTTGCCTATGGAAGCGGGAAATACCGTCTGCCCTTTTGCTCCGGGCTTCTGATCGACCTGATCACCAGCGCCGTTCTGGGGCTTTCCATGCTTCTCGGGGCTTTCCTGCAGCCGTGGCTTGCGCCGGCTTTTTCCAAAGCGGTCTGCTTCTGCCTGCTTTTTCTGATGGGAACCGCCCATCTGCTGGATGAGCTCACAAAGGCATTCCTGCGAAAGCACGGCGGCTTTTCCCGCAACATTTCCTTCAGCGCCCTAAATCTCCGCTTCGTCCTCTCGGTCTATGCGGATCCGGAAAATGCCGACGCCGACGATTCCAGAAGCATTTCCCCGAAAGAGGCGCTTTCGCTTGCCGCCGCCCTTTCCCTGGACGGAGCGGCAGCCGGATTCGGCGCGGCGCTTGGAAGCGCAGATCCTGCCGCCGTCTTTTTGGCATCGCTCATCATCGGGGGCAGTGCGGTCTTTGGCGGATTTTTTCTCGGCAACCTGACCGCCGCCCGCCTGCGCTTCCCGCTCTCATGGCTGTCCGGCGCAATTTTGATCGCGCTGGCGTTTGGGCAGCTTTGATCGCAAACGCTATTTCCCGATCCTTTTTGCGACCGCGTTCCAGTTTACCACATGGAACCACTGATCGATATAATCCGCGCGCAGGTTTTTGTATTTCAGATAATAGGCATGCTCCCATACATCCAGAGGCAGAACCGGAGTAAGCCCCTGCGACAGCGGATTATCCTGATTTGCCAGCGAAAGGATCTGCAAACAGCCGTCCGCGTCCTTTGCCAGCCACGCATAGCCCGATCCAAACCGGCTCAGCGCTACCTCCTTCATCTCTTTTTTGAAATTTTCCACGCCTCCGAACGCCTCTGCGGCAGCCGTCGAAACGCTCTGCCCGGCGGGCGCCAGCAGGTCAAAATACATATCGTGGTTATAAACGCCGCCCCCGTTGTCGCGCACGGCGTCCTTTAACTTCTCCGGCAGCTCCGCCAGACGCAGAAGAAGCTCTTCCAGCGTCCACGAATGGTATTCCGGATACGGCTCCAACGCCTTGTTCAGCTTATCCACGTAGGTTTTAAAATGCCTGTCATGATGACAGCGCATCGTTTCCTCATCAATGTAAGGCTCCAGCGCATCATACGCATAGGGCAGCTCAGGAAGGGAAAAAGGATAGGTTTTGTCAGCAATCATCGTAATACCTCCATTTCTTCTGGCCGCTATCAAAAGCGGCATAAACTGATCCTCTGCATATCAGTTTATGCCGTATCCGAACAATCTATACGCTGCGCCTGCCGCTTTCTGCTCCGCTCTGCAAATCAGATCCCTTCTGCCTCCCAGAAGCTTTTCAGCTCCGTCAGCGACGCAAAACAGTGATCGTATATTTTTTTGATCTCCCCGTCGGGCTGTACCATATCCGGAACCATCACTGCCAGCATGCCCGCCGCAGCCACCGAACGGATCCCGTTAAAGGAATCCTCCACGCCTGCCGCATTTTCAGGGCTGACCGAAAGCCGCCGGCACGCTTCCAGATAAATGTCCGGCGCGGGCTTGCTCGCCTCGATCATATCGCCGCCGATCACCACGTCAAAATAGCGGTCAAGTCCGTTCCTTGCCAGATTTTTCCGCACCTGCTCCAGCTTCGTGGACGACGCCACCGCCAGCTTTTTTCCCCGCTCCTTCAAAAAATCAAGAAGCTCTGTCACGCCCTCCATCAAAGGCAGCTCCTCGTCCAGCCTCGCAAAAAAGCGCTTATTCACTTCCTTCCAATATTCGTCATACGGGAAGCTGCCGTTGGGATACCACGGCTCCATGGACGCGATCACATGCGCCCGCACCGCCTCCTGATTGCGCCCGCAGCTTCCGTACACCGCTTCCTCTGTCATTTTCAGCCCCATTTCCTCCGCCGTCTGAAAACAGCATTCACAGCTGATCCTCTCTGTATCAAACAGCACGCCGTCCATATCAAAAACTACCGCTTCTATCATCCTGTTTTTCCTTTCTTTATCCATTCTGCCGCCAGCCGCGCCGTTTCTTCGATCTGCTCCTTTGGAGCAATCAGCGCTTTGCCGTCGCCCTCCTGCTCCCCGTACATGCCAAAATAAGCATGACAGCCGCCTTCGATCACGTTTTCCTGCGTATCCGCCGGAAGATTTTTCCGGCATTCCCCGTATTTTTCACGGTTCAGCACGCCGTCCTCCGAGCCGTACAGCGACAACGCCCGCAGGTCTGTGCCGCTCAGATCCTCTGTCGAATACGCCGCCAGAAGCAAAAGCCCTTCCAGCTTCTCTGCGTGCCCTGCCGCATAGGAAGCCGCCATTGCGCCGCCCAGCGAATGGCCGCCGATATACCAGCGCTTTATTTCCGGGAACTGTTCTGCGATCCCGTCCGCCGCATCCATGTCAAAAACTGCCAGATTGCAGGGCATTTTTACGAGCACGCACAAAATCCCCTGCTGCGCCAGCGCGTCCGTCAGCGGCACATACGCCTCCGGCTCCACCTTGCCTCCGGGGTAAAGGATCAGCCCTGCCTCCGGTTCTTCTGGCGCAGCGACGATCAGCCTGTCATCCTCCCGAAAAATCTGTACTCTGCCGCTTCCTCCGCTTTCCAAAAGCACCTGCGCCTCCGGCGCTGCCTCGTAGGAGCCGCTGACATAAATGCAAAAGCCTGCTGCCAGCAGGACAAAAATGCACAGGACCGTGATCGCTGCACGCCGCAGGCGGGGCTGACTTTCCGAATTGTGTTTCATTGAGTTCCCTTCTTCGCATTTTGATATGTCTTTATCTTATTGCATCGAGAAAGGAAAGTCAAAGTCAAATTTTTTCACTTTTTCAAAAAAATGCTTGCAATTCTTTTTATCCTGTGCTATCATAAATTTCGTCGCTGAGACATACGGCGACAAGCAAATGCGACAGTAGTACAGTTGGTAGTACGCCACCTTGCCAAGGTGGAGGTCGCGGGTTCGAGCCCCGTCTGTCGCTCTTCTTAAGGAAGAACTTTGAATGATCAAGGTTCTTTTTTTTTTACCCAGTTACGGGAAGCCTGACCGTGGGTTATCCGCGGTCGGGGAGCAGGAAGATAATAGAGGATTACGGCACGGCTGCCGGTGCAGGAGCGTCGCAGGCAGCCATGACGGCGGGAAAGCGCATCTGAGGTTTTTCACCGTCCTGCGTTTACGCTCCGGAATGGAGATTGAAATGGAAAGGCCACATAACAGCATCGGACAGGAGTTTACGGTCCTTTCGCTGCTGAAATTTGTAGCGCCGACGGTGGTCATGCTGGTGTTCATGTCCCTTTATCAGATGGTAGACGGCGTTTTTGTATCAAAATTTGTAGGGGAAAACGCGCTGTCGGCTTTAAATATCGTGTATCCGATCCCGAGCATCATTATCGCGGTTTCCATCATGCTGGCGACCGGGGGAAGCGCGGTCATCGCCCGGAATATGGGAGAAGGGAAAAACCGGGAAGCGAAGGAAAATTTTTCCTTCCTCGTGCTGACAGGCGCGGCCGTGGGCGCGGTCATCGTGGCGGCGGGCATCCTTTTTATCGAGCCGCTGATCTATCTGCTCGGTTCGACGCCGGCTTTATACGATTACTGCTATGATTATCTGTTGATCCTGATTCTTTCGGCTCCGCTGGCTGTTTTCCAGATGCTGTTCCAGAGCTTTTTTGTGACGGCGGGCAAGCCGCATCTGGGGCTTACGCTGACGGTTCTGGGAGGGATCGCCAATATCGTTCTGGATTATGTGTTTATCGTAGTCTGCGGCTTCGGGGTAAGCGGCGCCGCGCTGGCGACGTCGATCGGATATTCGATCCCCGGGCTGTTCGGGCTGGTTTATTTTACGGTAAACCGGAGGGGGACGCTGTACTTTGTAAAGCCGGTGCTGCGCTGGCGGCTTCTGCTCCGCTGCTGTGCAAACGGTTCCTCCGAGATGGTCAATAATCTGGCGGTGGCGGTCACGACGTTTTTGTTTAATGTGCTCATGCTGAAGTATGCGGGCGAAGCGGGCGTGGCGGCGATCACGATCGTGCTGTACGCGCAGTTTCTTATGACGTCCGCATTTATGGGATTTTCCAGCGGCGTCGCCCCGGTTGTGAGCTTTAATTACGGAAGCAGGAATGTGAGGCAGCTGAAAAAAATATTTAAGATCAGCGTCTGCGTGGTAGCGATCGTTTCGGCGCTCGTTTTCGGGATCGCGGAGCTGGGTTCGGACATCGTGATCTTGGTGTTTACGCCGGCGGGAAGCGAGGTATTTGCGATTGCCAAGCATGGCTTCGCCATTTTTTCCGTCAGCTTTTTGTTTACGGGGATGAATATTTTTGCGTCGGCGCTGTTTACGGCGTTTTCCAACGGCAAGGTTTCCGCCATCCTGTCTTTTTTGAGGACGTTTGTATTTCTGGCAGTGTGCCTGCTCATCCTTCCGCTGTTCTGGGGAGTGGACGGGATCTGGACGGCGGTGCCGATCGCGGAGGCGATGGCGTTTTTCGTATCGGTCTATTATCTGGCAAGATTTAAAAAAGTATATGAATATTGAAGCGCTGCAGCGTACAGGGACGGCTCCGGGTGGTTCCCTGTACGTTTTTTTATATGTTCATTTTTTCAGATATAAGGGACAAACAGGGCGCGGGAAAGGCAAATGTAAAAAATTTTACATGAATTTTACAAAAACAGTAGCCAGACTTTACTTCGAGCTGTTACAATAGTGGAGAAAATGAGAAATTTGTCGCAATTTGAAATGGAGAAAGAGAAAGAGAGGTTTCAACGTAAAAATGGACAACATTTCAATGCTGTTTATGTTCATCGGCGGCCTGGGCATGTTCCTTTACGGAATGCACATCATGGCAGAGGGCCTGCAGCACTTTGCCGGAGGCAGGATGCAGAAGCTTATGGGCTTTCTGACAAAGAACAAGCTCATGGCGATTCTGGCGGGCACGCTGGTAACCGCTGTTATCCAGAGCTCGTCTGCGACGACGGTCATGGTGGTGGGCTTTGTCAACGCCGGCATGATGAATCTGGCACAGGCAGTCGGCGTGATCATGGGCGCCAATGTGGGTACGACGATCACCGCGTGGATGGTTTCCATGAGCGAGTGGGGAAGCTTTTTGAATCCGGAATTTTACGCGCCCCTGCTTCTTGGCATCGGAGCGTTTATCGTCCTGTTTGTAAAATCCGATAAGAAAAAACAGGTCGGCGAAATCCTGATCGGCTTTTCCGTTCTGTTTATCGGCCTGTCCTTTATGTCGGACGCGATCAAGCCTTACCGCGACGCGCCGATCTTTGCGCAGGCGTTTCAGGTGCTCGGCAAAAACCCGTTGCTCGGAATCCTGACGGGCGCGGTCGTAACGGCGATCATCCAGAGTTCGTCCGCTTCCGTCGGCATTTTGCAGACGCTGGCGATGAACGGCGTTGTAAACTGGAAGTCCGCGGTGTTTATTACGCTGGGACAGAATATCGGTACGTGCGTGACGGCGCTTTTGTCCAGCGTAAGCTCCGGCAGGAACGGAAAGCGCGCGGCGATGATCCATCTGTCCTTCAACGTGTGCGGCGCGGCTATTTTCGGCGTGATCATGTATATCCTGTTCGCGGTATTCCCGGAATGGGGGATGTCTACGATGAGCAGTGTGGAAATTTCTGTTTTCCATACGGTATTTAATGTGACCTGCACGCTGCTTCTGATCCCCTTTGCAAACGGCCTGGTTGCCCTTTCCGGCAAGCTGGTTCCCGGCAAGGACGACGACGGTATGGAAGTGGGCGCTGCCGTGAAGCTTGAGAAGCGTCTGGATAAGCGTATTTTAAACAACCCTTCCTTCGCGCTGGCGACCGCCCAGAAGGAAGTTGCTGCCATGGGGCGGGAAGCGTGCCTGAATCTGGAGCTGGCGCTGGAATCCGTTACGGAGGAAGGCGGAGAGAAGATCCAGCAGGTTTACGCGAGGGAAAAAGAGATCAACGGCATGGAGAAGATCCTGACCTCGTTCCTTGTGGAGGTGGACAATCTTTCCCTGACGGAAGAGCAGCATGAGCAGGTAAAAAACCTGTTCTATACGGTCAGCGACATCGAGCGCGCCGGCGACCACGCGGAGAATATCGCGGAGCTGGCGGAGAACATGCAGCGGGATCAGGTCGCTTTTTCCAAAAAGGGCAAAGCGGATCTGGATCTGATCTCTGCGCAGACGCTGCAGTCTTTACAGATCGCGGTAGAGGCGCGGGAGACGGGCGCTGTGGAGACGGCGGATTCCGTGCGCGTTTTGGAGCAGAGCGTGGATATGTTGGAGGGTGATCTGCGTGAGAAGCATATCAAACGTCTTTCCAAGGGCAAATGCGAACCGGAAAGCGGCGTGATCTTCCTTGACATCATCAGCAATCTGGAACGGATTTCGGATCATGCGGTAAATATCGCGGATTATGTAAAGGCGGAGACACATATCGGCCAGGCGGCGCAGAGCCAGCAGGGATAACGGAGATGATTTTCAGGGCGCGTGACAAAACGTGCCCTGATCTTACTTTATTCATGGTTTTTACGGAGGCAAAAGCCCGGAAACGGAGGCAGTGGCGATGATCTATATTATTGAGGACGATGAAAATATCAGAAATCTGGTGCAGGTGGCGTTAAAGGGATCCGGCTATGAGACGGCGGCGTTTGAGACGGCTGAGGAGGCGCTGGGCGCTTTTAAGGTCAGGGAACCGCAGCTTGCGATCTTTGACCTGATGCTGCCGGGGATGGACGGTCTGGAGGCGATCCGCAGGATCCGGGAAAACGACCAGTGGAAGAAGCTCCCGGTGCTCGTGCTGACGGCGCGTGACAAGGAATATGACAAGGTTGCGGGACTGGACGGGGGAGCTGACGATTATATGACAAAGCCGTTCAGCGTACTGGAGCTTCAGGCGCGGGTGCGCTCTTTGCTGCGCAGGACGCGGGAGGAAGAGGAAATGCTCCCAAAGGTATTTGAATGCGGGCCGATCCGTCTGGATACGGACGCGCGGGAGGTGCGGGTTGGCGGCAGGGAAGTGATCCTGACTTATAAGGAATATGAGCTTTTGGCATATCTGGTGGAGAACCGCAGCCGCGTTGTTTCCAGAGACGAGCTTCTGGATAAGCTCTGGGACTGGAGGGCGGATGTGGAGACGCGGACGCTGGACATCCATATCAAAACGCTGCGTCAGAAGCTGGGCGAGGAAGGCGGAAAATATATCAAGACGGTCAGAAGCGTGGGATACCGCTTTACGCGTCCGCAGGAGTAAAAAGAGATGGCAGGGCATAAAAAAAAGATGTTTCGGAAAAATCCGATCCTGATGCGTTTTGCGGTGGTGCTGGTGCTTGCGCTTGCGATCAGCAGCCTGATCTCGTCGATTCTTCTGGGCGAGCAGATGAGAAAGCAGAATGTGGAGGTGCTGGAAAAGACGATCGCGGTGGTGGACTATTCTCTGGATTATCAAAAGCCCCTTCAGGAGCAGATCCGGTCGATCCATAAGGAGGCGCTGAGCGGGGACATCCGCGTGACGGTCATCGGCCTGGACGGGACGGTTCTGGCGGATACGGATCTGAAAAATGTGGATGCGCTGGAAAACCATCTGGGCAGGGAAGAGGTCGGGGAGGCGATTGAGCAGGGACAGGGCTATTCCACCAGATATTCGGAGAGTCTGGAACAGTATCTTTTGTATGTGGCAAAGCTGACCGGGGACAAAAGCGCGGTGATCCGGATGTCGGTTCCTTATACGAATATTTTCAGCTATATGGTCGTGATCGTCCCGGTACTTTTGGTCGGCATGGCGGTGGCGTTTATTGTCAGCGTCGCGGTCGCTGCAAAATTTTCGGGATATATCCGGTCGGACGAGATCAAGCGGCAGATGGTGCAGATGGAGAAGGACAAAAAGATCCGGCAGGATTTTTTCAGCAATGCGTCCCACGAGCTGAAAACGCCGATCACCTCGGTGCGGGGATACGCGGAGCTTTTGTGTCAGGATTTTGCACAGGATGAGGCGACGCGGAAGGATTTTCTGAACCGGATCATCAAAGAAACGGATCACATGACGGGGCTGATCGACGATATTCTCATGATCTCGCGTCTGGAAAGCAAGGACGCGGAGGTGACGCTGAGCAGGGTGCAGATGGATCAGGTGCTGAAAGAGGTGCTGGACTGCCTTGCGCCGCAGGCGGCGTCCTGCGAGGTGGAGATTTCAGGGGAGTGCCAGGGCGTGTGCCTGCAGGCAAGCCTGAAGCAGATGCGTGAGCTTTTGCTCAATTTGATGAGCAACGGCATCAAGTACAATCATCCGGGCGGCCATGTGTGGACGAAGATCCGGCAGGAGAAGGATGTGGTCTGCATCGAGGTAAAGGATGACGGCGTGGGCATCGAGCCGGAGGATCAGAAGCGGATCTTTGAGCGGTTTTTCCGGGTGGATAAGGGCAGAAGCCGGAAGATGGGCGGCACGGGGCTTGGGCTGTCGATCGTCAAGCATATCGCGGCATATTACGGCGGAAGCGTGAGCCTTGAGAGCACGCCGGGCGCAGGAAGCACCTTCCGTGTCGAGATCCCGACGTCCGGGATCAGCGGGCAGTAAAGGGAAAAATCGCCCGGCAATAAAGGGAAAATTTATCTGGGCTTCTGCCGCAGAGGGGGAGGCGTACAGCCGCCGCCCGCGCTGCCGCAGTTGACAATAAGAAGATTTGGCGTTAAACTAAACCATAAGTTCAGGTACGGCTAGTTGGAATTGCTTGATGGATAGATACCTGGGTGTTAAGGAGGAAATGAAAATGAGAAAGAGCACAGTGAAAAAGACTGCGGCGAAAGCACCCGTTGCAAAAGAAGAGGCTGTTCAGGCAGAATCCACAGTTTCTGTAAAAGCAGAGACGGCTGAGCCTGCAAAGAAGGAAGAGACAAAGGCAATCGTGAAGCAGGAGCCCGGCGTTGTCGCTCCGGTGGAGAAGAAGGAGACTGCGGTAGTGGCAGTTGAAAAGCTCCCGCAAAGAAGGAGACGAAAGCGGTAAAAGAGGAGAAGCCTGCCGCAAAGAAAGCGCCTGCAAAGAAGGCAGCAGCGGAAAAAACAGCTGCAGCAGAAAAGAAGCCTGCCGCAGAGAAGAAAGCCCCGGCAAGAAGGACCGCAAAAGCGGCAGAGCCTGCCGCAGAGGTTGAGATCCAGTTTTCCGGCAAGGAATACACGACAGAGAAGCTGGTTGCGATCGCAAAGGACGTATGGCAGTATGATCTGGGAGGAAAGCCGGAAGAGTTCAAGACGGTTAAATTATATGTGAAGCCGGAGGAAAACGCCGTTTATTATGTGATCAACGGCGAGACGACAGGAAGCTTCGCAATCTGAGAAAAAAGAGGCAGCCGCCGGACGGGGAGAAATCCCTGCCGGGGGCTGTTTTGGAATACAGCCGGTTTTAACGAAGGAAAGGAAAGGTCATCAGATGGCAAGTATCAGCGACGTGGCAAAACTCGCAGGAGTTTCAAGGAGCACGGTTTCTCTTGTATGCAATAATAAGGGCTATGTATCCCGGGAAATGAGGGAAAAAATCGAGCGGGCAATGCGGGAATTAAATTATACGCCAAGCGAGCTGGGACGCAATCTGAAAAAGCAGCGTTCCGGGATTATTGGCATTATTATTCCGGATATGGCGCATCCTTTTTTTTCGGGATTTGTAAAGTATGCGGAAAAAGCCCTCTATTCAAGAGGATATAAGACGATGATCTGTGGAACAGCCAGCCGGGAGGACGTGGAGGCGGAGTATCTGAACATGCTGGAGCGCCGTACGATGGATGGCGTTATTATGGGATCGCATTCTCTCGGAGTAGAAAAATACAGGGAGATTTCCAGACCGATCCTGGCATTGGACAGACATTTATCGGAAACGATCCCTGTCGTCCGCACGGATAAGGAACAGACGGGAATAGCGGCAGCCGAATTATTTCTGGAAAAAGGCTGCCGGAATGTGGTGCAGATGGCGAGTTCCCATACCGTAAAAAATTATGAGCATGAAAAGGAAGATATTTTCAGGAAGCTTCTGGAAGAAAAAGGGGTTTTGGTTACAGATATTCCCGTAGGATATAATGCTTTTACAGAGGATGCCTATCAGGACGCGGCGCGGCGGGTATTTGAGCTGTGCCCGGATGCAGATGGGATTTTAGGCGTTGATATGGCGATTATGGCATGTATGAAAGAAGCAAGGCGGAGGGGCAAAAGGGTTCCTCAGGATATACACATGACAGCGATCGACGGGACGTTTGTGACCCGGATCGGGGAACGTCAGGTTACGGCGATCGTCCAGCCTGTAGAAAAGATGGCGGAGGCATGTGTGGATCTGATTCTGGATATGGTGGAAAAGAACCTGAGTGTGCCGCTCCAGACGGTTTTCCCGATTTCTGTTCAAAAGGGGGAAACGATGTAACAGAGGGTATATTGTGGATTTTACTAAAAAGGAAATGTGTATTTTGGTGAAAGTGCAGATTTCCTTTTTATTTATGGGAAAAGATTGACACTGAAACATGAAAGGCTTATGTTGTTTTCAACAGGTATCGAAACGATTCGACAAATAAACGGCGCAGCCCCGAGGCTGCTTTCTTAAAACCCCTTATCGAATCGTTTCGATAGCAGATCCGCGGAATGTATGATATGAAAAATAGCCTGAAAGAAATTGTGGAAAAGGGAAAATGCCGCATGTGCGGCGGAAGGAGACGAAAATGAAAAAAGATCCATCATTAGCTGCCGGAAAAATTTTAGAAGCGTTCGGTGGAAAGGAAAATATCATAAGCGCGGAGCACTGCGCGACGAGGCTGCGCATTTCAGTGCATGATGCGCAGAAGGTAGATGCGGATGCTGTGCGTGCGGTTATGGGCGTGGCAGGGTATTTTGAAAAAAGCGGGCAGCATCAGGTAATTCTGGGAACGGGATTTGTCAATAAGGTATGTGATGAATTCAGAAAACGGGCAGGCCTGGATGAAGCACCGGGAAATACCGAAAAAAAATCCGGGGAAACCGGGAAAATTACATTTCAGGGCATGACGAAGATGATTTCGGATATTTTCATTCCAATCATACCGGTTTTGCTTGCTACGGGTATTTTGATGGGAGTAAGAAGCCTGCTCGTCAACGGATTTGGGATTGCCTTTTCGGCGGAGTTTGACAGCATTTATACGATTCTCACAGATACGGCATATACATTTATTCCGGTGCTTGTCGCATGGTCTGCATGCAAAAAATTCGGAGGCTCGCCGATTCTGGGGATTGTACTGGGGCTGATGCTGGTATCTCCCAACCTGCCGGATAAATGGGCGGTTGTGAATGGAACGGCGCAGGCGCTTCAAATCGATATGGGATTTTTGACGCTGAATATTACAGGTTATCAGAGCTCGGTAATTCCGGCGCTGTTTATGGGATTTTTTGCGGCGACCTTGGAGAAGAAGCTTCATAAGATCATTCCGGATATTGTGGATATGTTGCTTGTTCCGTTCCTGACACTGCTGATTTCCCTTCTGGTCGGTCTGTTTGCGGTAGGGCCGGTGCTTTCGGCAGTAGAAAAAGGCATGACGGATCTGATCCTGATGCTGCTGAAGCTTCTGTTTGGAATCGGAGGCATCGCGTACGGCGGACTGATTCAGATACTCTGCTCTGTTGGAATGCATCATACCGTGACGTCCATTATTGTGAGCATTTTTACAGAGACGGGAGTGGATTATATTAACCCGATGGGGGCTGCGGCGATCGCGGGGCAGCTTGGAGCAGGACTGGCAGTTGTAATGATGCAGAAAAACCGTCAGGCGCGCGCCAATATGATTCCGGCATTGATCCCGGCGCTGTTTGGGATTTCAGAGCCGGTGATGTATGGGCTTACCTTCCCGAGGATTAAGCCGTTTTTTATGGGATGTCTGGGCGGAGCTGTATCCGTCTGAGGACTGCGACAGTTTTGGGTGCTATACGGGGATGGCGTTAAACGACGGCGATAAAGTCAGAATTTATTACAGCGGTATTATAGATGAGCGGAAGGAACCGTGCGTTGCGTACGGTGAATTTAAAGATGGAAAGATTACGGGCAGGCATTTGATCATAGAACGAGATGCCCGGATTAGCGGCAGGGATTTTCGTGATCCGTGCGTTTTTAAGCGCAAAGATGGATTTTACATGCTGATCGGTGCGCAGAATCCGAAAGGGAAGGGAAGTATTCTTTTATATAAAGGAGACGATCCGGAAAAATTCCGATGCAAAGGGGAATTGGAGATGGGGGACCGTTTCTTTGGATATATGCTGGAATGCCCGAATTATTTTGATACAGAAGACGGAGGGGTGCTGTTTTTTTCGCCGATGGGGATCGAAAGCGGAAACAAATATGATTTTAAAAATGTATTTTCTGTGATATATGCAAAAGGAGAAAGGCTGGATACGGAAAACTGCCGGGTTGCTTTTGACAATTTTTATGAAATGGATAAAGGGTTTGATTTTTATGCGCCGCAGACATACCGGGATGGAAAAGGGCGTCAGATTTTAATGGGATGGCTTGGAAACTCAAAGAGCGAATATCCGACAGATAAAAATAACTGGGCGCATATGCTGACAATGCCAAGGGAAATTTTGTGGGATGGGGACAGGATGGTGCAAAGACCGCTGAAAGAGTTGGAACAGCTGCGGGGAAAGAAAAAGGAAATCCGAAGGGAATGCAGCGTGCAGGAAAAAGCGGGGACTCCGGATGTGATTTTGCCCGAGGGAAGGTGTTCTTTTGAAATAGAGGCGCAGGCGGAAGGCGATTTCTGGATAGAGCTTTCAAACGAAGCGGGAGACCGCGTATTGTTTCAAGGGGACAGCAGGGAGTATGTACTGGACAGGGGAGGGATGAGTTATGTGTATGCAGAGCGCTTTGGAACAGTACGTTATGCACAGCGTCTGGAGAAGCGGCAAAGCCTGCGCGTGTTTGCAGACCGGTCCAGTCTGGAGATTTTTGCGGACGGAGGAAAAACAGTATTTACGACGAGAGTTTTTCTGGAAGGGCAGATTACGCTGCGCGTAAGGGGGCTGGAAGGAACGATGTATTTTTTAAATGGGATCGAAATGGACAGGAGCGCGAGGCGCTTGACAGGTGTGAAGGATATTGAAAAATAAAGTTTTGAGACAGGTAAGGGCGGAGAAATCCGCCTTTATACTTTTTTCATACTTTATTCACAAGTATTTTCTGAAAAGCGGTTGACAATATGCAGAGGGAGTGCTATCTTAAACATCAGAAAGCGTTAGCACTCAAACGAGATGAGTGCTAATAAGACAAAAGGCAGGTGAGAGCGTGGAACTGGACGAGAGAAAAAAGAAGATTCTGCAGGCGGTGATCCGGAACTATCTGGAAACGGGCGAGCCGGTGGGCAGCAGGACGATTTCCAAAGATACCGATCTGAATCTGAGTTCCGCGACGATCCGCAATGAGATGTCTGATCTGGAGGAGATGGGCTACATCCTGCAGCCCCACACCTCGGCAGGGCGGATCCCTTCCGACAAGGGCTATCGCTTCTATGTAGATACGATGCTGGAGGAGAGGGAGCGCGAGGTCGAGGAGCTCAAAGGGCTTCTTCTGGAGAAGGACGAGAAGATGGACACCTTTTTAAAGCGGGTGGCAAGGGTTCTGGCGACCAACACCAATTATGCGGCGATGATCACGAGCCCGCAGTGCCAGCGCAACAAGTTGAAATTCATCCAGCTTTCCAGAGTGGACGAACATCAGATCCTGGCGGTTGTGGTCGTAGAAGGCAATGTGATCAAAAATACGATACTCCATGTGGAAGAGGATCTGGACGACGCGGCGCTGTTAAAGCTCAACATCCTTTTGAACACACACTTGAACGGGCTTTCCATCGACGAAATCAACCTCGGGATGATTTCTGCGATGAAGCAGCAGGCGGGGATACACAGCTCGATTGTGAGCGGCGTGGTGGACGCGGTCGCGGAGGCGATCCGGTCGGATGAAGATCTCAGGATCTACACAAGCGGCACGAACAACATCCTCAAATATCCGGAGCTGACGGACAACCGGGAGAAAGCCAGCGAGCTGATCAATGTTTTCGAGGAAAAGAAGGCGCTGGGAGAGCTGGTGCAGGAAACGCTTTCCGATGAGAACAGCACCGGTATTCAGGTCTATATCGGCAATGAGACGCCGGTCCAGTCGATGAAGGACTGCAGCGTGGTAACGGCGACCTATGAGCTGGGCGAGGGCATGCGCGGTACGATCGGCATTATCGGCCCGAAGAGAATGGATTACGACAAGGTCATCGGCACGTTGAAGACGCTGATGAACGAATTGGATACTTTATATAAAAAGTAGAAAGGAAGGCAGACGTGGCAGACGAAAGAATGGACGAAGAATTAAAGCAGGAGAACGCCGGTCAGGAGCAGCCTGATTGCGAAGACGCCTGCGATACAGCGGCGGAGCCGGAAACGGAGGCAGAAGCGGAAGACGGCGGACAGGCGGAAGCGGCAGACGGCGACGGCAAAGAGAAGAAAGGATTTTTCTCCAAGAAAAAGAAGGAAGATCCGATGAAAGCGCAGGTCAGTGAGCTTCAGGACAAGGTAATGCGCCAGATGGCTGAATTCGAGAATTTCCGGAAGCGCTCCGAAAAGGAAAAGGCAGCGATGTTCGAGACGGGCGCCAAGAGCGTGATCGAGAAGATCCTTCCGGTTGTGGATAATTTCGAGAGAGGGCTGGCGATGGTTCCGGAAGAGGAAAAGGAAGCTCCTTTCGTGGACGGCATGACAAAGATTTACAAGCAGCTTCTGACGGAGCTTGAAAATCTGGGCGTGACCCCGATCGAGGCGGTCGGCAGGGAGTTTGACCCCAACTTCCACAATGCGGTAATGCAGGTCGCAAACGACGAGCTGGAGCCGGGAACGGTGGCACAGGAGCTCTTAAAGGGCTACATGTACCGGGATTCCGTTGTGCGTCACAGCATGGTTGCGGTCGTTCAGGAATAACGGCGGGGCAGACAGCCGGGATTAAGAAGCTTTGATGCGGCGGCGCAGATGCGCGAAGGCATTTTTTATAGAAGAGCAAGAGACATATTTTTCAGATAGCCCTTTTCAGGGCAGAAGGAGAAAAGTTATGAGCAAAATTATTGGTATTGACTTAGGTACAACAAATAGCTGCGTAGCGGTTATGGAAGGCGGCAAGCCCACCGTTATCGCAAACGCGGAGGGCGCAAGAACAACACCTTCCGTAGTGGCGTTCACAAAGACGGGCGAGAGACTGGTAGGCGAGCCTGCAAAGCGTCAGGCTGTTACAAACGCAGACCGCACGATCGCTTCCATCAAGAGACATATGGGAACCGATTACAAGGTTGACATCGACAGCAAGAAATACTCCCCTCAGGAGATTTCCGCGATGATCTTACAGAAGCTGAAAGCAGACGCTGAGAACTATCTGGGCGAAAAGGTATCCGAGGCGGTTATTACCGTTCCCGCATACTTCAACGACGCACAGCGTCAGGCGACAAAGGATGCCGGCAAGATCGCAGGCCTGGAAGTAAAGCGTATCATCAACGAGCCTACGGCGGCAGCCCTGGCTTATGGTCTGGACAATGAAAAAGAGCAGAAGATCATGGTATACGACTTAGGCGGCGGTACGTTCGACGTTTCCATCATCGAGATCGGCGATGGCGTTATCGAGGTTCTGGCAACCAATGGCGATACCCATCTGGGCGGCGATGACTTCGACAACAAAATCATCAACTGGATGGTTTCCGAGTTCAAGGCACAGCAGGGCGTAGACCTTTCCGGTGACAAGATGGCAATGCAGAGATTAAAAGAGGCTGCGGAGAAAGCGAAGAAGGAGCTGTCCAGCGCGACAACGACAAACATCAACCTTCCTTTCATCAGCATGAACGCAAACGGCCCTCTGCACTTTGATATGGATCTGACAAGAGCAAAATTCGACGAGCTGACAAGCGATCTGGTAGAGCGCACAGCGATCCCGGTTCAGAATGCGTTAAAGGATGCGGGCATCACGGCGTCCGAGCTTGGCAAGGTACTGTTAGTCGGCGGTTCCACCCGTGTTCCTGCCGTACAGGAGAAGGTAAAACAGCTGACCGGCCAGGAGCCCAGCAAGTCCTTGAACCCTGACGAGTGCGTAGCGCTGGGCGCTTCCATCCAGGGCGGCAAGCTGGCAGGCGACGCAGGCGCAGGAGACATTCTTTTGCTGGACGTAACACCCCTGTCCCTTTCCATCGAGACAATGGGCGGCATCGCAACCAGACTGATCGAGAGAAATACAACGATCCCGACAAAGAAGAGCCAGATCTTCTCTACTGCTGCGGATAACCAGACAGCTGTTGACATCAACGTTTTACAGGGTGAAAGACAGTTTGCCAAGGACAACAAGTCCCTCGGCCAGTTCCGTCTGGATGGAATCCCGCCGGCAATGCGCGGCGTACCGCAGATCGAGGTTACATTCGACATCGATGCGAACGGTATCGTAAATGTATCCGCAAAGGATCTGGGCACGGGCAAGGAGCAGCATATTACCATTACCGCAGGCTCCAACATGTCTGAGGATGACATCAACAAGGCTGTGAAGGAAGCGGCTGAGTTCGAGGCACAGGACAAGAAGAAGAAAGAAGCGATCGACACAAGAAACAGCGCTGATTCCTTCGTATTCCAGACAGAAAAGGCTCTGGCAGACGTGGGCGATAAGATCGACGCAGGCCAGAAGGCGGGCGTTGAGGCAGACTTAAACGCATTGAAATCCCTGCTGGAATCCACAAAGGATCAGGAGCTTTCCGACAGTCAGGTAGCAGACATCAAGGCGGCGCAGGAGAAGCTGATGCAGTCCGCACAGGCTCTGTTTGCAAAGGTTTATGAGCAGACACAGGGCGCGGCAGGCCAGGCAGGCTCCGACATGGGCGCAGGTCAGGCGGATGCAGGCGCAAACAGCCAGCCCGACGATGATATTATTGACGGAGACTTCAGAGAAGTATAAAATAGTACCGGGTTTCAAAAGAGCGGGGGGACCAATTCATTGGTCCCTATCCGTGCGTGTGGGGATAAGCTTTTAAAGGAGTTTTTTAGTTATGGCGGAACAGAAAAGAGATTATTATGAAGTCCTCGGTGTGGATAAAAATGCCGATGACGCCGCTCTCAAAAAGGCATATCGTGCTCTGGCAAAAAAATATCATCCGGATATGAATCCGGGCGATCAGGAAGCGGAGAAGAAGTTTAAGGAAGCGTCTGAAGCTTACGCGGTTTTGAGCGATCCGGAGAAGAGACGCAAGTACGACCAGTTCGGACATGCGGCGTTTGACGGCGGCGCAGGCGGAGCGGGGGGCTTTGACTTCAACAGTGCGGATTTTGGCGACATTTTCGGGGATATTTTCGGTGACCTCTTCGGCGGCCGCAGAAGCTCCGGAGCAAGAAGCGGTCCCATGAAGGGCGCGAATCTGCGTACGAGCGTGAGGATCACCTTTGAGGAAGCGGTATTCGGAACCGAAAAAGAGATCGAGCTGACAGTCAAGGAAGAGTGCAAGACCTGTCACGGTACGGGCGTAAAGCCGGGCACAAGCCCGGAGACGTGCTCCAAGTGCGGCGGCAAGGGTCAGGTCGTATTTACCCAGCAGTCGTTCTTCGGGACA
>OHKY01000411.1_pt1 | contig 18290 bp, 18 predicted proteins | sample 1568941 | NCBI WGS metagenome assembly OHKY01 (sample SAMEA3879521, study PRJEB24766) | human gut metagenome | biome: human-associated habitat; feature: feces | place: USA | collected 1985/1987 | reverse complement strand
TTGCCAAGCCAGTATTCCGGCTGTACCTCCTTGCCACTCTCATCAAACACTCTACCTGTAGGTATCATTCGACCTGTTTTAGTGTCCAAGTTCTTCTCGGCTATCAACATCTTGCCATTCTTGTCATAGGGTTCCTTCTCATAGTTGATAAAAAAGTAGATGCAAGCTGCTAAGAAATTGACCGCAGAGGTCTGGAAGAATTGGTCGCTACCGCCACCACCTTCTTTCTTACCTTTCTGCAGAGACTCCAACAAGGTCTCAGCCGTTTCACTGGCTGCTGCCAAGTTATTGATGTACTTCTGCTGAATAGGATTCACTCGACGTGAATATTCCACTTCTACGAAGTTGATGATGTTGAACTTACAGTGCTCTGGAAGTTTACCCAACTTCTGATTTTTCTTGTAATGATAGTAGAGTTTTGTGGCCAAAGTCGGAAACTTATAGTCGTAAACCACCATCGCAAACCCCTTTTCGCTATGCTGGCGAATAAAAGGTTCGATGATGGAGAACGTCTTACCAGAACCAGGAGTACCCACAACCCACGTACCGCGAAAAGGGTTAACGATGTTCACCCATCCCTTCCGGAACTTGCCTTTATAGTAGTAGCGCATGGGAATATTCACCGAGTATTTGTTCTCCTGCTTATCCTTACACTGCTCAAAGCTTTCGTTCTCGAAGTTGAAGCGGTCTTTTAATAATCCCTCTTTTAGGAACTTGGAGATATTGTCGAGGGCAATATGCACCAACACGGTTCCTATGATTGTGGCAATCATGTAGAGAATGATGTTCAATCTAAGGGAATAAAGACGCATATCCATCGTATTGCCGAAGAGCCACACAGAAAGGGCTATGAGGAATACGCCGCTCACCAAAGGGTAGAGCACCTGCTTACGGGCATCAAACTCCAGATGCTTCTTGTTTCTGGTGCCGACGCAGGTGATGCAGATGAGCAAGAAGGTGGCCACCTTACTGAAGATAAGGTTCCCATCCTGGTATATCATCCATTGCTTGATACGGCCATGGATGTCTGATAAGACACCGCCCCAATGGTCAAGCATTTCAGGGTTGATGGCATACTCAAAGAACTCCACCAAAAGAGAAATGTAGATGACCGCTCGGAATATCTTATAGGCTCCTTGTAACTCTTTGCTTTCTTCCATAAATTGATGATTTACTGATTCAATGAGATGATTGCACGTGCCTTATGCGAGGCATTCTTGGGCGTTTCCTGCAAGGCACCACTGCTAAGTGAGTAGAGCCATGCTTTTACCAAATCTTGGTTTTGCACTTCTGTAGATGTCCAATACCAACATTCATCGGGATTATCAGGGATGGGGTCGCCGCCGCATTTCTTGATATAGGGGTTGACAATATCCTTGGCAGCATAGAGCAAACGCATCTGAGCGACCGAAGGAATGTAGGCACTCTGACCATACGCCCAAATAGCAAATACACTATTGGCCAATGGTGATCCGACTTCCTTCCCTTCATACATTTTGTAGGTATTGAGGTTGCCATCATGTGCCATGAGGTCAGCAGAAGTACCTTGGGCACAACCCAAACTGTCGGAAAAAGCGACAGGTTCGATGTCCCAAAGATAGACGGCATAGCCAGTACCTTCCATGTTCTCACCTTTATGGGTGTTGAACACTACGGCAATGGCCTGCTTGTTTTCAGCTTCATACTGAGAATAGGGCACAACCTTGCCATCGGTGCAAAGGATGTGGCAGGGCTTGATGGTGGTGTCAGGGAAATCCTGATGGGCATCGCAAGCTGTCATCAACAACGAAGCGAATGCCAGCAGTAAGTATGTAATATGCTTCATGTCATTTTATTTTAGAGGTAGTTTTACACCAAGGACTACTCCTGTACGGAACAAGTCCTTGCCTTCAATCATCACGTCTGACTTCACTTGCCAAAAAAGCTGCACACCCGAACGAAGTGCATAGTTGTGCTCATAGCCTACATGCAAGCCGCCAAGAAAGTCCTTTGTATCGCTTCCGGCTGATGCGCCCAATCTGAGATTACCATGGTAGTTGCGTCCTCTGACTACACAAGGTTTGTAGGCTGCACCTACGCCATACGAGCGATAGTTCTGCCAAAAACTGTCAGGGCAGATGTGCTTGCAAGAAGCACATTCATCCCATTTTAGATAGACATTACCAAAGAACTCCCAAGCGTTATGATACTTGGTTTCATGCTCATAAGCAAGGGTCACATCCCAGCCATTTTCATAGAGCAAACCAGTGCCTAAAGACACACGTCCGCTGCCACTTTGGGCAAAGGTTGATATACTTAGTATTGTAGTACATACTAAGGTTAGGAGATGCTTTTTCATAGGCTTATTCCTCCTCTAACAAAACAGCATTGAACGAATCGGCAGACAAAACATCCTCATAATCAATGCTAAGAAGGATGTTTCTACCTGATATTTGCTTCTCGGACATTTCGATAGTAAGCACCTTGTCGTTGGGGAAAGTCATCTTCTTCAGGACTATCACATTGCGGAATCCATGCTTAAACGACTTGGCTTGTTCAAGCGTCATAACGGGGTTCAATTCTATCACTTGTGCATTGGTTGCTTTGGATAGTTTCTTGTCTGAGAGTTTGACTCGAACTTGGTCAATATCAAAGCGAATGTTGGTACGGTTCTCGATCGAGTAGTCAATGAAAAAGTAGTCACCGGCTGAATAGATATTGTTGAGTCGCATCACCATCCGATGCTGCTTGGTACTCACGTTTCTGATTCTGGCAGGAGAGTTCCATATTTGACGAGCGAACCTTGTCATTTCTTCTGTGGACATACTGACCGCAGGATTGTTATATGGCATCATTTCCTGGCGCTGCACCTCTTTGTCAGTTACCGCCTCTTGTAAGCGAGTGGTATAAAGCAAAGCATATTGTGTGCGGTAGCGCTCGGTGACGATGGTTACGATGGCCAACACTTCACCATCCACATAAAGACTGTCTTTGGGTTTCAAGCGGATGGTGTTGTTCATGGGCTGGTCGCCCACAACTTTATCAGTAGAAATATCCACAAAGCGAATAGGCTCTGTGGCTGTGATGACGGTGGTCACTTGCTCGTTGACTGTGAGCTGTTCCATTTCCTCGTAGGTCTGCTGTGCCATAACATTGCTCACAGACAATGCGCTTATTGCAAATGCGCATAGAAGCTTTGATATTTTCATTATTCTGATTCTTTTTTGTTATTTCTTTCTTTACTAGACAGTACTTCAAGTTCCTCTAACTCTTTTTCTTCTATTGGCTCGGCTTTTATCCATGTGCTTCGTCCACTTGATTTACAGATTCCTACGGTACATCGCCACCAGCTTCCATCTTTGATTTCTCCAGATGGATGAAAATCATATTTACGTTTTTTGGTTGTGTAGATGTATGGAGCCCAACGGGTTCTGAAAGCATATAGTGCTAATTGTTCTCCTTCTTTTGTGTGGAAGTAACAACAGAGTCCCATGCAGTTGTGTTTACCATACCATGTACGACCTTCAAGTTTTGCAATGTATTCGCCGGGCTGTATGTAAGAGTGATACCCGTATTCTTGCTCCACTTGTTTTCCTTCTTCGTTAGCTTCAACCATATTCACTTCATTTTTTGTTGTTATTACTATTGATGAGATACACAAAGGTGCCGTACTTCAACTTCACCTTGTTCTTCTTGATAGCTTTACCGATGGCATTGCTTGTCTTTTGATAGGCGTTGCTTACGGCCTGCATTCCCCATTGTGAGAAGCTGCTTCCTGTTCCTGTAGTGTTCATATCCATGGTACTGGACATGGCTCCACTGGCCACTTCCTTAGTGGTCTCTCGGAAGCTGCTACTGGGAACGTACAATCCTTCCAAACCGTCGGTGTCGTAGATGGAGAGGTTAATCTTTACCAGTTCGTCATCTACCAACAAGCTTTTCACGTTACCCTTGACACGTTGAGATCCGAAACCACTCATGGTGGCGTAGAGGTAAGACCCTTTTCGCACCACGGTTTCGCCTATTTCTATGTCATCGAGTAGGCGCAATCGAACACGTGAGCCATCAACAGCTTTCACGTTCTCATCGATGATGGCTTTGATGAGATTGGGCTCTTTCTCATTTTCGGTCAAGGTATTGAAATAGTCCGAAGAGGTCTTTACTTTCTTGACCACTTCATTGGGCTTTTCTGCATCAGAAAGACCTTTCACTGCTTTGTCGTTAATCTCGATTTTGCCTTTCATTTCAACCTTACCGTCGGATTCAGGGCTTCCATCGGATTTATCACTATCAGGTTCCAGCCCTTTCTGCCCATTTAGGCGAGCTTCAGCCAGCGCTTTCTGGAGTTCGGCAATAGCTTCACGGTCTCTTTCTCTGGCGTTGGCTTCTTGCAGTTCCTTATCTTGCATGGATGCACTTTGGGCTGCTTCTTTATCCAGCAGTTCCAATTCGGCATCTGAGTATTTTGATTCGTACTCTTCCTTTTCATCTTGATTATTTCTATCGATGTTACTTATAGCACTATGGTCTTCAATCTTACCGTATGATTTGACCATACTTTCGTAGCGGCCTCCAATGCCGTCACCTCCCTTAATCTGAGCTTCAGGAAGGTCTGAGTTCAGATATTCGGTAGTTTGAAGATTGGCAGCCGGCTTATCTTCAATCTTTGTGTCGAACATATCAAAGACGAAGTAGGCCGTGCCAATCACTGGAAGATACACGATGAGCGGCAGCATGTATTTAGGCTGTCGAAAATTGATTTTATCTGTCAGCTTCATTGCTCTTTTATTTTAGGGTTATCACTCTTTTGAATAGGGGACACCAAACGGTCATGTCGAGCCTTCAAGAGCGAGTCTTGAAGCTCTGTGGCTGTGCGGCGTTCTTCACCTCGGTTGTACACTTTCACGATGCGGAAGATGTTGAAACCAAAGATGAATGCCACAAAACTGAAAACGATGACCAGGAACAACGTTCGATGGATGTCGGCAAACTTCTGCACCTTAGCGGCTGCTTTGTCAATGCGAAGTGTTTTGGCAAACTTGCGACCAGCTGCAACATCACGCTCGTAGCGTTCTTTATACTTCGGATCTTGCTTATCAGGCATTTTCTCTCCGAAAAGCATTTTCTTGAATCCTTTCATATGCGTACCTTTTAATAGTTAGCTTTTGTTTTCTGATTGATGTCCTTATTGAGCAGGGTGCGCCAGTTCACGATAAGCAATCCATGAGGATTGTTGTCGGTGCGAGGCACTCGTTTCAACTGACCGGCAGTAACTAACTCACGAGTAAGAATGCTGGTACGTCGCTCAATGCGTTGACGGCCATAGTAGGTGAACTCCATCTTTTCTTCATTGAATTTGATGCTATCGCAGAAGATGGAGAATACGGCACTTGTACCCATGATGTTCGAGTAAAAGCCTTTCTCCTTCAAGGTGTTGTACTGGGCCAATCCTGTTTCATCCACGAGATACATGGCTTTCTCCATGGTGTACTTGATATATTTGTCATCAGGAGCCAATGTGAAGAAGAGGTGGTGGAAGCGTTCGATGTGACTCTTCGCTTCAATATCCAAGGTTTCTTCCATGGTGGTTCGCTGAACTAAGATGGGCACATTGCCATCCAATACGTAGATTTTGTTTTGAGCATCAACCACCATACTTCTTGCTGTCCAAATGCTGGAGATACTGATGAGAATGCATCCCACAAGGAACATCGAGCAGATGATGGTGACGAGCTTAATCTTGTTTTCGAGATTTTTGATTACCATATTGCGTTATTATTTGATTGTTACTTCATCATGGTGGTCATGGCCCCTGTAGCAGACATCTTTGCTTGTTGGGCTACACCTTCACCAAAGTTACGGGTTGAGAAAGCAGTATCGCCTTCAGGAATCATCCATGCAGCCAAGTCAGGAACAAGGTTCAAGCACTTCAAGGCTACAATACTTGCGGCCATCAAATAGCCGGCAGAGAAGAATGAGTTCTGCAGGTAGGCGGCCATTGTTTGTTCAGACACTGTTATTGCGGTCAGATTCTCAACTTGAATGCAGAGAACGATGTCGAAGAGTAGCAAAACGTAGAAGCCGACGAAATAGAGGATTTTATGGTGTAAAACAAAGTCGTAATAAATCAAAGAAAATACACGTTATCCCATTGATACACAGATACTTCTTTGATTTGATTTCTTTTATTTCCTTGACTGTTAAAAATCTATTTTTGGTACATTTTTGTTGCACGTTTGTTACGCGAAACAAAATAATCTTTATAACTTTGACCTCAGAGAAACCCGAATGGGGGCATAAAATAGAAACAAATAAAAGCATATAACAGCATGGGAAGACAAAAGAAAGTATCAAAACCAAAAGAGCCTGTTCGCATTCGTCAGCGCAAGTTGAAGAATGGAAATATCAGCCTCTATCTCGACATTTATTCCGATGGTGTCAGAAAATACGAGTCGCTGTCGCTCTACCTCGTTCCAGAGAAAGACCCGATTTCAAAAGACCAGAACAGGCACGCTATGCAAGTGGCAAACAAGGTGAAGTCAGAAAGAATATTGGGGTTGCAGAACCGTGGCATCAAGCAATGGGAGAAAATCAAGCAGGAGAATATGCCACTGCTGACTTGGCTCTGCAAATATGAGCAGTCGGAAGGCAACTTTGCCAAATCCACATTGAAAGGCAGAAAGGAGATGCGCCACAAGATAGAACAGTACCTTGCCACGACTGGCGACATCAATATCTGTTTGTCAGAAATAGATGTGGATTTCTGCCGTGGCTTCGTGAAGTTTTTGAAAACGGCACATCATGGAGTGAAGAAAGACGCTACAGCTGTAATCAGTCAAGGTTGCGCCCATCATCATCAGGCGGTATTCAATGGAGCGTTGAACAAGGCGGTGCGTGAGGGCATCATAGCAAGCAATCCAATGAAACTGTTGGATGCTAAGGAGAAGCATCAGCCAGCCGAAAGCGTAAGAGAATATCTGACCATTGACGAGTTGAAAGCCATTATGAAAGCGGACTGCGCCAACACGGAAGTAAAAAAGGCATTTATCTTCTCTTGCTTTGCAGGATTGCGCTTGGGAGATGTACGTGCGCTCACATGGAACAAGGTGTTTCTCGCATCTGACGGAAAAACAAAGTTTGTCCGCACGATCATGGAGAAGACAAACAAGCTCGTCAATGTTCCACTATCAAAAGAGGCTCTGAACTGCCTTAATGAAAAGGAAGACCCGAACGAGCCGATATTCACTTTGCCTGGCACTCCAACGGTATGTCACGACATTCGTAAATGGATGCAAAATGCTGACATAAAGAAGCATATCTCGTTTCACTGCTCACGGCACACCTTCGCAACGATGATGCTAACACTTGGAGTTGACATCTATACAACAAGCAAATTATTGGGGCATAGCAATGTCTCTACAACACAGATATACAGCAAGATAGTGGACGAGAAAAAAGTGGAGGCGGTCAACAAGGTTGATAATCTATTTGATTAGCACTAATAAAAAAGGTAACTGAAAATGAGTATAGAGATAAGAACAAGAGTGTTAAAAAATGGCAGTCAGTCGCTATACCTTGACTGCTATGAGAATGGTAAAAGGGAATATGAGTCACTGCATTTGTACCTTGTTCCAGAGGTGAGCGAAGACGCAAAGCGTGAGAACAAGAACGCCATGAAAAAGGCGGTCGCTATAAAGGCAGAAAGACTCCTTGGTATTCGTAAGGAGGCAAAGTCTCCAGATGAAACGGCATTGAGAAAGGCATCGCCTGTTTTCTATGAATGGCTGCTTGATTATCACAAGGGATTGGCTGACAGCCAAGCGTATTCTCAGAACTACATCAAGAATGTATGGAAGCTGATAGCCATCATGCACCAATATATGAAATACAGCCATAAAAGTGGCATACGATTGATAGACTTCAATAAAAACGTATATATGGGCTTCTTGAACTATATGAGGGACATCTATGTTTCGCCAAAGTCTCCAAGCAACCCTCAGAAGTTGGCACAGTCCACCATGCACCAAATGCAGACCACACTCAACACCATATTGAACAAGGCGGTCAGAAACGGTCTGATAAGTGCAAATCCTTTTGCTTCATTGGATATAAGGGAAAGGGTCAGCAAGGCAGAGAGTAATATCGTTGCATTGACAAAAGAGGAGGTCATGTCATTGGCTTCCGTTGAAACAGGCAGTCCTGCAACCAAACAATGTTATATGTTCTGTTGTTTTACAGGTTTAAGACATAGCGACATATCCAACTTAAAATGGAAGGATATTCGCCAAACTGATGCGGGATTGGCTATCTATCTGCCTCGTATGCAGAAAACCAAGCACCCCATTCTGATACCATTAGGCAAAAAGGCATTGGAATGGTTGCCCGACAAGGAAGATAAAAGTGAAGATAGCCTTGTGTTCAACACACCATTGTTATGCAACTGTGACAGAGCCTTGAAGCACATGGCAAAACGAGCTGGCATTACAAAGGTTCTCGGATTTCACACAAGTCGGCACACTTTTGGAACATTGGCTATCCTCGCAGGATGTGACATCTTGACTGTGAGCAAACTATTGGGTCATAAAAGTGTTAAGACAACACAGATATATGCTTCCGTAGCCATGCAGATGAGAGCGGATGCCGTCAAGCGAGTGGAAAAAGTATTTGGAAATTAGGGAAGAAAAGAAAGGGAGTAAGGAGGATAAAATCTCTTTATTCCCTTATTTCGTATCAAATGGGTGTGAAAGTGTGAAATATCGTTATATTTTTGCCTATTAGAGCCACATAACGAATTATTATCGCAAAATTTAATGTATATTTGTAGTAAAATTCGGTGAAAATATGAAACTGAACAGAATAAAAGACACGTTGGAAGAAAAAGGCATCTCTCAGACATGGCTTGCAAAACAGCTTGGGAAGAGCTTTAGTACAGTAAACTGCTACGCCAGGAATAAATACCAGCCAGATTTGGAAACATTGCTTGAAATATCAAAAATTCTACAAGTCGATTTGAAGGACTTGATAACAGACGAGGACGAGCGAGAGTAAAAACGCCAAATGCTGGATTTTTAGAACTGGACAAAATAACTTCCGATAATAAAACGTTATTTGAACATGGGCATAAGCAAAGAACTAACAGAAGAGGACATCAAGTTCCGCTATATCAATGAAGCCATCACAAGCAAGGGATGGTCAAAGGATAGTATATTCATGGAACAGAAGGTTAAATTTACTGACGGTAAAATTAGCCTTCATGGCAATCTTGTGCATAGAGAGAAGCCTAAGTTTGCCGATTATGTACTTTATGTGAACAAGGCAACCCCTATTGCCATTGTAGAAGCAAAGGACGCCAATCATTCTATTTCTCATGGTTTGCAACAAGCTATGACTTACGCCCAGATGCTTGATGTGAAATTTGCATACAGCTCAAATGGTGAAGGCTTTGCCGAACATGACTTTTTGACAGGCAAGGAACGCACTTTTGCTATGGACGAGTTTCCTACAAAAGAGGAACTTATCGAAAGATACAAAAGTGAAGTAAATGACGGCAAGGGGCTTAATGAGCAAGAGTTAGCAGTCATCAAACAACCTTTCTGCACAGGTCAGAATATATTTCCTCCACGTTATTATCAACGCAATGCAGTAAACCGCACGGTCAATGCTATAGCGAAAGGACAAAACCGTGTGCTTCTTGTCATGGCAACTGGTACAGGAAAAACCTACACTGCCTTTCAGATTGTATGGCGTTTGATTTATAGTGGTTTGAAGAAGAAAGTGTTGTATCTTGCCGACCGCAACATATTGGTTGACCAGTCGATACAACAGGACTTCAAGCCATTAAACAAGGTTACGCATAAAATAGATTATTCTAAAGACAAGAACCACTTGGAGGAATTGAAATCTTATCAAGTGTTCTTTGCCCTCTACCAACAGTTGATTGGGCAAAATGATGCCAAGAATTATCAAGAGCTATTCCCTAATCCCGATTACTTTGACCTTGTTATTGTTGACGAGTGTCATAGAGGAAGTGCAAAGGATGATAGCAATTGGCGAAACATCTTGGAATACTTTTCTTCGGCTACCCATATTGGTATGACTGCCACGCCTAAAGAAACAAAGTACCAGTCGAGTATCGGTTATTTTGGTGAGCCTGTCTATACATACAGTCTTAAAAATGGTATTGAGGACGGTTTCCTTGCTCCTTTTAAGGTAATCAACATCACAACGAACATCGGTGACGAGTGGAGACCAACAAAGGGACAAAAAGATATATTCGGCAATGAAATAGAAGACCGCATCTATAATAATAGTGATTACGACTATAACATTGTCATAGAAGACCGCATAAGGGAAGTTGCGCAAGAAATAACAAACTATCTGAAAAGTACAGACCGCATGGCTAAGACCATAGTGTTCTGTGCTGATGAAACTCATGCGGAACGTATGCGCATGGCTTTGGCTAATGCCAATGCTGATATCTGCAAGAAGAATCCTGATTATGTGGTTCGTATAACAGGTAGTGACGAATACGGAAAAGGCAAATTGGATTATTTCATTTCTGTTGCAGAGAAATACCCTGTCATAGCGACAACAAGTAAGTTGCTTTCAACTGGTGTTGATTGCAAAATGACAAAACTGATTGTTCTTGACCAACAAATCGGCTCTATGACAGAGTTCAAACAGATAATTGGTCGTGGCACTCGTCTTCGTGAGAAAGAAGGAAAGACATACTTCACAGTAATGGACTTCCGCAACGTAACACGATTGTTCGCTGACCCTGATTGGGACGGACCGATTGAGATAGACCCGAATTATCCGCCCAAGCAGAAAGAGCCTAAGCCGTATGTACTTCCTGACGACGACGACCCTAAAGGCGTGAAAGAACCCGATCCAGAGCCACGACCGAAGCCGATTGTTGCCAAAGATGGTTGTCAAGTGATGGTCATTAACAAGGTTGTTTCTGTATATGACACAAACGGTAAGTTGCTTCGCACGGAGAGCATTACCGACTATACAAAGAAAAGTATCATAGACACATACGCTACGATTGACACGTTCACTTCCAAGTGGCAAGAAACCAAGAAAAAGTCAGATATTGCTGAAATGCTTAAAGACAGTGGTATTGATCTTGCAGCATTGAAGCACGACCAAGACATGGACGATGTGGATGATTTCGATTTCATCTGCCATATAGCCTACGGCAAGAAAACACTTACACGACATGAGCGTGCCGAACAAGTGAAGAAACGAGACATATTCAGCAAGTATGGTGAACAGGCACGACTTGTGCTTGAAGCCTTGTTAGATAAGTACACCAAGGAAGGTGTGTCTGAATTGGAAAGCCTTACCGTGCTTGAAAATGACCCATTCCGCAAATTGGGTTCAAAGGCAAACATCGTGAAGTTCTTTGGTGGCAAGCAAGGCTATCTTGATGCCGTAAAGGAACTGGAACAATGTATATATAATATAGCATAAAAATAGAAACAAAATATGAGTTTATCAAATTTCGTAAAACGAGTACGCAATATAATGCGCAATGATGCCGGTATCAACGGTGATGCGCAACGCATAGAACAAATGGCGTGGATGCTGTTCTTGAAAGTCTATGACGAGAAAGAGAATGATTGGGAGTTGGACGATGATGATTACAAGTCTATTATTCCAGAAGAATGCCGTTGGCGCAACTGGGCGCATGACGATGGAAGCGGTAATGCCTTGACTGGTGATGAGCTGCTTTCGTTTGTCAACAACACATTGTTTGTGGAACTCAAAAACATAGAGGTAACACCAACTACCCCTATCCGTCAGGCGATTGTAAAGACCACATTTGAGGATGCCAATCAATATATGAAAGATGGCGTTCAACTTCGTCAAGTACTGAATGTGATTGATGGTTTGAACCTTGGTGACTATGAGGAAAGTCATGCTTTCGGTGAGATATACGAGACTATCCTAAAAGAAATGCAGTCGGCAGGTTCCTCTGGTGAGTTCTACACCCCAAGAGCCTTAACCGAATTTATGGCAGAGATAGTCAATCCGCAGATTGGTGAGAAAATGGCAGACTTCGCTTGTGGTACGGGAGGCTTTATCACCAGCTGGTTGGGCGAATTGGATAAGAAGGTCAAGACAGCTGACGACCGCAAAGAGTACAATCAGTCTGTATTTGGCATAGAAAAGAAACAATTCCCGTATATGCTATGCGTGACTAATCTATTGCTTCATGGCATAGACACACCATTGGTATATCATGACAATTCGCTTACAAAGGATGTTCTCAACTACACAGACGAAGACAAGTTTGATGTTGTGTTGATGAACCCACCATATGGTGGAAACGAGAAGTCGGACGTCAAGTCTCACTTCCCTTCTGATATGCGCAGTAGCGAAACTGCTGACTTGTTCATGGTTCTCATCATGTACCGACTGAAGAAGGATGGTCGTGCAGCGGTCATTGTTCCAGACGGTTTCTTGTTTGGAGCGGACAACACAAAGATAGCCATCAAGACCAAGTTGCTCAGAGATTTCAACTTGCATACCATTATCCGTTTGCCTGGCAGTATCTTTGCACCTTACACTTCGATTGCCACGAACATTTTGTTCTTCGACAATACCAGTGCGGAGGGTGCTCCAGAAGGTTATTCTACAAAGGAAACGTGGTTCTATCGGTTGGATATGCCAGAGGGTTACAAGCATTTCTCTAAGACAAAGTCCATGAAGTCAGAACATTGCAACCCAATCCGTGAGTGGTGGAACGACCGTAAGGAGATTATGATTGCTGATGGAGACGAGAAATCACGTTGCTATCCAGTGCAGGAGTTGATAGATTCAGATTGTAACTTCGACTTGTGCAAGTTCCCGAAAGAGGACGAGGAAATCTTGCCTCCTGCCGAACTGCTTGCTGACTATTTCAAGAAGCGCAAGGCTCTTGATCATGAGATTGATAAGACATTGGCGGAGATACAGCGTATCTTGGGTATAAAAGTAGATGTGGACGAATTGTAAAATGTGGAACGGTGTTCCACAAATCTAAAAAATTGGCATGGAGAATAAAGGTTTGACAAACATAAATGATGCTGCCTATCAGAAGTTGATAGACAACATAACCACGCTATGGGGTGAGGCGAAGTCAAAAGCCATTGCTGCGGTCAATACGGAATTGCTTGATGCCAACTGGCAAACTGGAAAGTATATCGTTGAATTTGAACAGGGTGGTAAACAAAGAGCAGAATATGGCAAAAGGTTACTTGTAAACCTTGCAAAGGATTTGACGGCAAGAAATGGGAAAGGTTTTAACCGAACAAACCTTACCTATATGCGTAAGCTATACTTGGCATTCCCAAAATGTGGGACATTGTCCCACAAATTGACATGGAGCCATTATTATGAACTGTTGAAGTGCGACAATACGCTTGAAATGCAGTTCTATTATAAGGAATCCATCAAGGAATGTTGGAAGGTTAGGGAACTGAAAAGACAGATGAAAAGTTGTCTGTTTCAGCGACTTGCACTAAGCACAGATAAAGCAGGAGTTCTTGCATTGGCTAACGAGGGGCATCAAGTACAAACTCCGCAAGACATCATCCGTGACCCTTTCGTGCTTGAATTTGCAGGACTTCCCAAACAAAAACGCTATAAGGAGGGTGACTTGGAAAAGGCTCTGAAAGACCACATGGAGCAGTTCCTTTTGGAAATGGGACGTGGCTTTGCATTTGTGGGCAGACAATACTCCATGCAGATAGGAAGCCGGCAGTTCAAGGTGGATTTGGTGTTCTACCACTGTATCTTGAAATGCTATGTGTTGATTGATTTGAAGCGAGCAGAGATAAAGCATGGTGATATTGGACAGATGAACCTCTACTTGAACTATTTCAAAACCGAAGTATGTCAACCTGACGATAATCCACCCATTGGCATAGTTTTGGGAGCAAGAAAAGACGAACTTCTGATGGAATATGCCTTGGAGGGTATAACCAATCAATTGTTTGTGGCACGTTACCAACTCTATTTGCCAAAGCGTGAAGAACTGCAAGCGCAACTTGACAAGTTGTTGGACGAAGCAGAGTAACAACAATAAAATAAGGACATTTCGATTTTATAGCATAATTATGAAAAGTAATATTGGAATACAAATCATTTTGTCTATTGTACTGACTATGTGCAGTATCAATATAAATGCACAAACGGTTGGATATACATATCGACCTTTGGCTGCCGAGGGATGCAACATGAAATATAGCGTTGCAAAACAAGATACGGCATATTACATTATCGCAACCGTAAAATCAGACAGACTGAATTTCTTGAAAGAATCAACCATGTTGTTGAAAACATTCGATGGTGAAGTTATTAAACTTTATGGTTCTCAGATTGGTAGCGGCTCTGAAACGGCCGGTATTGTCTCTGGCAATATAGTCCTTCCTGTGACAGAAATCAGTTCTACAGCTCAATTCAAGATAAGTCCACAACAATTTGAGTTGTTGAAAAAAGGCGTGGCTAAGATAAGGTTATCTACCATACCTATTGAGCATGAGCGGACATTTGCCAAAGATAAAATAGGCAAGAAACTTTATCAGTTCTTCTTAAAGCAGAAGAATAAGGACAATGATTTCTAACGATAGAAAATTACAATGAACGGAAAGCAATTAAAGAATAGCATATTACAATGGGCGATACAGGGAAAACTTGTACCGCAAGACCCTAATGACGAACCAGCAAGCGTATTGCTTGAAAAGATTCGTCAAGAGAAAGAACGCTTGATCAAGGAGAAGAAAATCAAGCGTGACAAGAACGCATCCATTATCTACCGTGGTGAGGACAATTCCTATTATGAGAAGATGCTCGCTACGGGAGAGGTGAAGTGTATTGATGAGGAGATACCGTTTGAGATACCGAAGGGGTGGAAATGGTGTAGATTGCGTAATATTATTTTAGGTACAAATGCTGGTAAAAGCCCTAATTGTGAAAAACGACCTAAGAAGTCAGAGGAATGGGGTGTATTGACAACTACATCAATTCAAGAGAATGCTTTTTTATCTAACGAGAACAAAGTATTGCCAAAGCATTACGTAATAACCCCAGAACATTGTGTACGATATGGTGATATACTTATAACACGAGCTGGTCCTGTTAATCGAACAGGTATAGTTTGCATGGTTGAAAATAATTGTGATAAGCTGATTCTTTCAGACAAGACCGTTAGAATAGATTATATGCATGACTATTGTAATCCAAAGTTTCTCGTTTTCGTACTTAATAGTTCTGCAATACATGAATTAGTAATGAGTGCAACTGTTGGAATGGCTGCTTCACAGGTTAATGTGTCGCAAGTTAGCATTCAGAACACATTAATTCCATTTCCACCCTCTAAGGAGCAACAGAGAATCATTGACAAATTGGAAGCACTTCTGCCACAAATCGAAAAATATGATAATGCTCAGAATAAACTGGATGATTTGAATAAAACAGTAAAGGACATCATTAAAAAGAGTGTATTGCAGGAAGCAATACAAGGAAAACTTGTTTCACAACTTGAAGAAGAAGGAACAGCCAAAGAACTGCTTGAACAGATAGAGGCAGAGAAGCAAAAACTCGTCAAAGAGGGCAAGCTAAAGAAGTCGGCCCTCAGCGATTCTGTTATCTTTCGTGGTGACGATAACAAGTATTATGAGCAGATAGGTGCAAATTGCAATGATATAACAGATGAAATACCATTCGATTTGCCATACAATTGGGGTTGGTGCAGATTTTCCAATATCGTATCTATGACTATTGGAAAAACACCAGCAAGAGGTGAACAGACTTATTGGATAAACGGCAAATACAATTGGGTTTCAATATCAGATATGGTTGACGGAGGCACAATTTCTACTACAAAAGAAAAGGTTTCAGATTTGGCTGTCAAAGAAATTTTCTCTGCTCCAATCAGTGAAAAGGGAAGTCTTCTTATGAGTTTCAAACTAAGCATTGGTAAAACTTCAATTTTGGATATTGACGCTTATCACAATGAAGCTATTATAACGATACGTCCTGTCATTGATAAAGAATATGCTATGAGGAATTACCTGTTCAAAGTTTTACCTCTAATTGCCAATCTCGGAGAATCTAAAGATGCAATTAAAGGCAAAACTCTGAATAGTAAAAGTTTGGCGAATTTGTTGATACCTTTGCCACCGTTGCAAGAGCAACAACGTATAATAGAACGAATAAATCTGTTATCGAAGCAACTGCGATGATTGTTCAATCTTCAGAACTATTCGTCTCTGCTCCCGCAGTGGTGGAATACCAATAATAAGCCCATAAAACAATTCCTTGTTGAGGTGTGGAATTGCTGCACCTTTCTTAGAATTGCGCAAAGTTTCTTTGTAGAACTGTATGAAAGCCAAGACATAAGGTTCGTGCATAGAGGAACTTATCCATAGTTGCTTGAAAGTGCTACCTATATAACCGTCTTGTGGAACGATGAAAACTTCACCAGAGTTTTCACCGTCCACAAGCATTATATTGTCACCTTTATATACAAGTTTACCTTGTTCTACGATAGTTTCAGAACTTTTACCACGTAAGTATTTTGCATCTAACAAGCATTGCTTGCCAGTGGATTTCAAGCCGTCTGTAAGTTGGCAAACTGCATTTAACCGAGCAATAGACCAAGAACTTGGAAAGTCAAAAGGAAGCTCAATCTCAGTTACTTCGCTCCCTATCTGCTCATAATACTTGATAAAACCTCATTAATTTTACCTACTATTCTTCCTTGTTCTGCCATTGGAGGCAGTGGTAAATACAACTCTTTCAGCCGTTCTTTCCCCAGATTATAAAAAGCAGCACCAGACTTCTTAGTTATTCCTCGCATAGCCTCAATTAAGAATGGACTTTGAAGAAAATATGCAAGTAACAAGGAGTGATTAAAGTCTTGAATGTATGGGCTAATGATGAAGACAAAACCACCAGCACTAACATTTTTGTAGTCTTTTTCTATCACTGCCATTTTACCAATATTCTCCAAACTGGTTACAGCAGGAGTAATGATGCTGTTCTTTTTTAGAATGGTATTCGCTTTGACAAACTCTTTTGACACAAATACGTCATCATCTTTGAATATATACTTATTGGGTAGAATGTTTCCACCACGTAATATTCTAATGCCTTTCTTGTTTGCGTTTGCTTGCTCTTTTTTGAACGAAGCACCTGTCTGTATTTCCAACAAGTCTTTGACTTTGCACCAAACCCATGTTTCGGGTATTTGAAACGGCAAAAACTCATCAATACAAACAGGACTATCGTCTATCAACTCATAATACTTGTTATCGTCACCACGGAAGATGACAGAACCATTGAGGGCTGACTTCTTTAGTTTACCATCGTTGACACGCTTCTGTTTCTCCGCTTTTATCTGGTCAAGTAGTTCTTGTGCTGTACCTTCTTCGGCTATTTGTGGAACGAGTTTTCCTTGTATAGCCTCTTGTAGAATAGACTTTGGTAACTGCTTTGCCAAATAGTTGTCTAATTCTATCTTCTTTTCTAAAAGTTGATTTAATCTCATTTTCAGATGTTCCATATTTATGCTGTTTTGAATTTAGTGTGGGACATCTTCTCATAATAGGAACTCATAGAACAAATCCATGCCTATTTATTAGGACAACATAATGTTTCACTAATAAACGATTAGAAATGGAATTAGACAAATTTGAAGAGTTCCTAAGCCAAGGCAATATGGCTAAGAACACGATTTCGGCATATCTATATGCCGTGAAGGAGTTTGGCTCTCGACACAAAGAGTTGAACAAGAGAAACTTGTTGGTTTACAAGACCTACTTGATTGAGACTTACAAACCAAAGACGGTGAACCTCCGTATTCAGGCGTTGAACAAGTACCTTGTATTTGTAGGCAAGACTAAGCTCCGCTTGAAGTCGGTCAAGGTGCAGCAACGTTCTTATTTGGAGAATGTCATCAGCAATGCCGACTACACCTTCTTGAAGAACAAGTTGAAGAAGGAAGATAACTTGGAATGGTACTTTGTGGTGCGTTTCTTGGCTGCGACTGGTGCCAGAGTGAGCGAACTTGTGCAAATCAAGGTTGAGCACGTGCAAGTAGGCTATTACGACATCTACACCAAGGGTGGCAAGATACGGCGTATCTATATCCCCAAGACATTGCGCACGGAAACAGAAAAGTGGTTGCAGACACTCAACCGTACAAGTGGCTATCTCTTTCTCAATCGCTTTGGCGAGCGTATTACTACAAGAGGCATATCACAGCAGTTGAAGAACTATGCGGTGAAGTATGGCTTGAATGAGAAAGTGGTGTACCCTCA
>OHKY01000410.1_pt1 | contig 18300 bp, 13 predicted proteins | sample 1568941 | NCBI WGS metagenome assembly OHKY01 (sample SAMEA3879521, study PRJEB24766) | human gut metagenome | biome: human-associated habitat; feature: feces | place: USA | collected 1985/1987 | reverse complement strand
CACCGCGCCGAGGCCCCGCTGCCGGACATCGAGCAGATGCTCGCCACGACCCCGACCGAAACCCTGCAACAGGCTGCGGCGGAGAACTACGACGACATACTCTACAACCAGCAACTTTAAAATTCCATGCGCTATGAAACAACTCCTCACTTTTCTTTGCGCGCTCCTCTTCGCCCTCGCAGGCAAGGCCGCGCCCGCCGGTGACGAACTGAAACAGCTTCTGGCCGAAGCCCGGGCTATCGTCAACACGGCCGACAACGCCACCGACCGCCAGATCGACCGTGCCATGGCCGAGGCCCGCAGGGCCGTCGCCAACCAGTCGATCGAAGAGCTGAACAAGGCCGCCCGCGAGCAGGTCGTGCGCGAACTGGGGCTTACCTCGCGCCAGCGCAAGGAGTTCGAACCGCTCTACAAAGCCTACCGCGAGGCGCTCGACAAGGCCGTCAATACCCCGGATGCGGGAACGGACGAGGCCGCTCAACGGCAGGGACTCAAAACCAAGCTCTCGAACATCGCCGCCACGGCGCAGGTCAAACGCGACTACGTGGACAAATTCGCCGCTGTGCTCACCGCCGAGCAGATCCGCCGCCTCTACAACACGGAGGGCGAAATCGGCACCAACATCAAACGTGCCGCCGTCGACCGCCGCCGCAACCAGAACACGCGGCTGAAAGGCAGCGGGCGCATGGTGACGCAGGACTGGGGCAAGGCGGGCGACTACACGGGCATTTCGGCCGCGGCGTTCTTCGACGTCACGGTCAGCCCCACGGCCCGAACCATCAGCGTGACGGCCGACGACAATGTGATCGACTACCTGGTGCTCGAGCGCGACGGCGGGACGCTGAAATTCCGCGTCAACGCCAACAATACGGAGAACATTTCGGTTTCGGTCGTCGTTCCCGCGTCGGCCGCCCTGCGCCAGATATCGGCCGGCTCCTACGGCAAGGTGACCTGCAAGCTGCCGCTGAAAGGGCCCTCGGTCGCGGTTTCCGTTTCGAGCTACGGATCGGTCATCGCCGACATCGACACCCCGGGTACCGCCCAGCTCAACGTGTCGAGCTACGGCAAATTCTCGGGCTCGGTACGCTGCAACGACTGCGAGCTGCGGGTTTCGAGCTACGGGTCGGCACAGGCGCCCGTCGACTGCCGCAACAACTGCCAAGTTACGGTCGGGAGCTACGCCAAGTTCTCGAACGACATCAAAGCTTCCGTCCTGACGCTCAAGATCAGCAGCGGCGCCAGTGTCAGCAGTACGCTGTTCTCGGATGCACTGACGCTGAGCGTCGACAGCTACGCCAAATTCTCCGGCGCGGTGACGGTGAACAGCCGGCAGGCGAAACTGACCGTCAGCAGCGGCGGCTCGTTCAGCGGCACGTTCAGCGGGAATTCGCTCGAGGCGGAAGTCGGCAGTTACGGCAAGATCAACCTGAAAGGGTCGGCACAGGTCGCCAGCGCCGCGGTCAGGGTATCGTCCGGAGCCGTGTTCAGCGCCCCCGAGCTGCGGGTCGCCGATTACGACCTGACCGTATCGAACTATGCCAAGGCCGACGTGTGGTGCTCGGGCACCCTGCGGATAAATGCTTCGACAGCCGCCCGGATAACGTACGACGGCCCTTGCAGGGTCGAATCGCTCACCGACAACATACGGCGCAGAAAGTAAATACAAACACCATAAGCGTATTTACGGGAAAGGGACGGAATCCGGTGCGGATCCGTCCCTTTCGGGTTTGCGGCAGTGCATTGCGCTATTCGATGCCGCGGATATGCTTCTCCCATTTCCAGGCTGCCGCGAGTGTCTGGTCGAGCGAACGTTCGGCCTTCCAACCCAGTTCGTCGTTGGCATACGACGGATCGGCCCAGATGGCCACGATGTCGCCCGCACGGCGGCCGACGATCTTATAGTTGAGTTTCAGATTGTTCACCTCTTCGAACTTGCGAACCAGCTCCAGCACCGAAACCCCGCGTCCCGTGCCGATGTTGAAGACCTCGTACCGTGCCTTGTTCCTGTCCTCGATCATGCGCCGGATCGCCGCCACATGCGCCTTCGCCAGGTCTACCACGTCGATATAGTCGCGGATGTTCGAGCCGTCGGGCGTCGGGTAGTCGTCCCCGAACACCGACAGGCATTCGCGGATGCCTGCGGCGGTCTGCGTAATGTAGGGCACCAGGTTCTGCGGCACGCCGCGCGGCAGCTCGCCGATCAGCGCCGACGGGTGCGCCCCGATCGGGTTGAAATAACGCAGCGCAATGCCTTTCAGCCCCTCGTAGGCGGCCAGCGAGTCGCGCAGGATATCCTCGCACATCTGCTTCGTGTTGCCGTAGGGCGACGTGGCGGGCTTGCGGGGCGTCTGCTCCGTGACGGGCAGCACGTCGGCCTCGCCGTAGACGGTGCACGACGACGAGAAGACGATGTTCTGCCGCCCGTACTCGCGCATCAGGCCGATGACGTTCATGAACGACATGAGGTTGTTGCGGTAATATTCCAACGGTTTGCTCACCGATTCGCCCACGGCCTTCGACGCCGCGAAATGGATTACCGAATCGAAGTCGTATTTTTCGAACACCCGGGCAAAGGCGTCGCGGTCGCAGCAGTCGGCCTTTTCGAACGGGACGTCGACGCCCGTGATCCTGCGCACGCCCTCGACTGCATCCATGTCGCTGTTCGAGAGATTGTCGACGATCACCACGTCGTACCCCGCACCGATCAATTCCACGGCGGTGTGCGAACCGATATAACCGGCGCCGCCGCTGACCAAAACACACGATTTTTTCATAAGTTGACGGTTTTTATTCGAACTACAAATATATCAAAAAAATACGCTCGTCCGCCAATTAGCCCCGAAAACCTCGGCCGCCGCCGGAAAATCCTTTCCCGGAGGGCTTCCGGCCTGCCCTGCGGCTGCGGCCGGGACATGCGGCGGGACGCCGTACCCGGGGATCGCCCGACGGCCTGCCAGGAGCGGGGGAAAGTCCGTCCCGGCCACGGAAGCTAACAAATTGTAACCCCGACATGGAAAAAAGCGGGAGGGCGGTGGCTGTTTTCGAAAATTAATCGTATATTTGCTAACAGATTGACACCTCACACACCGGAAATTCATCAAAACATTAACGGATATGTACGGAAAAATCAAAGAACATCTGCAGCAAGAACTTGCTGAAATCAAGGCTGCAGGGCTCTACAAGAGCGAACGGGTCATTACTTCGCCGCAACGTGCGGAGATCGAAGTTGCAGGTCGTAAGGTGCTAAACTTCTGCGCCAACAATTACCTCGGGCTTTCGGACAACCCGCGCCTGATCGAGGCGGCGAAAAAAGCCATGGACAACCGCGGCTACGGCATGTCGTCGGTGCGCTTCATCTGCGGCTGCCAGGACATCCACAAGGAGCTCGAAAAGGCCGTTGCCGACTACTTCGGCACGGAGGACACGATTCTCTACGCCGCCTGTTTCGATGCCAACGGGGGTGTCTTCGAACCGCTCTTCGGCGAACAGGACGCCATCATCTCAGACGCCCTGAACCACGCCTCGATCATCGACGGCGTGCGTCTCTGCAAAGCCGTACGTTACCGCTACGCCAATGCCGACATGGCCGACCTGGAGGAGTGCCTCAAAAAAGCGCAGGCACAGCGTTTCCGCATCATCTGCACCGACGGCGTGTTTTCGATGGACGGCAATGCCGCCCCGCTCGACGAAATCTGCGCCCTGGCCGAGAAATACGACGCCCTGGTCATGGTCGACGAGTGCCACTCGGCAGGCGTGCTGGGCAAAACCGGCCGCGGCATCACCGAACTCTACGACCGGCACGGCCAGGTCGACATCCTGACGGGCACGCTGGGCAAGGCCTTCGGCGGCGCCGTAGGCGGCTTCACCACCGGCCGCATGGAGATCATCGACATGCTGCGCCAGCGTTCGCGTCCCTACCTCTTCTCCAACTCGCTGCCCCCCGCCGTCGTAGGTGCCGGGATCGAGATGTTCAGGATGCTCGCCGAGAGCAATGAACTGCACGACCGTCTGGTGACCAACGTCGAACATTTCCGCGAGGGGATGATGGCCGCAGGCTTCGACATCAAACCCACCCAGTCGGCCATCTGCGCCGTGATGCTCTACGACGCCAAGCTGTCGCAGGACTTCGCCGCCAGGTTGCAGGACGAAGGCGTATTCGTCACGGGATTCTACTATCCCGTCGTGCCGAAAGGCCAGGCCCGCATCCGCGTGCAGGTGTCGGCAGGCCATACCACCGACCAGCTGGATCGTTGCATCGCAGCCTTCACCAAGGTCGGCAAAGAACTGAATGTCATCAAATAACCAATCCTCATATGCCTAAGACCTCATTAGACGCAATCGACCGCAAGATCCTCAAATACCTGATCAAGAATGCGCGCATGCCTTTCCTCGAGATCGCCCGCGAATGCGGCATCTCGGGCGCTGCGATCCACCAGCGCATCCGCAAGCTCGACGATTCGGGCGTGATCCTGGGCAGCCGCCTGATCGTAGACCCCAAGATGATGGGCTTCGACGTCTGCGCCCACATCAGCATCACGCTCAAAGACCCGCAGCTGCTCAAGCAGACCGTGGAGCAGCTCAAGGAAATCCCCGAAATCGTGGAGGCGCATTTCATCACCGGATCGGGCAACATCCTCGTGAAACTCTACTGCGTGGACAACGAACACCTCATGCGTACGATCTTCGACGGCATCCTGCGTATCCAGGGCGTCGCCTCGACCGAGACGCAGATCTCGCTGCAGGAGGCGTTCCAGCGCCAGGTGAACATCGACTTCATCGAGGAGTAGTCCGCACGACGCCCCTTTCACAAAGGCGGAGGCCGGAAATCCCGGCTTCCGCCTTTGTGTCCGTGCATGCCGGGGCACAGGCCGCTGTCCCCGGCCCCGGACGCACAAAGAAAGTACCCCGCCCATAAGGCGGGGTACCCCGGCAAACAATTGTTTAACTGATGATTATCCCGCAAGTTTACTTAGCGGAATCCGAAGCTTCCGATGCGGAGGAGGAGTTGCCCTCACTTGTGCTTGTACTCTCAACCTTATTCTCCTCCTTGGCTGATTCTCCGGCAGTCGAATCAGTCTTATCCGCATCGCCGGACTCCGATTTCTCCTGTTCATCGGTAGCCGGGGACTCCGTTGCGGGAGCCGCAGCTTCGGTCGCCGCGGAGGCGTCCTTCTTCTCGGGCTGCTGTGCGCATGCGAATGCGCTCCCAGCCATCAGCATCAAAGCTGCCATCGTTACAATTGTCTTTTTCATAGCTCTTAATGATTTAAGGTTCCACTTCATTTCTTCAGGTTCGTAATTTGTCCCGTCGACCTTTCTGACTTTGGAAAGTCCAAGAGGCGTGCCATGCGGACAGAAAACGAAAAACCGCTGAATTACAGCGGTTAACAAAACGTGCCACAATCGGCGGTATGTGGAAAAGTGTGGAATCGCGCCACAGGTATGTGGAAAAATTCCACACGCAGGCGCATCACTCGATCCCGTATAGGTGCAATTTGTTGTAAAGGGTCTTGCGGTCGATGCCGAGCAGTTTGGCGGCCTGCGACTTGTTTCCCCCGGCCATGGACAGGGCGCGGCGTATCTGCTCCTCCTCGCCGGCCGGGTTGCGCAACGGCACCGCAGCCGCACCGGAAACCCCGGCGATTTCGGCCGGCAGTTCGCGGCAGGAGATATAATCGCCCCGGCAGAGCAGCGTCGCCGACATCACCGTGTTCTTCATCTGCCGCAGGTTTCCCGGCCAGTCATAACGCACCATGGCCGCAGCGGCTTCGCCGTCGAACCCGACGATATGCTTGTCCAGCTGGCGGTTGGCCTGGTCGAGGAAAAAATCGGCATACAGCATGATATCCTCGCGCATCTGCCTCACTTCGGGCATACGGAGCGTAAATTCGTTGATACGGTGGTAGAGGTCGGCACGGAACGTCCCGCGCGCGATCGCCGCTTCGAGGTCTTCGTTGGTCGCTGCGACCAGCCGGATGTCGACAGGGACTTCGCGGTTGCTGCCCACGGGACGGATGCGGCGCTCCTGCAAGGCCCGCAACAATTGCACCTGGGTTTCATAGGTAAGGTTCCCCACCTCGTCCAGAAAGAGCGTGCCGCCGCTGGCCGCTTCGAAGGCGCCCGTCTTATCGCCGACAGCCCCCGTGAACGACCCCTTGACATGGCCGAAGAACTCCGAAGCAGCCAGGTCGCGCGGAATGGCGCCGCAATCGACCGCCACGAACGGCTTTCCGGCGCGCTTGCTCTGGCGGTGGATCAGCTGCGCCACATGTTCCTTGCCCGTGCCGCTGGCGCCGTTCACCAAGACCGACATGTTCGTCGGCGCGACGAGCCGCACATATTCGTAGAGCTGCCGCGCGGCATCGCTCTGCCCCTCGATATAGTTGGGCATATCCCCGCCCGCAGCCCGGGAAGTCTCCGGCGCCTTTTCCGGCGTTACCGGGGGGACATCGCCCACGGGCGCCGGGGCATCAAGCGCCTCGCGGATCTTTTTCAGCAATTCGTCGGGATTGACGGGCTTGGCGACGTAGTCGCGGGCGCCGAGTTTCATGCAGCGCACGGCGTTCTGGATCTCGGCATAGCTCGTCATTACGATCACGGGCACTTCGATCCGCTGCCCCGACATCCACTGCAAAAGGGCGATTCCGTCCTCGTCGGGCAACCGCATATCGCTCAGCACGAGCGAGAACCCTCCTTCCGCAAGAGCCGTCCGGGCTGCCGCCGCACTGGCTGCGGTCTGTGTCCCGAACCCTTTTTTCGAGAGCCAGGTCTTGAGCATCAGGCCGAAGGTGATGTCGTCGTCTACGATCAGAATCCGTTCCATATTCACGACAAAGATACCTTTTTTTGCGCTTCCGCGATAATCGCACGGATATTTTCTGCCGCCGTGCGTACCTCCCGGCATAACGTGTCGGTCAGGGGGCCTTCCCAGCTTTCCGCCGTCCGCAGCGCCGCCGCCACCTGCACGGCCCCGAGCATCGTGAAGATCGGCGTCATCTTGTGCGCCACGGCTTTCAGTGCCGCCGTATCGCCTTCGTCCAACGCCCGCTCCAGCAGGGCACAGTTGGCCGCGCCCTGCTCTGCGAAGGATTCCAGAATTCCCCGTGCCGCCGCCGTGTCGTCACCCGCATAGGCCGTCAGAGCGCTGAAATCCACTCCGTCCGCCTGTTCCGCCCCGGCCGCGGCAACCCCGCACCCGACGGGCGCCACCGCGGCATCCGCGCCGCAGACGGTGTTCAGCACGGCAACCAGTTCATTCGCCGTAAACGGCTTGCGCAGGCATCCCGCGAACCCGCGTGCCGAGAAATCCCCGGCATCCATCTCCCCGCGCGCCGAAACGGCCACCACGGGAATTGCAGAGTCGACCCCGCGCACCGCGGCCAATACGCTAAACCCGTCGGCCGACGGCATCTGTATATCGGTAAAAACAGCGTCGAACACCCCTTCGGCCACCAGTTTGGCGGCATATTCGGGATACTGGCAGCACTCGGCAGCCACCCCGGCCTGGCGGCACATCCCGGCAGTCATCTCCAGTTGCAGCGGGTCGTCGTCGATCAGCAGTACCTTCAAGTCCGGGCGGGCGGCCGTGCGGGCAGGCTGCTGCGGGCCGTCGGGTTTCTTCCCGCTGCTGCGGCCTACCGGTACCGAGACGATGAACTTACTGCCCTCGCCCAGGCGGCTTTCGAGCGAGATGCTGCCGCCGAGCAGTTTTACCAGACGGTCGACGATCGAAAGCCCCAGACCGAACCCGTCGACGCCCTGCGCCGAACGCAGGCGTACGAACTCCTGGAAAATGCGTTCTTTCTCCTCGCGGCCGATGCCCCGCCCGGTGTCGCGCACGGAGAATACCAGCCGTCCTTCCACGACGTCGGCCCGGATCGTCACACTGCCCTCGTCCGTAAATTTCAGCGCATTGGATATCAGGTTATCGGCAACCTGGCGGATCCGGAAAGGATCGCCCATCACCTCGTCCCCGGCCCCCGGCCCGGCTTCGAGCACCAGGGCGATGCCCTTTGCCTGGGCCATGGCCGCAAACCCCTCGCGGATCGTCTCGAACAGTTGTGCCGGGCAGAACGCCACGTTGTCGACGTCGACCTTGTTGATATCGAGCCGGTAGAAGTCCAACAGGCTGTTGACCAGCGCCAGCAGGTGCTCCGACGACTCCTTCATATTGTGCAGGTAAAGTCCCTCTCGTTTGCCCGTGGTGAGGCGCGAAAGCAGATCGATATACCCCATCACCGACCCCAGCGGCGCCTTGATGTCGTGCGTGATGGCCAGCATCAGCTTCTCACGCGCTGCCAGCAGCGCCTCGTTGTCGCGGTTGGCCCGTTCGAGCGCCCTCCGGTAACGGTTGCTGCGGTTGATATCCCGCAGCAGGATACCCACGAACAACAGCATCAGCACGACGGCGACGGCGGCGATACCGCCCAGCACGTACGACGACCGGCGACGGATAGCCTCCGTCTGGTCGATCTTGCCCAGCAGGAACGCCGTATCCTCGGCTTCGAAATCCATGATGAGGCGGTAAATCTTCGTATTCACCAGTTCGTTGCTGTAGCGGAGGCGCATCCCTTCGTCCCACGCCCGGTCGTAAATGCCGATGCGGTCGCTGGTCACCCGATCCTGCAACGTCCTGAGGACGATGGCGATCGTATCCTTCACGGCCGTCGCGGGGAGCGAATCGACGACCCGCTCACGGTGGGAGATCACGATGCTCGAATCCTCTTTGGGAGGACTGAACAGGTCGGCGAAACGGCGGAAGAAATTGCGCTTGCGCCGCGGCACCGCCACGGACAGCGTATCCTGCACCACCGTACGCACCGACACGCTGTCGCGCAGAACCCCCACGCTGTCCACACTGTCCGCCGGGCCGATCAGCTCGCGGATATTCTTGTCCAGCAGGCTGGCCGTAGCCGCCGAACGGATCGTCCGCCGCAGGTTCATCGTCCGCCGCTCCTTGTCGCCCAGCAGCCTCACAATGCTGTCCAGGCGCATCGTCTGGAGCGAATCCTGCTCCCCGGCCAGGTTGCGCAACGAGTCGATATAGCCGCGCACGGTGCGCAATTCACGTTTGTACCGCGCCTCGTAAGACTTGTATCCGGCGATCATCAGCTGGCCGTAACTCTCGGCCTGGTAGAGGTGGTAGAGGGTTTGTCCCACGACATTGCGCTTGGTGTGCAGCAGCGAATAACTGCCGTCGGAGGTCGAAAAACGCACCACCGCACGGTAAACATACCCGACTGAAAGGACGCATACGGCAATCAGGATGACATAGCCCGCGACGATCTTGGTTTTGACGAATTTCGACTCTTTCATACCCCCAAAGATAGTAAAAACCGGGAAAATCCCGGCACCCGCCGATTTCGCACGGGGCGGACGGCCCGGCAGCACGAAAACAAACCGGGCCGCACGACAACGTACGGCCCGATTATTCCGCGTTTCGCGGTGCGGACTAATACTTATACCGCATCCACTTGTACAGCTCCTTGAACGTCGGCTTTTTGCCGTACATGAAGATACCCACGCGATAGATCTTCGCCGCAAACCACACCATCGCCGTAAACGAGGCGTAGAGGATCACCAGCGAGAGGATTATCTCCCACAGGGGGATGCCGTAAGGGATACGCGCCATCATCACCACGGGCGACGTGAAGGGGATCATCGAGAACCAGAAGGCCATCTGCGAGTTGGGGTCGTTCACGACCGATATCATCACCAGCAGGGCGAGGATGATCGGAATCGTGATCGGCGTCTGCAACTGCTGCGCATCCTGGATGCTGTCCACGGCCGAACCCACCGCGGCGAACATCGCCGAATAGAACAGGTAACCGCCGAAGACGAACAGCAGCAGGTAGGCGAAGATGCGGAGGATAAAGCCGAAGTCCGTAACGGCCGCTATCACCTGCAACATCTCCGGGTTCACGTCGATCGCAGCCGCTGCGCCGGGAACCCCCTGCTGCATGGCCTGCACGCCCTCCATCATTTCGGGCGGCATCATCTGCGCCACCGCAAGCGCCCCTACGACGCACAGCGCGCCCCAGATCAGCACCTGCACGACGGCAACCGACGCCACGCCGAGTATCTTGCCCAGCATCAGGTCGAAAGGCCTCACCGACGAAACCATCACCTCCAGCACGCGGCTGTTCTTCTCCTCGATCACGGACTGCATAACCATCGAACCGTAGATCAGCAGGAACATGTAAAGGATCATGCCCAGCACGAAGCCCATCCCCGTGGCTACCACCGACGATTTGGCGTGCGCCTCCTCTTCCTGCGACTCGTCGTTGCGGAAAGTCTGCATACCGACGCGGGTCTTCACCTCCTGAAGTATCTGCGACAGGTTTTCGATGTTGTATGACTTGAGTTTCTCGGCCTCGATGATATCCTCGATCTGCCCCGTGATGTTGCTTTCGACCGACAGCGACGACGACGAATTGGCATACAGTTTCACGTTGTTGGGGTTGGTGAGGATGTCCGAACCGATGTAGAGCACGCCGAACTTGTCGGTCAGCTCCTTGCGCGCGGCCTCGGTCGAAAGGTCGGTGGACTCGAATATCAGCTCCTTGCCGCTTTGCAGCCTGGGGGCTATCAGCCCGCTCTCGTCGATCACGGCGATATGTTTCTCGTCGCCGCCCGAATACTTCATGATGAGCATCGGGGCGAACATCAGGCCGACCATCAGCAGCGGCATCAGCAGCGTGGTGATGATGAAGGATTTTTTACGGACGCGCTCGTTGAATTCGCGTCCTATGATGATACCTACTTGTGACATGGTTTTACTTGTTTTTATGAGTTTTGTTCCCGAAGAGATTGATTAGCTGCGCCGCGACGAGCAGCCCCACGCAGATGTAGGCCCGCGGCGCAACCCGCTCCCCGGCACAGACGTCGTAAAAGAGGATGCCCAGTGCCGCGACGACGAAGACGGAGCTGACGATCTTGCTGTTCATGGCCGGCTAAAGGTTCCCGCTGACGGCGCGGATGAATATGTCGTTCATCGACGGGATGATCTCCTGGAACGAGCGCAGCTCGACGGCGTCGTTCACGGCGGCGATCACTGCGCGCACCTCCTCGTCGCGCCCGACATGGAGTTTGAGCGTAGCGTATACCGACTTGTCCTGCGAACCTTCGAGTATCTCGCAGCGGCCTTCGACGGCACGGCGCAGCGCCGCCTCATCGCCCCGGTAGGCCACTTCGAAGATGTTTGCCCCGTGCCTGCGGCGTATGTCGTCGACACACCCCGAGAGGATGTTGCGCGACTTGTTGATCAGCGTGATGTGGTCGCAGATCTCCTCCACGGACGACATGTTGTGCGTCGAGAAGATGATCGTGGAGCCCTTGTCGCGCAGGGCGAGGATCTCCTCCTTCAGGAGGTTGGCATTGATCGGGTCGAAGCCCGAGAAAGGCTCGTCGAAGATCAGCAGTTCGGGTTCGTGCAGCACCGTGACGATAAACTGCACCTTCTGGGCCATGCCCTTCGAGAGCTCCTCGATCTTCTTGTCCCACCAGTCCTGGATACCGAACTTCACGAACCACTGCTTGAGCCGCACGACGGCTTCGCGGCGCGAAAGCCCTTTCAGGCGTGCGAAGAAAACGGCCTGTTCGCCGACCTTCATCTTCTTGTAAAGGCCACGTTCCTCGGGCAGGTAACCGATACGGTAAACATCCGCAGGCGTGATCTCGCGGTCACCGAACAACACGCGGCCGCTGTCGGGCGCCGTGATGCGGTTGATGATGCGGATCAGCGTCGTCTTGCCGGCCCCGTTGGGGCCAAGCAACCCGTAGACCGAACCTCGGGGGATTGCGAGCGATACGTCGTCGAGGGCCTTGTGCCCGGCGTATTGCTTGGTGACATGTTCTACTGTGAGTAAATCCATGGTCGCTGAGAGTTATTTTTAGGGTTTGTTCGGCGACAAATATAACAACAATTTTTGAATATCAAAAAATATTTATCGTTTTTCGATATAATCAACATAGCAACCCGCCCGGCAGGGAAACAAAAAGGCGGCAGGGATTACCCTGCCGCCGGCATATCGATCGGGGCGGCACCCGCCTACCAGATAACCACGCGCTCCTCCTCGGGCATGAACATCTCCCCGTCGGTCATACTGAACGCATCGTAGAAATCCTGCAGATTACGCAGCGTGGCGTTCACACGCCATTTGCCCAGCGAGTGTACGTCGAGCTTCGTAAGACGTGCGATCTCCTCGTCGCGGATATTCTGCGCCCACAGCGTAGCGTAAGCCAGGTAGAACCGCTGGTCGGCGGTGAATCCGTCGATCGGCGCGGGCTCGGTGCCGTTCAGCGAGTTACGGAACGCCGTATGGGAAACGCGCAGGCCGCCCTGGTCGGCGATGTTCTCGCCCAGGCTGAGGGAGCCGTTGGCCATAATCGCAGGCTGGCCGTCCTTGGCGGGCAGCACCTCGATCGCGTCGAACTGCTTTACGAGGATGTCGGTCTTGGCCTTGAACGCAGCAGCGTCCTCCTCCGTCCACCAGTTGTTCATGTTGCCGTCCTTGTCGAAGTTGCGGCCCTGGTCGTCGAACCCGTGGGTCATCTCGTGGCCGATCACCACGCCGATGGCACCGTAGTTCACGGCGTCGTCAGCCTCGGGGTTGTAGAACGGCGGCTGGAGGATGGCTGCCGGGAAGCAGATCTCGTTGGTCGTCGGGTTGTAGTAGGCGTTCACCGTCTGGGGCGACATGTGCCACTCGTCCTTATCGACAGGCTTGCCGAGCTTCGAAATATTGTCGGCCGTATACCAGAGGCTGGCATTCACGATGTTCTCGAAATAGCTCTTCGAGGGGTCGATCGCCAGCGTCGAATAGTCCTTCCACTTGTCCGGGTAACCGATCTTCACCGTGAAGGCCGCCAGTTTTTCCTGAGCCTTGGCCTTCGTGGCGTCCGACATCCAGTCCAGCGCCGCGATATGCTGCCCGAGCGCCGTCTGCAGGTTCTTCACCAGCCCGAGCATACGCTCCTTGTCCTTTGCGGGGAAATATTTGGCGACATACATCTCGCCCACGGCCTCGGAAAGGATGCCGTTGGGCACCGACATGGCTCGCTTCCAGCGGGGTTTCATCTCCTGCTGGCCGGCCATCGCCTTGCCGTAGAAATCGAACGATGCCTGCTGGAAATCGTCGCTCAGGTACGACGCGGCATCGTCCAGGTACTGCGCCGCAAGGTAGTAACGGATATCCTCCAGCGGAGCGTTCTTCATCAGGTCGTTGGCGTTGGCGATCGACGATTTCGTCGTCACGATGATCGTGTCGAAGTCGCCGATGCCCATGGCTTTATAGTAAGCGGGCCAGTCTATGGCATCGTAGGTCTTCTCGAACTCGGCCTTCGCCGTGGGGTTGTACTGTGCCGGTATGTCGCGCAACTCGGTGTTCGACCAAGACTTCTCGGCCAGTTTCGTCTCGATGTTCATCACACCGGCCACGGCTTTCTCGATGTCTGCCTCAGGAATGCCTGCAAGACGGAAAAGCTTGCCCAGATACTCCTTGTAGGCCGTCCGGATATTCTCGTTCTCGGGGTCGAGGTAGTAATCGCGGTCGCCCATCGTGAGGCCCGACTGCGAGATATAAAGGGCATTGATATCGCTGTTCATCAAGTCAGCCTGCACACCCACGGAAAAGAAGGGGTTGGCGATCGCCGTGTGGAGTCCGGCAATGGCACCGGTCAGCTGTGCACGGTCGCCGATGGCGAGGATCTCCCCGACGGCGTCCTTCACCGGGGCTACACCCTCGGCGTTCAGGCGCACCGAATCGAGCCCCATCTTATAGAGGTCGGAAATCTTCTGCTCGATGCTGCCGGGCTCGGCCTTCATCTTGGTCATCTCCGAGAAAAGCTCGTTGATACGCTTTTCGTTGTTGTCGCGCAGGATATCGAACGAACCGTAGCGCGAATATTCCGGTTTGAGGGGGTTGTTCTTCTGCCAGCCGCCCGTGGCGTACTCGTAGAAATCGGCGTTCGGGGCTACCGAAAGGTCGAAGTTGGCCAGGTCGATGGCCGGGGTTTTGGATGTATTCTGACAACTTGCCATACAAGCTATTGTTGCAGCGAAAAGAATGATTTTTTTCATTGTGTTCGGGTTTTTTAGTGACGACAGGGGTGTCCGACCATGCCGGAACACCCCTTGTCTTTATTTCGGATCTGGATCGGAATGTCGGCTTATTTGCGGATCGCCGCCACACCCGGAAGCACCTTGCCTTCCATGTATTCGAGCAGGGCGCCGCCGCCGGTCGAAACATACGAAACCTTGTCCGCCAGGCCGAACTTGTTGATGCACGCCACCGAATCGCCGCCGCCGATGAGCGAGTAGGCACCCTTCGAGGTAGCCTCGGCGATAGCCTCGGCCACGGCGCGCGAACCGGTTGCGAACTTGTCAATCTCGAACACGCCCACGGGGCCGTTCCAGAGGATCGTCTTGCACTTGAGGATCTCCTCGCGGAACACCTTCTTGCCTTCCTCGGCGATGTCGACGCCTTCCCAGCCGTCGGGAATATTGTTGGCGGGAGCCACATCGGTGTTGGCATCGGCCGAGAATGCGTCGGCGATCAGCGCGTCGGGCGACATCACGACCTTCACACCCTTCTGCTTGGCTTTGGCCAGGATATCGAGTGCCGTCTGGAACTGGTCGGGCTCACAAATCGAATTGCCGACCTTACCGCCCTCCGCAGCCGCGAAGGTATAGGTCATACCGCCGCCCAGGATGAGGACGTCCACCTTCTCCAGGAGATTCTCGATGATGGTGATCTTGGTCGAGACCTTCGAACCGCCCAGGATGGCGCAGAACGGGCGCTGCGGGTTAAGCATAATGCCGTCGATGGCCTTCAGCTCGTTCTCCATCACATAGCCGAACATCTTGTCGTTGGGGAAATAATCGGCGATCAGCGCCGTCGAAGCGTGTGCGCGGTGCGCCGTACCGAACGCATCGTTGATGTAGCAATCGGCATACGAAGCGAGCCGCTTGACGAACTCTTTCTGCGGGCCCTCTTTGAGCGCCTTCTTGGCAGCCTTCTTCTCCTCGTCGGTAGCGTCTTCGGCCAGACCGCGGGGCTTGCCCTCCTCCTCGGCATAGAAACGCAGGTTTTCGAGCAGCATCACCTCGCCGGGCTTGAGGTTTGCAGCCATCTCGGCGGCCTTCTCGCCCATGCAGTCGCCGGCAAACATCACCTTCACGCCCAGGCGTTTCTCGATGGCGGGGACGATCTGCTCCAGCGAGAACTTGGGATCGGGATTCTTCTTGGGACGCCCCAGGTGCGACATCAGGATGACCGAGCCGCCCTTTTCGAGCACCTTCTTGATGGTGGGGATCGCCGCACGGATGCGGGTATCGTCCGTTACCTCGCCCTTCTCGTTGAGGGGCACGTTGAAATCCACGCGGATGATCGCGCGCTTGCCTTTGAAATCGTAATTGTCGATTGCGAACATAGCTCTTTGATTTTGAATTATTTTGTTGAATTGATCTTTCAAATACGCATTACCGGGGCAAATTTATGAAAATAATTTAAAAAAGTGTTATTCCGATAACAGAAAAAATAATGCGCCCGGCGCCACGGCACGCTAATAGAACGTCCCCTTGGGCGCGAAGATCGCGTACCCGAAATTGAACGTCAGGTACATGTTCTTCCAGTTGCGCAGGTCGTATTTGGTCAGGGCCAGGCTGACCGGGCCGATCGGCGTATGGTAGACCAGCGACGCCTCGGCGATATAGTGCCAGCGCTTATCTTCCACCGGGCCTGACACCCCGGGTACGAAACTGCGTTTCTCGCGGAACATGGCGTAGAAACCCGTGCGCAGGAAGAAGTTGGGCATCAGGTCGAAAGTCGGCATCACGCCGCCCGCCGCGAACCGCTTGCCCCGGAAGTCGGGCATGTAAATCATCTGCGCGTGAGGCACCGGCTCGTAAGCCGGCATCGACATCACCGTGGCCCCCTCGGTCGTGAACTCGGGATGGTTCGTGATCACGCCGTCGACGTTCAGCCCCAGCGAAAACCAGCTGCAGCCCGGCATGTCGAAATACTTGTCCCACGTAAGCCGCGCCCCGACCCACTGGCGGGACGTCCGCGACAGGAACTTTTCGGCATCGAACGGCTCGTATTTATCGCGCCCCGTGACGAAGATGCCCGACAGTTTCAGGTCGGAACCCCGGCGGGGATAGAGGAACTTGTCGAGCGTATTACGCGCCAGCTCGGCCTTGATCCCGAAGAACGAATAGCGCGAATGGTCGGTATCGTCGGCGAAAAGCTCGTCGGAATCGTACCGGTAATTGACATGCCCGCCGTTGGCGCGGATCAGGAAGACGCCGCGGTGGGCGAGGGGCATTCCGGCGGCCACCGAGAAGAAACTTTCGCTGTTCTTGACCTGCCGCGTGTTGTCGATTTTGGTGATGTTGCCGAATGAACCGTGGCGGAAATTCCGCACGGCGAAATTGTAGGAGTAATCCAGGAACACGGGTTTCCACATGTAGAAATCCGTGCGCCCTCCGATCGTACCCCACGTATAGATCGGCCCGAGGTAGAGGTCGGCGCCCAACTGCTGCCCCACACGGCCGATCGTCTGGTAATTGACGCCGATGTAGGCCTGGTTGAAGGCCGTCGAGGAGACGTTGCCGCCGATCGTGATCTTGAAGTTGGGTTTGGTATGGAACTTTGCCCGGAACGAATAGCGCTCCGTCACGGTGTCGTATGTCACGTGCGGGAAATCCATCGTGAAATCGCCGTCCGCAAGCACCGCGTAGAGGTTGTCGCGCAATTCGGAAAAACCCATCGGGCGCTGGCGCCCGGGGGTTCGGCGGTCTACCTTCACGAAGTCGCGGATATAGGCCTCGGGCGCCGAGGAGAGCCCTTCGAGCTTATAGTCGTTGAAGACCAGCGGCGGGCATTTGGCGCGGAACTCCTCGCGCCGCTCGGCATAGCGCCGGGGTGACCAGCGTTCGGAAACCCGCTCCAGGATCTGCGGCATGACGGCCATCGCATCTTCATAACCGGCATCCATCACGGCCACGGCGCTGTCGAAATCGAGCATGTTGACATCCACGGCACGGCGAACCGTGACGCTGCGCCCTTTGGGCAGGTCGTAATCCGTATCGTGCATCGCCAGCATGAAAGCCTGGTCGAGGATGTTGATGTCCTCGCCCGGCGGGGTATTGCCCGCCGTGCAGATACTGCCCACGATCAGGTCGGGACGGAACCCCACGTCGAGCGGACGCCACGGGAAGTTGTCGTAAATACCGCCGTCGTAGAGCAGCATCGAATCGACTTTCATCGGTTTGAACACCAGCGGGATGGACATCGACGAGCGCACGGCTTCGCACAGGTCGCCGTTGCGCATCACCACCGGCTCGCGGGCGTTCATATCGCTCGACACGCAGAGGAAAGGCACCATCAGACGGTCGAAGTCGCCGCCGGCAGCCGCCGAGGCCGGCGCGAACAGCTCCGTAAGCGCCATCTCGATCGGCGTCGAAGAAATCAGGTTCGTCACACGGAAACGCTTGCCCGAATTACCCAGGTTCAGGCGCACGCTGATAAACGACGGGTTGTGGCCGATCTGCTGGTAGTAGGGGGTATAGCGGGGGTCGATACGCCCCGACACCCACTCCTTGACCACGCCCGAAGCGACGATCTCCCGCATCTGGGCAGGGGAGTAGCCCGCGGCATACATGGCCGCGATGATCGAGCCCATCGAGGTGCCCGCCACGTAATCGATCGGCACGCCGTTCTCCTCGAGGGCTTCGAGCACGCCTATATGGTAGAGTCCCTTTGCGCCGCCGCCGCTCATCACGACGCCCACCGAGCGGGGACGTGCAGTCCCGTCGTCGGGGTTCTGCGCCCCGGCGACCGTCGCAGCGAGCAACAGCACCGAGATAAATGAGAGGGTTTTACGCAACATATCTCAATTTTTTTATAACTTTGCACGTTATACTTAACGTAATAAGACGGGTAAAAATACGGAAAAAGCGTAAACAATCAAAATATGACCGACAAAATCAATGAACTTCTCCGACGTGTCGAAGAGTTCAAACCGAAGGCAGCGGCCGAGATCGAGGAGTTCCGCATCAAAGTGCTCGGCAAGAAGGGCGAACTGAACGCCCTGATGGAAGAGTTCAAGACGGTGGCCCCGGAGCTCAAGCGCGAAATGGGGCAGCAGCTCAACAAACTCAAGGTCACGGCCCTCGACCGCATAAACGCCCTGCGCGAGCAACTTCAGGACGCAATCGCCGACGACGGCGCTGCGACCGAAGACATGACCCGTCCCGGTTCGGCCGAGCAGTTGGGGTCGCGCCACCCGATCTCGATC
>OHKY01000401.1_pt1 | contig 18733 bp, 12 predicted proteins | sample 1568941 | NCBI WGS metagenome assembly OHKY01 (sample SAMEA3879521, study PRJEB24766) | human gut metagenome | biome: human-associated habitat; feature: feces | place: USA | collected 1985/1987 | reverse complement strand
TTTCGCTATTCGTCCCATACGAAAGTACCGGCTGCTCCCGGTTCGAGTTCGAGTTCCGCGAAACGTCCGTTGTATTGGATACGAATACTGCGCCGCGACCAGGAGTCATTGGCTGCAACGAGCACGATTCGCCCGTCGGGGGTGCGGAACGCCACGTTGGCAGCCACGCCGGCATGCTCGGTGACGTTCGTGCGGAATACATTGGGCCGCTGCTCGTCTTCGCAGATGGAAACGCTCCTGTCGCCGGGAGCGGTCGAGGCGATGCGCACGGAGCCCGGGCGCACGAATTTCGATGCGTGGGCAATGACGTAATAGGCCAGGTTGCGCGATACCGAATCCTTGTCGATGGTCAGCGCGCCCTGGCACATCGAGCAGCCGCCGTTGTCCGTGTGCGGGTCATTGAGGGGATCGGCCGCGAGGTTCCACAGCACCACGTTGCGGCTCCAGTTGCGCATGATGCCGACTATGAGCCGCTCGACGGCCGGGGCGATTGCGATTTGCCGTTGTCCGGGACGTTCGGTGGTCATCTGTTCGGTGAAATAAATCTCCTTGTCCGGACGCGCTTCGTGGACGTAGCTCATGGCGCTCAGGTCGCCGCGGTAGTGATGGAAAGCAGCTCCCGTGACATATTTTGCGGCCTCCGGGTCGTTGTAAACAGCCAGTGCGTAGTCCGGCCGGTCGCAGTTGTGGTCGAAGACTACGATGCCGGTAGACAACCCTGCTTCCCGGAATTTGGGGCCCAGATAATTTTTGATGAAATCGGCCTGTTCAAAGGCAAACCAGTACATACTGGGGGTGTTGCGCGAGTTGAGGGGTTCGTTCTGCACGGTAACGGCGTCGATGTCGATCCCGTGATCGCGCATCGCTTCCACATAACGTACGAAATAGTCGGCATAGACTCCGTAACACTCCTTGCGAAGCTGCCCGCCGCGCACGTCGGCATTGGTTTTCATCCATGCCGGCGCCGACCAGGGCGAGGAAAGTATCTGGATGTCGGGGTTGATGGCCAGGATCTCCCGCATGACCGGAACCACGTCGTGGAGGTCTTGTGCCAGTGAGAATTGTTTGAGTTCGAAATCTTCCTTGCCGGCGGGCATGTCGTCGTAGGAAAAGACGAAGCTGTTGAGGTCGGAGGCGCCGAGCGTCAGCCGGATGCAGCTTATGCCGATGCCTTGCTGTGGGTCGAAGAGCTCCTTCAGCAACGACTTGCGGGCCTCGGGCGACATCTTCATCAGGTGTTCGGCACTGCCGCCCGTGAGGGCGTAGCCGAAGCCGTCGATTCGCTGGTAGCTCTGCCGGGGGTCGATTATGATGTAGTTTCTGTTTTCCTGCCGTTGGGTCGAAAATTCGGCGGCATGCTTCTGCTGGGCGAAAAGTTCCGACCGGTCAGGGCATGTGATGTAAGAGCGGATGGTCTGTGCCGCGGCCGGGACGGCAAGTCCGGCGGCGAGGGACAGGGCCAGGAGTTTTTTTAGCATGATACGCATGGTTTTAGTCGTTGAAGGTGTTGCGAGCTGAGCGGTCGGGGTCTTCGGCTGCCCTGCATTTCGAGTCGAGGATTATCAATTCACCCCGTTGGGGCGTGTAGCGCGGCCAGCGGGGCAGGGCGCGGCAGTTGGGGTTACCCGTGCGCATGAATTGCAGCAGGGCGTCGGCCATTTTGCGGGAGAGCTTGCGGGGGGCGCTGCCGCCGCCCGTATGTGTGACCATGCGGTCGGTGTTGAGCAGCCAGAACCCGATGTCTATGCAATGGAAAGCCCGGTGGCGTCCGTTGAAAAGCGGCGATTCCCAGCCGAACCACGCCATGTAGACCGGCGACTGCTGATTGCATTTGGCGTTGGCCGTCTGTATTATTCCCTGCCGGTTCGAGGCAATCATCGCCCAGATTTCGATGGGACGGCAGGCCGGGAAGGCTTCGGCATATGCACGGACGATTCTGGCGGTACGCGCTCCGTATTGGGGCGTGAGCCGCTCTATGACCCCTTCGAAAGAGATGCTTTCCAGTTCCGGGTTGTCCCGGTCGGGGTTCCATTCGTGGAACGTCGAGCAGAGCAGCAGCGGGACGTCCGAGCCCGTCGTGCGGTTTTCCCCCTCGAAGAAGATACCCTTCGGGATGTCTATGCCGTCGGCCACGGGAGCGAATCCGCTTCGGGAGCCCGGGTCTTCGGCCGCCATCCGCTGCCGCGCCCGGTTCGCCAGTTCCAGGTATTGTTCCCAGGGAACCGACTGGAGCGAGTCGACCTGCGAGGTATCCAGCCCGGCTTCGTGCAGGATGGCATTGCCCAGCCGTTCGGCATAGTCGGCATTGTTGGCTTTTACGGTATTGCCGCTTAAGGCTACTGCTTTGTGGAACAGTCCTTTGGCTGCGGGCATTGCGCACAGCAGGCAGACCTTCGAACCGCCGCCGGACTGGCCCATGACGGTGACGTTCGAAGGGTCGCCGCCGAAGTTCGCGATATTGGCCTGTATCCATTTCAAAGCCGCCACGATGTCCAGCATCCCGGCGTTGCCCGAGTGGCGGTACTTTTCACCGCCGGCGCCGGCCAGGTCGGAAAAACCCAACGCTCCGAGGCGATGATTTACCGAGCAGAACACAATGTCGCCGTAGCGGGCGATATTCTCCCCGTCGTAGCTGTCCTGTTCGATGCCGTTACCCTGCGTGAAACCCCCGCCGTGGAGCCATACCAGTACCGGACGGCGTTTGCCGTCGGCAAGGCCCGGCGTCCAGATGTTGAGCCGCAGGCAGTCTTCGCCCATCAGGTCGTAGTTCCAATGGTCGACAAACATCGAGTAGGATTCGGGCCGCCGGTCGTAGAAGGGTTGAGGTGATGAGGCCCCGAAAGCTACCGCAGGCCGGATTTCCTGCCATGCGTGCGGCGGTTGCGGCGGCATGAAGCGGTTTTTGCCGCCGGTGTCGTCTCCGTAGGGAATGCCACGGAAGGAGTAGATGTTGCGCAGGAGGAATCCCCGGACGGGGCCGTATTCGGTGTCGGCTTCGGCGATTCCTTCGCCGATGAAGAGCTGCTGCTCCGATGCGGCGGGGGGTCTGTTTTTGGCTTGCGCATAAGCTGCTGCAAGCAGGCAGATGGCCGTGACGAGAACCTGGGTTCTCCGGGAAATGGAAGAGGAAGGGTTCATTTTTGGTTAAAATAATATAAGTGGGTCGGCAGAAAAACACAAACGGATCGGCCGGTTTTCAAAATTACATATTAAGAATACTATTTTCTTGTACTATTTTAATTGAATATAATCTTATTTTGCGGTTTCTGGATTGCAGGACGGCTTGCGTCGTTAAAAAAGAGAGTTGCATCATATTATGAATTAATGAATTATGAATTCATGACCGGTTTTATATATAATATATAGGTGTTGGTAAATTTAGTGTTTTTTTGCGAATTGTGAGAATTATTTAATTTTGTAACCGGAACCCTCTTAAAAGTCCGACATATGGAAATACTGCGCGAGAGCACACCGCTCACCGACAACGACTGTTTCATGATTTTTTCGCGGAAGAAGAGCTGCTTCGACTTCCCCCTCCACACGCACAAGGAGATGGAACTCAATCTGGTAATCAATGCCGCGGGAGCTTCGCGCGTAATCGGCAACCATGTGGGGACGATCGGGGATATGGAACTGGTGCTGGTGAGCGGCGATACGCCCCATGCCTGGTTTACGGATCGCTGCAAATCGGAGGAAATCCATGAAATAACGCTCCAGTTCAGTCCTGATTTGCTCGATGACAAGTTCCTGAACCGCAATCCGATGGGAGCGCTCAAACAGCTTTTCGATGAGGCCCGCCGGGGCGTGCTTTTTTCCCGCGAGACGACCGAGTTGCTCGCTCCCCGCATCCGTGAATTGTACGAACAGGGGTCGTCGGGCGGCATGAAGCCCGTGCTGGACATGCTGATGATTCTCAACAGCCTCTCCCTTTGCCAGGAGCGCCGCCTGCTTTCGGACACGACCTTTATCCAGAAGAAAATGAAGTCCCACTCAGCACGCCTTGAGACGGTTTTCGCCTATATGAACCAGAATTTCAACCGGCAGATCTCCCTCTCCGAAGTCGCGTCCGTGGTCAGCATGTCCGACGTGGCATTCAGCCGTTTCATCAAGAAAGTCACCGGGCAGAGCTTCGTCGATACGCTGACCGAGATCCGCCTGGGGCACGTGGCGCGCATGCTGATAGACACCGATATGACCATCGCCGAGATCGCTTACTGCTGCGGATTCAACAACATGGCTAACTTCAACCGCATTTTCAAACGCAAGAAAGGCATGCCGCCTCATAAGTTCCGTATCTTGTTCATTCCGAAAAAGATTTACGTCTGATACCGTCGGGCCCGGAAATGTTCCGTTAAGGTGCTATATGCATCGGATTTGGTTAAAAACGTATTAAACGGGCGTGTGGGTTTTGTATAAATTTGCATTAGTGAATGGTGCGACCTTTTTCCGGCGGAATTCGACTGCCGGAGCGGTTCGCGGCCGGACATGGCAAACTAACCTAACAACCAAAATCCTATGCAAAAATCTATCCTTCTTTTCCTGTGTGCCGTGTCGGGGACTCTTCTTGCCGGATGCTACGAAAACGATTCGTCCGGCCCCGATATGGTCGATCCCTGGTTACGCGAACGTACGCCGTTGGGCTTTCGCGTGGAGAGCCAGGTCGGGGAAGCGGTCATTACCGACGACTGGCGCCACGACGAAACCGGTACGATCCGTTTCCAACTGGTCACGGGCGGAATAGCCGACATGACTAAAGTCAAAGTCGAAGAAATCACCTTGCAATACAATGCGAAGGCCTCGGTTCAGGCCGGCTCGACGATCGATTTGAGCTCGGGTTCCTGCGACATCGTGGTGACGGCCGAAACGGGTGAAACCCGAACCTATACGGTCTCCTACGACCCCTTCGTGGAGCCCTTCGAAGGGGTTTACGACATGGACTACGACGTCAATAACCATGACGAATCGCAGTATGAGAACGGCAACGCCTTCGCCCTGTGGTTTTTCGGCGGCAGCAACGACGGATGCTACTGCCAGTCGCTGATGTGGAAACACTGGAACTGGAACGGCGGTTACAAGCCGATGGTCGAGGATGACAACGTGTTGACCATCACGCTTACGGGCGTCGATTCGCAGACGGGCGACACCTACGGCACCTGTTACAACGATGCCGGCCCCGATGGCAAATATGCCGATTTCAAATGGAATTCGAACGGGGGCCATGACCTGAAAAAATTCTACCGCTGCATTCCCGAAGGGGAGAGCACGTGGCGGAAAGACGGAAAGACGGGGCTGGTTACCTTCACGGCCTCCGACGGCACGGCCCATACGGCGACTTTCTACAGCGAGCCCACGACATTGACCTACGAGCAGAGCGGAAAGTCCTTCTCTTGTCAGATCATGAACCAGGGCCTGGAGTTTCCCGTTGCCGGAACCCCCATGCCGGGTTGGTCGGACTATTCGGATTTCGACAAGTATGTGCAGAATCCGCAGCGGTTCATCGTAAAGATGAAAAAGCGCCAGCAGTAACCCGGGGATCGCCATGAACCGCTTATTCCTGTTGTTTGCAAAGGCATTCTGCTGCATTGCCTTGTGCTGTATTGTTCCCGTCTCGTGCGGCGGCGGAGACGTCGAAATTCCGCCCCCTCCCTCCACGGCTCCGGGCGGGGGCGATGATAATCCCGATGACGATGAACCGAAGCCCGATCCCAATCCCGATCCGGACGAACCGACCCGGCTGAAAATCGTCGACCCGCAGGCGACGGATCAGACCAAAGCACTCTATTCGAACCTGTGGGCGGTCGCTTCCAGGGGATTCATGTTCGGACACCACGACGATCTGTGGTACGGCCGTTACTGGTACGATGTGCCGGGCGGTTCGGATACTAGGGCTGTTTGCGGGGACTATCCTGCTGTCTTCAGCGTCGATCTGGCGCCTATCATGGACAATCGCTCCGACTATGAGAGCGACCGGAAGGAGAATGCCATCCGCCGGCGTGTCATGCTTGAAGCCTACGGCCGCGGCGAGGTAATCGTTGCCTGCTGCCACCTGAACAATCCGCTCACGGGCGGGGATTCGTGGGACAACGGCAACACGGGTGTCGTTCGGGCGATTCTCGATCCGCAAAGCCCTCAGCATGCCCTTTACCAGCAATGGCTCGACCGGCTGGCAGACTTTGCGCTCAATCTCAAAGGTGCCGACGGGAATTTGGTTCCCTTTATTTTCCGCCCTTATCACGAACACACCCAGGAGTGGCCCTGGTGGGGTTCGAAATGCACGACCGAGCAGGAGTTCATTGATTTCTGGCGGATGACCGTGCGATACCTCCGCGATACCAGGGGGGTGCACAATCTCATCTATGCGATCTCACCCCAGATGGACTCGGAATATTCCGATGCGCGGGGACGTCTGTCGTTCCGCTGGCCGGGCGACGAATGGGTTGACTTCATCGGTATGGATTGCTACCACGGGCTCAACACGGCGGCCTTTACTTCGAACCTGAAGGCGTTGACGCAATTTTCCCGTGAAAAGTTGAAGCCCTGCGGCGTCACCGAAACGGGTCAGGAATCCTTCACTAAGGCCGATTACTGGACACAATGTATCCTTGCCCCGCTGACTACCCAACGTGTTTCGATGGTGGTCATGTGGCGTAACAAGTATGTCTCCGACGAATCCGATAAACATTATTACTCGGTCTATCCGGGGCATGTATCGGAGGCGGATTTCAAGATTATGTACGACCGTCCTCGATCCTTGTTCAGCTCCGATCTCCCTGCGATGTACCGGCAGGCCGAGGGGGTCGTCGTCGAATGATATCAAACTGCAAAACCTAAAACAACTTTAATCTTATGGTAAAATTCTTCAAAACGTCCCTGCTGTACGGTTTGCTGATTGTCCTGAGCAGTGCCCTTCCGCAATGGGCGGCGGCGCAGTCCCGGGTTGTCTCCGGAACCGTAAAAGATGAGAAGGGAACCGGTTTGCCGGGAGTTACGATCATCGTGAAGGGTACCGCGGGCGGTACTACGTCGATGGCCGACGGCCAGTATTCGGTCAAGGTGTCGGCCGGGGATGAGCTCGAATTTTCATTTATCGGCTACGCATCCCAAACGGTCAGAATCGGCGCGCAAAGCGTGGTGGACATTACCTTGCAGGAGCAGTCGCTTCTTGCGGAAGAGGTGGTGGTTACGGCTTATGCTGTCCAGAAAAAGGTGAATGTCACGGGTTCGATTTCCCAGGTGAAGGGTACGGATCTGGTGGCCACGCCCGTGGCGAACATCTCCAATGCGCTGATCGGCAACACGCCCGGTGTAAGCGGGCTGCAGACTTCGGGCGAACCGGGGCATAACGCTGCGAACATCCGCATCCGGGGTATCTCGACCTACGGATCGGCCAGCCCGCTCATCGTCATCGACGGCGTGGAGCAACCTTCCGAGCAGGCCATGTCCGAGCTCAATGCGATGGACGCCAATGAAATCCAGGGTATCAGTGTCCTCAAGGATGCGTCTTCGACTGCCGTTTACGGTATCCGCGGTGCCAACGGTGTGATTATCGTCACTACGCGACGCGGCAACACGGGAGCCCCGACAGTGAATTTTTCGATGAACTACGGCTTTACGCGGGCTTCGAATTTCCAGAAGGGCACCTCTTCCTATGAGTATGCCCTGCTGCGCAACGAAGCCATCCGCAACGAGCAGCGCAGCTTCGCAGGAACGGAGAGCCTTTCAACCTACATTTTCGACGATTACGATCTCTGGAAGTTCAAGAACAACCGCGATTATACGCCCGTAGAGGTCGATGCCAAGACAAACCTTTCGGCCGAAAAACGGGAGCAGCTCAAGAAGCAACCCGCACTTTACTATGCCAACCGCGACCTGTATAAGGAGATGTTCGACCGCAATGCCCCTCAGATGCAGGTCAACCTCAACGTGGCGGGCGGCACACAGCGCGTAAAGTATTTCGTATCGTTCGGCTATTTCTCGCAGGCCGGCATCACGCGGGACGTGCACTACCATGACGCCAATACGGGTCGAAGTTCAACCGCTATAATTTCCGGTCGAATTTCGACATCTCGGTGGCCAAGAACTGGAAGATCTCGATCAATACGGCGGGGCAGTTCGGTGAAACGCAGGGACTGGGCAGCGGAAGCGACCCCTATGACCTGTCGTCGCGTTACAAAAGCATCATGCAGTATATTTACGAGGGCAACCCCTTCATCTCTCCGGGTATGATCGACGGCCGCCTGGTAAACGGGTTTGCCGGCACGGCGGGTTCCGAACAGAATCCCCTGGCCGTGAAGACGGGCAGCCAGCTCGGTTCGCAGAACGCTATCGTAAGCCTGCTGACGGCTGGGACGAACAGTATTTTCAACTCGTTGCTCGACAATACCATCAAGTTGGAACATACGATGGACTACCTGCTGGATGGCCTGCGTATCTACGGCACGGTCAATTACCAGGACAACTACAACCGTATCGTCAAATATAAACCCTCGATCCCGACCTACTCGGTGCAGCGCAATCCCAATGACCCGACCGTGCTCGATTTCTTCGGCGGCGGCATGGGTGCCGGTTCCTTCGAGTCGTGGGGATACAGCAACTGGAACAAGCTTTACCTCGATGCGGGCATCGACTGGCATGGCAGTTTCAACGGGCATAATGTTTCCGGGCTGGTGCTCGCCAAGGCTTCCCGCTATACCATGCCGGGCGATTCGTACAATGTGGCTTCGGGCGTCATGGGCTTCGTGGGTCGTGTGACCTACAACTATAAGGATCGTTACATGGCCGAGGTCAACGTAGGTTATAACGGAACCGAACAGTTTGCCAGGGGACGCCGTTTCGGCTGGTTCCCGGCCTATTCGATCGGTTGGGTTCCCACTTCGGAAAAATTCTTCCCCGAGAACGACATTCTGACGTTCCTCAAAATCCGCGCGTCGTATGGCGAGGTCGGTAACGACCAGTTGGGAGGCAATCGGCGGTTCTACTACCTGCCGAATACTTATAACCTCAATCAGGGCGGCTACTGGCTGGGCAACTCCGACGGTTCGTCGCAGAATCCCTATTGGGTCGGCGCTACGGAAGGGGTGATCGGCAATCCCGACATTACCTGGGAGCGGGCCAAGAAATACGACGTGGGTATCGAGGCGCGGTTCTTCCGCAATCGCCTCTCGCTGGTGGCTGACTGGTTCCGCGAAGACCGCCGCAACATCCTCACCACGCTGGGAACCATTCCGATCATCTACGGCGTAAGTTCCGACAAGGTTCCCCCGGTAAATGTCGGTATTACCAAAAACCAAGGCTATGAACTCCTCCTTTCGTGGGAAGACCAGATCGGCAACTGGCGTTATTCGCTCAGCGGCGACGTGAGCTATTCGCGCAACAAGATCGTCTACAAGGCCGAAGCCGAGAACCCCTATCCCTGGATGAACCAGACCGGATTCTCGATCGGACAACGCTTCGGACTGGTCAGCGACGGCTTTTTCAATACCAACGAGGAGCTTGCCAATCGTCCCTACAATACCTATACGGCCAACCGGGCTACGCTGGGAGACATCCGTTACGTAGACCTCAACGGCGACGGCCTGATCGACAATAAGGACATCGCGCCGATCGGTTATCCCAACTATCCCGAGTACCATTTCAACGTCAAAGCGTCGGTCGGGTGGAAAGGCTTCGACCTGCGCGTGCTCTTCATCGGTACGGCCAACGGCTCCTATTACCTGAATAGCGGCTACACGATGCCGTTCTTCAAGCGGGCGGGCAACGCCTGGAAATGGATGTACGACGGCCGTTGGACTGCCGAGCGTTATGCTGCCGGCAAGAAGATCACCTTCCCGCGGATGACGTTCGATACGACGAGCAGCGACAACAATTACCTGACGAGCGATTTCTGGATGAAGTCGAGCAATTTCTTCAAGATCAAGAATATCGAATTGGGCTATACGTTCGATATGACGCGCGGCCGGCTGGCTCGCAGCCGTATCCGTGCCTTGCGCGTCTACTTCAATGCCAACAATGTCTATACATTCAAGAACGAACTGACGGATATTGGCATCGACCCCGAAACTACCGACGGAAGCACCTATATCTATCCGCTGACGAGCGTTTTCAGCTTCGGTATAAACCTGAAATTCTAATCCGCACCGAACTATGAAAAAGATAATCGTTACTTTACTGATATCGGCATCGCTGGGCCTTTCCGCCTGCCAGGATACCTTCCTGCAGATGCCGGACACGACCGGAACGGTCGACCTGAACGAGGTTTACGGGTCGGCTAAAAATGCCAAGAGTGCCCTGATGACCTGTTACCGCGAAGCCCTGATCCACGGTCTTCCCGGCGGTTGGGGCGTCGGTCACGGCACCTTGGGAGCCATCAGCGGCGAGATTTCGCGCGGCTATTCGTGGCACGGAACCTATACGATCTCCCAGTCGGGGCTCGACGTGAACGGGACGGACGGCTCGGATGCCGGCTCCGACCACTTCGGTAACAACTGGGCGTATATCCGCCACTGCTTCACCGTGCGGGAGAATATCGACCGGGTTCCCGACATGAGTGACCAGGAGAAGAATTACGTCAAGGCCGAAGCTACGGCGCTGGTGGCCTACCGTTACATGGGCATGTTTTACCGCTACGGGGGCCTTCCCATCGTCCGCGGGTCGTTTTCCAATCCTGCCGACCCGGGGGTTTTCGCCGGCCGGGCATCGCTCCAAGAGACGCTGGAGTATATTCTCGAACTATGCCAGCAGGCCTACGACGGGCTTCCCGAAGGCGACTGGGGTGCTGCCGACCAGGGGCGGATGACGCGCGGCGCCGTGCTGGCCATCAAGGCCCGTACGCTGCTGTTCGCAGCCCGGCCGCTTTTCAACTCGGCGACTCCCTACCTGAGCGGAGGACATGACGACCTGGTGTGTTTCGGCTCAAAGTCGGACGACCGTTGGCAGGCGGTGCCGGTGAGGGCAACCCTAACCCCAAGGCCTTCGAAGACTATGCTACGGCAACTTCGACGCCTGCCAACCGGGAGGTGCTGCTGGCCTACAAATGCGACGAGACCGGTCAGTGGACGTGGCCCGGAAGCGCCATCTTCTACTACAATAACTACTCTCCGGTTTGGACGAACAACCGTTGGGATACCGATGTGAGCGGTGTATTGACCAACTTTCTGAAGCTCTATTACAAAGCCGACGGATCGGAATTCACGAACTGGCCTGGTGTGAACGAAGCCGCTCCGCGGGATGCTTCGGAGTGGATTCAGAATATCGGGGACATCGAGCCGCGCGCCAAGGCCGATAATATGTTCGTAGGCTTCGACGCCTTCAATAACCCGGGCCATTCGAGCTGGTCGGCCAACAACTGGGGCCGTCAGGTGTCGAATGCCGGCAAGAAGACCAATTTCCCGGCCGCCATCGAGGCCGGGAAGGGGTGCGCCGCGCCGGTCAAATTTTACTATAAGGCCGGAACGCGCGTCTGGTTCGAGTTCCCGCTCTTCCGCCTGGCAGAAACTTACCTCAACCTTGCCGAAGCCTATAATGAGAAGGGCATTGCCGCCAAGGCGCTCGAGAATCTGAACAAGGTGCATAACCGGGCGGGCCTGCCGAAGGTCACCGAGACCGACCAGGATGCCCTGCGCAAGATTATCCGCCGGGAGCGTGCCATCGAGCTGTACCGCGAGAACAACCGGTATTATGATGTCAAGCACTGGAAGGACGAGAATATCGGTAACGGTATCATCGGTGGCAACATGCACGAGTTGCAGTTCAAGATCAAGGAGAGCCATTCGGGCAGCTTCAACCTCGCTTCTGGCCTCGAATCATACTGGGATGCAGTGGTTTACACCTCGTACTGGAATCCGAAAATGTATCTCGAACCCATTCCGCAGTCGGAGATCAATAAAGGCACGCTGGTGCAGAACCCCGGCTACTAATTTCCGCAGGTTTTTCCGCTAAAAACAAATACGATTATGAATAAATTCATCATTATACCATTGCTTCTTACGGGAGTCGTTTCGCTGACCGCCGCAACGGCCGCCGGGACGATCCAGGAGCCGGCGCCTGCCGATTCGGCTTACGCGGCGGAGCCTGCGGTTCCGGGGGCATTCTTCGGGACATCCCAGGCTCGCACAACGGGGGCCGTTTCGACCGTCGACGGGGTTTCCCTCGGCAAGACGACCGCACCCAACCTGACCAACAGTTTTGCCGGGCAGTTTTCGGGTCTGACACTTTTTCAGGGGTCGGGCGAGCCGGGTAACGATACGGCCAGCTGGCTGATCCGCGGTATCGGGTCGTATGGTAATGCCGGTTACAATACGGCTAAAATCTTTGTCGACGGCTTCGAAGTGAATGCCAGCTATATTGCCTACCTCTCGCCGGCGGAGGTCGAACGCGTGTCGATCCTCAAGGACGCTGCTGCGTTGTCCGTTTTCGGCGAACGGGGTGCCAACGGCGTGATTTGGATTGAAACCAAACGCGGCAGGATTGCCCCGGCAACCGTCAGCGCCTCGGTGCGTTTCGGGCTTCAGCAGGCCACGACCCTCGCCAAGCCGCTCGATTCGTACGGTTATGCGTCGCTTTACAACCAGGCCGTCAGCAACGACCAGGGGCGTTGGTCGCCTGCCTATAACGACGAGCAACTGGAGGCTTACCGGAATGGGACGGGTACCGATGTCGATTGGTACGACGAGGCATTGCGCAATGCCGGTTATACCATCGACGGCGATGTCTCCTTTCGCGGCGGTACCGAGGTCGCCCGCTACAACGTGATGTTGGATTACCTCAATCAGCAGGGTCTTTACGATGTGAAGAACAGCGATTCCCGGTCGAACCGTACCTACGAGCGCTACAATCTGCGTGCGAACCTCGACTTTACGATCTTCAAGTTCATCGAGGCGCGTGTCGACCTGGGCGGGCGGATCGAGCGTGGCAAGCGGCCCAATATCGCGACCGACGACCTGTTCTATAACATGGCACGCTATCCCTCGAACATTTACGAGATATGGGACGATGCCGAGCGGACGCACTATTCCGGAACTTCGGTCTACAACAGCAATCCCGTGGCGTCGCTCAATGCCCTGGGGTGGCGCCAGACCCAGTCGCGCGTATTGCAGGGCAATTTCCAACTGGTCGAGAAACTCGATTTCATCACCGAGGGGCTCTACCTGCGCGAAGCCTTCTCGTTTAACACCTATACCAAGAGCGGCTATTCGAAGACCCGTAACTACGCCCGCTATCACAACGGCGAGCGTACTACCACCGACGAAGATACATCGCTGCAGGCCAGCGGCTACGGCTCGGACGGCATGGAGGACTGGAAGCAGGGCCAGATTTCGCTGGGCTACAACCGTACGTTCGGCCGCCACGCCCTCGACGGTGCCGTGAATTTCCACATATCGGGCTATAACGGCGACGGCTATTTTTCCTATAAGTACCACTATGCGAATCTCAACGGCCGCATCAATTACAGCTATGACGACCGCTATGTCGCCGAGTTCGGGTTCTCCTATTTTGGTAACGATGCCTATGCCAAAGGCAACCAGTGGGCGTTCTACCCTTCTGTTTCCGCAGCCTGGGTGCTTTCCAACGAGGCTTTCCTGAAGGATTCCAAGGTCGTCGACCTGCTTAAGCTGCGTCTTTCGTACGGCCGTAGCGGCTTCGCCGATTCGGGTGCTACCGGCGTATTGTCGAACTACTCTTCCAATGGACGCTATCTGTTCAAGGACTATTACACCAATTCCTATGTCGGCTCCTTTTACATGGGCTCCGGCGAAGGAGTCTGGCAGAGTTCGCTGGTGCACATGTTCCTTGCGAACGCCGGCGTGCATGCCGAAAAAAGCAGCAAGTACAACGTCGGTATCGACGCCGAACTTTTCGGGAAACTGCATCTGTCGGCCGATGCCTTCATCGATAAACGCACTGACATCCTGACCCTCGATAATTCGATGATGGGCTATTACGGCAAAAATTATTATTTCGACAACATCGGCAAGATGACCAACAAAGGGGTCGAGCTCTCCGCCGTGTGGAACGACCTGCGCGCCAACTGGGGATACAGCATCAACGGGTCGGTGTCGTTTAACCGCAACAAAATCGATTACATGGCCGAGGTGGCTCCGGCGTACAGCTACAACGCCCAGACGGGTCGTCCGTACGGGACGCTGATCGGGTTGGTCGCCGACGGTTTTTACGATGTGGACGATTTCAATGCCGACGGTTCGCTCAAGGCCGACCTGCCGCAGCCGATGTTCGGCGCGGTGCAGCCGGGTGACATCAAGTACCGCGACCTGGATCGGAGCGGTTTTGTCGACCAGAACGACGTGACCAAGGTCGGCAAATCGCCCTATCCGGAGTGGACGTACTCGCTCGGTGCCGCCTTCAACTACCGGGGTTTCGATTTCAGCTTCCTGTTGCAGGGTATCGCCGGCGCATCGTTCAATCTGCTCGACAATGCGGTACAAACCCGGGCCTTCGTTGACAACGGCAATGTTTACCCCATCGCCCGCGGTGCCTGGGCCTACTATCCCGAACAAGGGATAGATACCCGGGCCACGGCGACCTATCCGCGCCTGACTACCCAAAGCAACGAAAACAACTACCAGCTGAGTTCGTTTTGGGTGAAGAGCCGTAACTTCATGCGCGTGCGCAATATCGAGGTGGGTTATAACTTCAGGCACCACGCCAAATTCCGCGCGGCGGGTATCTCCAACTTCCGGATCTACCTGAATGTAACCAACCCGTTTACCGTCAGCAAACTGATGTCGGATTACGACCTGGATCCCGAGTTGCTCTCCTACCGTTATCCGGTGCTTAAGTCCTATAACATCGGTGTAAGCCTTACTTTCTAATTAAACTATCGAAGCCATTATGAAATTCAGACTCATATCCAAGACGTTCCTGCTGTCGGCTGCTGTCGCGGCCGGTGCCGGATGCAGCGATTTCCTCGACACCAGTCTCGACCAGAACGAAACGGGGGAGTCGATCGAGACGACACTCGGTACGTTGTGGAAATTCGGCAATGCTTTCTACACCCCGATTGCTTCCGGTTATACTACGCTCGACTCCAATCTTTTCGCAGCGGCGACCGACGAGGCACAGCAAACCAAAGTGCAGTGCAATGCCAGCTATTTCAACAAGGGGGTCATCAACGCTAACCTCAACCCGATTTCGAATCTTTATACCGACTGCTACGAAGGGATCCGTGCCGCCAATTTTTTCCTTGACTACACAGCCAACGGCAAAGGCGAGTACATGGTGGGCATGAACCGCGATACGATCAACGACCGCCCCAACTATGAACGGGACTTGGCCTCGCTGCACTGGTACCAGGCCGAAGCGCACATCGCACGGGCTTATTACTATGCCGAACTGATCAAGCAGTACGGCGGCGTTCCCATCGTCGAGAGCCAGTATGCCGCGAACAAGTTCATCCCGCGTTCCTCCTACGACCAGATAGTCGAGTACATTGTCAAGGAGATCGATGACCATAAGGGAAAACTGGCTGTCGACTGGGCGAGTTTCTCCGAGCGCAACGGCCGCTTTACGCTGGGCGCCGCGCTGGCCATCAAGGCGCGTGTGCTGCTCTATGCCGCCTCGCCGCTCCACAATCCCGACAACGATGTCGAGAAGTGGAAAAAAGCCGCCGCGGCTGCCTACGATATTATCAGCAACCCGGATTTGAACTACTCCCTCGACAGCGATTACGGGGCTTATTTCCAAGGTAACCGCAGCCTTTCCAGCCCGGAAACCATCTATGTCGTACGCCGCGAACAGTCCAATGCGATGGAGAGCAACAACTATCCGATCGCTACGCCGGGCGGTGCGTCGGGCGTGACGCCGACGCAGAACTTGGTCGAGGCCTATGAGTGGGTCGGCGATCCCGTTGCCGGGGATCCCTATGCCAACCGCGACCCGCGTCTGGCGGCAAGCGTCGTGACCAACGGCAGCACCTGGAACGGTCATGTGATCGACCAGTCACCGGGCGGTAGGCACGACATGTCCGCCCCGAATGCAAGCAAGACGGGATATTACCTTAAAAAGTTCCTGACCGACAACCTCGACCTGACGCAGGGCGCCAAGGTGCAGCATAACTGGGTGTCCTACCGCTATGCCGAGGTGCTGCTCAACTATGCCGAAGCGATGAATGAGGCCTATGGCCCCGACCAGGCTCCCGGCGACTATGCGCTCACGGCGCTCGATGCCCTGCAACTGGTGCGCGACCGTGCCAGTCTGCAGCTTCCGATTGTCACGGCGGCGACCCGCGACGAATTCCGCGAGGCCGTCAAGCACGAACGCCGCATCGAACTGGCCTTCGAGGATCATCGTTACTGGGATCTGCTGCGGTGGAAGGATGCGATGGAGGTACTCAACAAACCCGTCCGCGGTGTGAAGGTAACGAAAACAGGAGAAGGCAAGTGGTCGTATACGCAGACCGAAGTGGCTACGCGCACTTTCCTCGAACGCAACTATTATATGCCTTTCACCCGTTCCGAGGTTGAAAATTCGAATCATACGCTCGAACAGAACCCCGGTTATTAGTTCCGGGATGCAAAAGAACAATGAATTATGAAAAACAAGTTGATCCTGCTCATCGCATTTCTTTGCACATGTGCCTTTGCAGCCTGCGAGGGCGACGGCGACGCCGATTACGGATTCGGTAAAGTATATATGCCCCAGGCCGTTTCGACCGGCGGCCTGAACAACTCCTATGCCGTACCTTCGGGCGGTGGTGACTATACCTACAATTTCCGTGTTGAAAACGGTACGGTTCGAATAATCCTGGGTGTCATACGCTCGGGAAAGCTCTCCGATAAGAAAGGGTATACCGTCGATGTCTACACTTCTGCGGAGGACACGGCGGCCGCCGTGTCCGCATTCGGCGGCGAAGCCATGCCCGAGGGACTTTATTCGCTGCCTTCGACGGTCGTGGTGCCAGACGGGAAAACCGGTGGGACATTCTACCTCGATATTCCCGTGCTGGCGATTTCGAGGAGCGAATACGCCGGCAAGAAACTGGTGCTTTCCGTCGGAATCCGGAATCCGTCGGCATACGAACTTTCCGATGCGGCGACCAAAACCGCCGTTATCGTGAATGTCGATGCCCTGAAGGCCTTGCTCTAAACATCTTAACCTGTGAGAACGATATGCCTCTTGTCGGAGAGGCATATCGTTTCTCAAAATCATGACGACCTATGAAAAAAGCCATTCTGATCCTCTTTGTACTCCTCTCCGCGGCCGGGATACGGGCGCAGATCCGTTCCGTGGAATGCACTGCGCCCAGGCCCGGCCTTTACGAGCGTACCGATTTCACGATCCGCTTGACGGCCCGTTACGACAATGCCTATCTGCAGGAGCAGGTTGCTCTCGACATGCTGATTACCACGCCTTCGGGCGCCGAACGTATGCTGCCTTGTTACTGGGTCGAGGGGGCGTCGGGTGCCGAGTCGCGCTGGGAAGCCCGTTTCACGCCTCAGGAAGAGGGACGCTATGCCTGCCGCTTCCGCCTGAGCGAACAGGGCCGTGAAACCTCCCGCTCGAAAACCGTACACCTCGATGTCGGCCCTGCCGCGGATTCCCGGGGTATTCTGCATGTGCGCGATTACTGGACGTTGATTTACGACGACGGAACGCCGTTCCGGGGTGTTGCTGAAAACATCTGCTGGGAATCGCGTGCCAACGACGATTCGCGCTTTTTCAAGGCCCTGCACGAACAGCACGACAAATATAACTACGACTACATGCTGCCGCTCTTCGCCCGCAACGGTGGTAATTTTATTCGCGTTTGGATGTGCGGATTCAATTTCCCGATCGACCAGCAAGACCATTTCAACAACATACGCTACGAGGCATCCGATGCATACTATAATCCCAGCGCCATCGCCCGTCTCGACCATTTCGTCGGGCTTTGCGAACGGCTGGGGATACACGCGATGCTCTGCATGGGACAGGGTGCCGTGCATGCCGACCGGGCGTTTTTCACCGGGGAGCCGCAGGCCCGCCGCTACATGAACCGCCTGCGCTATATCGTCGCACGCTGGGGTTACAGTCCGGCGATCGGTATGTGGGAGTTCTTCAACGAGATCGACAACATCCAGTTCCGCGATGCGAAGAACCCGATCCCGGCCGAAGAGATAGTCGCCTGGCATGCCCGCATGGCCAGGTACCTGAAAAGTATCGACCCTTACGGACACCCCGTCACCACGTCGATTTCCCACCGGGATCTCGAAGGGCTCAATTCGGTGCCTGGGATCGACGTCAACCAGAAGCATATCTATTGCAATACGGGCATTATTCCGGCCGAGATACTCCGCTATGAAAACCGTTTCGGCAAACCCTACGTTATCGGCGAGTTCGGCTATGAGTGGGACTGGTCGAAGAACTTCGATGATTTTGGCGCGGATATGGATCGCGATTTCCGCCGGGGACTTTGGTACGGCATTTTCTCGCCCACGCCTCTGACGCCGATGAGCTGGTGGTGGGAGTATTTCGAGAACCGCGGTATGATGGCCTATTTCAGGGGAGTGCGGCAAATATCCGACCGGATGCTCGCCGACGGCAAGGGCTCTTTCGAACAGATGACCGTAGCGTGCAACCCGGCAGAAGCAATGGGCATCCGGTGTGGCGACGTGGTCTATGTTTACCTTTATAACAATTCTGCCGAGCACATCAGGGAGGCGGGACTCACCGTCAATCTGGGTTGTAATGGCAGCTATGCGGTCGAAGCGTTCGATCCCGCGACGTGCATTAGCACGGC
>OHKY01000389.1_pt1 | contig 19379 bp, 13 predicted proteins | sample 1568941 | NCBI WGS metagenome assembly OHKY01 (sample SAMEA3879521, study PRJEB24766) | human gut metagenome | biome: human-associated habitat; feature: feces | place: USA | collected 1985/1987 | reverse complement strand
CCGCTCGCCCGCAAGCTTTGTAGAGCCGTAAGCGCTCGCCGGAGCCGCCGCATCCGTCTCCACATAGGGCTTCGTCCCTTTTCCGTCAAACACATAGTCCGTAGAAATGTGCATCAGCTTCGCGCCCGTCTCCCTTGCCGCGATCGCCAGATTGCGGGGGCCGATGGCATTGATTGCAAACGCCTTCTCATACTGCGTCTCGCACGCGTCCACCGCCGTAAACGCCGCACAGTTGATGATCGCGTAAGGCTGAACCTCTTTTGCAAGCTTCATGACCGCGCCGATGTCGGTAATATCCAGCTCGTCCACATCCGTATTCACAAAGCTGATCTCCGGATCATTTTTATAAAATTCATTGACCGCCCTGCCAAGCTGGCCGTTGCATCCGGTTACAATAATTTTCTTCATCTCGTCCTCCTCTGAAATTCCGTTTTTTTTAAGTGTATCATCATTTACTGCATTTTACCAGAAATATTGCGTTTCTCATGCCGGCTCCAGACAACGGCAGCCACCGCCGCGTAGCACAGGGCAAGACCGATGCCAAATTCGGAAGTAATATACCGCGTATACCCCTTATCGACCGGAGAAAACGATCAGCGGCATATGATAAACGTACCATATGATCCCGATGACCCAGTTTAACTGTCCGTAATCCAGCGTCCGGCGCAGTTCCGTCAGCAAAAATCCCCGCCAGCCTATTTCTTCCCCAACCGCCGTTATCATGCTTCCAAACAGCCCCAGGGTCGCCATGATCAGAAACGGCATGATCCCCACGGGCTGACAGCCTCCCATCCCCGTAAGCCATGTCAGTCCATATACGACAACGCAGCTTACCAGCGGCAGGACATACGCAATCCCGATCTGCCGCCAGCCTTTTATTCTCCACCCGATCCCTTTTATGGAATGATCGTACAAAAGCTTCGTACATACCGCGGCAAACGCCGGCATCCACATAAGCGCGATCAGAAATATGGAGCCGCCCGACAGCCCCCCGGACCGGATGCTCAGATAATAAAACACCGGGCAGGTAAGGCACAGGATCCCCAGATATGTCATTGCCTTTTTATTGATCTTACTTTTCATTTAACTGCCTTTCCTTTCAACTTTTCATTCAGCCTCTTACGGTATTATAGCATTGAAAAAACTGACTGTCATTAAATTATAAATTTCTTAATTATTTTGATAGTGACAAACTTTTTACGCTACGGTATAATCTATAAGGATATAGTTTTTTTACGAAACGAAAAGAGAAAGAGAGGAAATATCATGAAAAAACTGGCCGTACTTCTTCTGACCGGTCTGACATGCGCGACGATGCTGTTTGGCTGCGGAAGCAAGGATGATACCGTCGAAACCGTTCCGGTTGACAACGTTGTGGAAAGCACCGCAGCTCCCACTGCTGCCGAGACAGAAACGGAGACGGAGACTGCTGACGAAGACGTTCCCCCGGAAGAGGGAATGGTAAGAAGCGATCTGACAAATGAATGGATCAGCGGCGATATTGAGGATCAGCGCCCCATCGCGGTTATGATCCCCAACGAAAACGCAGCGCTTCCCCACTATAACCTTTCCAATGCGGATATTCTTTACGAATGCAGCGTAGAAGGCAATATGACCCGCCTGATGGCAGTTTTTAAAGACTGGAAGAATCTGGACAAGATCGGCAACATCAGAAGCTGCCGCGACTACTATGTATACTGGGCGACAGAATGGGATGCGCTTTACACCCATATCGGCGGCCCTTTCTACATCCTGGACATCATCAATAAGCCTTATGTGAACAACATTACCGGTGCAGTCCTTGCAAGCGACAAATCCCAGACCAAGGGACTTTATGACGGCGCATTTTTCCGCAGCGACGACCGCAAGGCTCCCCACAACGCCTACACAAGCGGCGACCGCATCGAAAAGGCGGTAAAGGATCTGGGTTACTCCGAGACATACACGGAAAACTACCAGAAGGATCACTTCAATTTCGCTCCCGAAAGCAAGCCCAACACGCTGGAGCAGTACAGCGATGCGATCCCGGCAAACAAGATCGATTTATCCGGCGCATACCCGATCACCAAGACCTATTTTGAGTACAACGAGGAGGACGGCCTTTACTACCGCTTCCAGGGCATGCAGAAGGGCGACCAGAAGCATATGGACGCGGCGACCAACAGCCAGCTCGCATTCAAAAACGTGCTCGTACAGTTTGCCCACTACGAGACAAGAGACGAAAAAGGATACCTTTCCTTCCAGTGCCATGACAACACAAAGGACGGCTACTATTTTACAAACGGCAAGGGCATCCATGTGACATGGGAAAAGGACGGAGACTTCGCTCCGACCAAGTTCTATGACGACAACGGCAACGAGATCGAGATCAACACCGGCAAGACCAACATCTGTGTCGTAAAAGAAGGCAAGACAATCGACGCGGAATAAAAAAAAGAAATCAAAAACTGCTGCAGACCATTCGCTTCTGCAGCAGTTTTTTTGAAAGAATACCACTTTGATATTTGCGATAAAATAATTCGCACCATTTGCTTTTCTAAAATCCCATCCAGTTCTCCATCCAAGTATGAACCAGCCCGATCCATTTCTGGCAGGCGGGATTCAACCCATATCCGTCCCTACCGCACGTCAGCCTGCTTCCCAGCGCCAACCCGTGCCCGCCTTTTTCAAAAATGTGCAGTTCTGCCGGAATATGATGCGCAGCCAGCTCCGATGCATACAAAAGGGAATTCTGCACCGGCACACAGTCGTCCTGCGCCGTATGCCACAAAAAGGTGCGCGGCACATTTTTATTCACATATTTTTCCAAAGAAAGCGACTCTTTTTTCGCCTCATACTCACTTCCGAGAAGCTTCTGGAACGAACCTACATGCACAAACTCCCCGGAGGTAATGACCGGGTAACACAGGATCATGCCATTTGGCCGAAGTTCCTCTGTCTGCGCGCCAAGCTTTAATGCCACCCAGTCCTCTGCCCAGACCGTCCCATAGCTTCCCGCCAGATGTCCGCCCGCCGAAAATCCGCAGATTACGATTTTCTCTGCATCCACATGCCATTTTTCTGCATTCCGTCGCATCGTCTGCACCGATTTTCCCAGTTCCAGCAAGCTTGCCGGAAACACTGCCGGCGCCACGGAATAACGGAGCACTGCCGCATGATACCCCATCGCGCAGAACTGCATCGCCACAATTTCCGCCTCCCGGTCAGAGGTCATTTCATACCCGCCTCCCGGACAGACGATCACCACAGGTCGTTTATGAAACCCAATCTCCTGTGAATCATCCAGCATATAAATATAAAGCGCTGCGCCCTCCATGGAGCCATCATTTTTTATATCGATTCTCTCCTGTATCATTTTACCCTTCTCTCCGTCCTACAGATACCGCTCCAGAAACTCTGCGATCGGCGCTGCATTCTCCAGACTGTGCGGATGATGTCCTGCATCAGGTTTTATCACAACGCTCATCGGAACATTTCCTGCCCGAAAAGCAGCTTCCAGCAGCACCCCGTTTTCCTCATAGGGCACGACCGTATCTCTGTCTCCCGCCACCAGCATCAGTGGGATCTGATGTGCTGTGACTGTCCGAATTGCCTCCCGCATCCTTTCCTGATACGGAGCACAGTCATCGCCCTTTAAACCAAACAAACGGCGGCATAGCTTCCAGTCTGCCGCAGAGCCTTCCCCTTTGCCGCTTCCCTTCGGCCAGCTTGCAATGTCCACCACAGGCGCATCCAGATACAGCGCTGCAATTCGCTCCGGACAGCGCGCCGCATAATGAAGCGCATACAGTCCGCCCCGGCTGAAGCCGAACAATACCGCCTTTTTTGACAGGGCGTAGCGTTTTTCCGCATAATCCTGAAACCGTTCCATCACTTCCGTCGCAGCCGGACAGCCGAACTGATCCGGAATCGAAAGATGCAGCAGATGGCATCCTTTTTTTAGCATTTCCACATCCGCCTGTGCAAACGCGCCGAAAAATTCCGTCCTCCAGATCCACGGCTTATTCCCCTTTGGATGTTCCGGGAACACAATGACCGCTTCATAGCCTTCAAAATGAAAATGCTCTGCCCGAAATCCGTTCCATTCCCCTTTCTGCAAAAGCAGCTCCTCATGCGCTGCGATATATGAAACAATTTCTTTCTCTTTCCGTGCCGCCGCTTTTTCCAGCTCGTCCCCTTCCAGATATTCTGCCTTAAAAATATTGTCATGGCCGACGCTCTCAATATCAAAGCAATGGTACAGCGTATCCCTTTCATACACCTTTTCAAATAGCCGGAATCCATCCGCTTCCATCACTTTTGAAAACTGCTCCGTCGAATATCCGAACAGCGTTTTTAACAAAATTCGCGCCATGAGCAGATGCCCGTAAAGATCCGGATGAATGCCGTCTCCCTGAGGCAGATGGTTCTCATCCTGATTGCGGCAGTCATAATCCTGCCGAAGCGCAGAATAAATATCCGCCACATCGCAGCCTGGCTCCTCCGTCACGATTCTCGCATACCGCTCCATGACCTCGTCATACTTCTCATAAGGCTCCATATAGCTGTATTTTTCCGCCCCCGGTGCAAGCAGCGTTCCGCCTCCCCTTAAAAAGCTTGCCGCGTCAAAGGGCGGCGGCGTAACGGCAGTCAGCCTTGCCCCGCATTTTGAAACTGCCTCCGTCAGCTTTTCCCAGCCGCTTTTGAACGCCTCAAACCGTTCCTGTGAAAAAGGATAATAAATGCCGTCATTTATGCCATAGCACGCAACTACCCGATCAGGCCGCACCGTTTCCAGTATTTTTTCCAGTCTCCCCATCAGGCAGGGGCGGGGAAACGGATGATCCGGCTCGCTCAATCCCGAAAGTGTTTCGCTGGAAACGCCGAAATTGCGGAACACAATTTTTGCCTCCGGCATATAAAGCCGCAGATATGTGTTGATAAAAGAAACGTACCTCCCGTCATTGGAAATGCTGTCCCCCAGAACAAGTATTGTTTCGCTTCTATTTCCAAAAATTTCTTCTTCCATAAGCTCTGCAAAATACCGATGCACCTCGGGGCTGTAATGCACCAGATCCTCCTGAAAAATCCCCTTGTCCGCCCGCCCCGGCTTCCAGTAGGAAGACTGCGTCAGGTCGATCATATGGTAATCCTCCCCCGAATACACGAATTTTTCAAACAGCTCTGTGAGCGCCTTTACCCCCGCAGGATTGCAGTATACATCGCTCAGTGGCTTATACAGCCAAATGGGACACGGGATCTGTGCCGCGTTCCGGAAGCCATTAAACAGCTCCCGGTAATTGTCCTCTGCCTCCAAAACCGAAGCGCCCCCTGTGTCTGCCTCCGTTTCCCACTGATTCCAGTGAAGCCCCAGAATCAGGGGATTTTTCCCGCTTGCGCGCAGATTTTGGATTGCAAGCGAAATGATCTGCTGCGCCAACGGATACAGTGAAATATTGACGCAGTCCCCGGTTCCCGGTTCCATTACCGGCCTGCGCCCGCGCCACCACATATTCAGCCCGTCCCTCTCCTTCTCCGCAATCCCCATCGCCCCGATGGAAATCTGTACGATGTACAGCGGCGGCAGCTTCTCCCCTGCATTGGTCCTTTTCTGCCAGATCCGCGCAAAGCTCTCCGCCAGACAGTAAGTGTGATCCTGCGTTTCGCCCAGATTCATCCCTTCTGTCACAAACCCACTCCACACCACATTGTTTAAACCATATGACTGATTGTATTCGCATGACAGCCCGAATACATTTGTAAGCGGTTTTAATATTTTTTCCGCCTCCGGCAGCCTTGTGCCGTGCCCGTGCGCGTTCGACTGCCCAAAAACAAACAGCAGCGGAGCATCTGTTTCTTGAAAAATCATCATGTCTCGCCTCTTATTCCAGTTCAATCCTGAAGCAGTCCGCATACTCTGCCCCGTTTAAATCCGCCTGTCCGGTCTGTAACAGCAGCTTTCCCTTTTCCATACAGAACGGAATTTCCTGCCCGGTGCGCAGAAGCGTCACCTTTTTTACCCTGCCGGAAACGTCTGGGTACAGCCTCGGCGGCAGATAAGGATGCTCCTTATACTGATAAAACAGATAAATGCAGTTTCCCTTTGCCGTATACATATACTCCCTATCTGACCTGCACGGTGCGATCTTCGTCCCATAAATGCCTTCGGCATTCGTATTTAAAAACCATCCCATACATCTCATAGCATGAACCTGATCTGCCGGAAGCTTCCCATCTGGACGCGGCGTCACATTCAACGCCAGACTTCCACCCTTGGAAATGATTTCAAGGAACATATGAACCAGATCCCGCGGATCCTTACACCTGTCGTCATAATGGAACGCAAAATGGTTTCCGATCGGAATGCACGCCTCCCACGGCACATCCATCGCTTCTGCCGGAACGCCTCCTTCGGGCGTTATGATATTTTCATATGCGCCTCCTACCGTCCTGTCGCACACGATCAGATGCGGTTGGGTCGTGGAACGGATTTTCTCCACCACCTCCCCCAGACGGATGTCCTGACCGTTGTTGTCAGGTCTGACCTGACCGCCGTCCAGCCACAGTACGTCTACCTTGCCGTAATTGCTGCAGATCTCCGTCAGTTGCTTATGGGTATATTCCGTAAATTTTCCCCAGATCTCCGGATGCTCTTCAATGCTGTAATTGACGTTGCGGGTCTGCGGCTTTGGGAACTCCGGCGACCAGTAATAAGGGCTGTGCCAGTCCGGCTTGGAAAAATACGCCGAAATCGCCATGCCTTCTTTTCGGAAAGCGGCAAACATACTTTTCACAATATCCGCCTGCTCCGAAGTGTGGAACGGACAGTCCTCTGCCGTGATCTTATAATCTGAATATTGACTGTCAAACATACAGAATCCGTCGTGATGCTTTGTGGTAAACAGCAGATACTTAAAGCCGCAGTCCTTTGCCAGCTTCGCCCACTGATCCGGCCGGAACTTAAACGGATTGAAGGTTTTATTGCAGTCCTTATACTGCTGCATTGCCAACTCCATATCGTCCGTCCAGTCAATGTCCTCCCTCGACCACGCAACAGAATCCTCCGAAAGCGGCCATGATTCATACGAACCAAACTGACAGCTGGGCATCCAGTGCATCATCAGCCCCAGCTTCAGCCCCCGGAACCACTCCAGATGCTCCCGCACCTCTTTGGATTCGGGATAAACATATCTGCTTTCATCCGTGTAATCGTGTACCCCGTTTTTGATTTTATCAGCCATCTTTTCCTCCCGTTCTGCCCTATCGGCAATTCTTTCTTTTTTATCCCTTTACAGCCCCCAGCATGATTCCTTTTACAAAAAACTTCTGCATAAACGGATATACCGCAAAAATCGGCAGCGACGCCAGCACCGTGATCGTCATCCGCACGCCCTTGGGCGAAATCGCCGTAGCTGCGGCATCTATCGCACCGCCCCCGGCGATCGAATTCTTGATCTGGTTTGCCATCTGCTGCGCCTGATTTAAGTAATTATACAAAAGATACTGAAGAGTTTTTAAATTTTCATTATTGCCTGCATAAATATAGTTGTCAAACCACGAGTTCCAGTGCCCCACCGCCGCAAAAACTGCTACCGTCGCGATGATTGGCGCTGACAGCGGAAAAATGATTTTGCAAAATACTGTAAAATATCCTGCTCCGTCTATTACTGCCGATTCCTCCAAGGACTGAGGCAGCTGCTCGATAAAAGTCTTTATTAGTATGATGTTGTACGCAGATACCATCATTGGAAGGATATACACCAGAAAGTTATTGAGCAAACCGTAAGAGCGGATCAGCAAAAACGTCGGGATCAGCCCGCCGCTGATATACATGGTCAGCACCAGTGCGCGGTACAGAAATTTCCGTGCCGGCATTTCATTTTTCGTAAACAAATATCCCAAAAACGAACAGGCAAACACAGTAGCCGCCGTTCCGATCGCCGTCCTTAAAACAGAGATCATCAGTGCGTGGAAAAATCCGCTGATCTCAAAGATCTGCACATAATTTGTCAGTGTAAATCCCACCGGTAGCAAAATCGGCGTTTTTACATCCGCGATCGAAGGCTCGCTCAGCGTATAAATGAGCATATACCAGAACGGGTAAACGCAGATCAAGGTTAAAAGGATCAAAAGCGCATAATTAAAAATCTGATAGGCAATCACGGCAGGCGATTTTTTTATTTTTTTCATCCCATCGGCCTCCTTTTTATAAGATTGAGTTCCCGCGGACTCTTTTTGACAAAATATTGGCAAAAAGAAGCAGCGCCGCGCTGACGATAAATTTCATAATGCCGATCGCGATGCCATACGAATAATCCGACATTTCCAGACCAATCCGGTAAACGTACAGATCCAGCACTTCAATATTCGGTCCCGTCATCGGATTTTTAAACAGCATATACTGTTCAAAACCCGTATTCAGGAAGTTGCCGATAGAAAGGATCAGCAGCACAAAATAGGTTTCGGACATAGCGGGAAGCGTCACATGAAGCGCACACCTAAGCCGCCCTGCACCGTCCACCATTGCCGCACTGTAAAGCTCCTGATCGATTCCCGCGATCGCCGCCAAATAAATAATCGAACTCCACCCCAGGCTCTTCCATAAGCCCAGACAGGACTGGAACCAATAAACCGCATCCCCATCCGCCATTACATTATAGGCCGTCGCCGGATCAATCTCTTTTCCGAATGCCTGAAGAATGCCGTTCATCAGTCCGTCTGATGAAAAAATAGCAAATGCCAGCGAGAAAATGATAACCCATGAAATGAAGTTGGGCAGCGTCGTAAACGTCTGCACGATCCTGCGAACAGGGCCGCATTTCACTTCGTTTAACGTAATCGCAAACAACATCGGCAGCGGCGATACCAGCACGCCAATCGCCCCGAAAATCAATGTATTTTTCAATACCCGAGCCGTATTCACATCCGTAAACAGCATCTTAAAATATTTCGTCCCGACAAAATCACATTCCAAAAGTGGCACTCCGGGAATATAATCAAAAAAAGCGTACAACCATCCCACAACCGGGAGGTAGTTAAACATCAGCACCAGCGCCATAAACGGCAGCGCCATAAACAGCAGCTTATATCTTCTTTTTCCTCTGGAATGAACTCTTTCTTTCACAAGCATACCCCTTTTTTCCTTTCTCATTGTATATAATTGGCGAGGCCGGATTTCCAGCCTCGCCTCATACTTACCAATCCCGAAAATCACTCCATCGATTTTACTTCTTCCAGCGCTGCCTTTACGCTGTCCTGCCACCATTTCAGGGACTGCTCCACATTTGCCGCCTTTACGTCCGCGATCAGCTTTTCACGGGCTGCCTCGAACGCCGCGTCATCCTCCGCCTGTACCAGGCTGGGAAGCGCATTCATTACAATTTCATTCACATTGCCATCGATTCTTGTAATGTCCTGAGGTACAGAAGGCATAATCGCTGCAAAACGCTGATCGTAATTACTGTTATCCCTGCACTTTCCTTCTTCCACCCGCTTCTGGGCATATTCTGCCGGGTAAGAAACTCCCAGCGTTTCACACATATCCTTGTCGGTCGGGCTTAAGCCTCTGGCAAGCATTTCCGGTGTGTTCCACAGGGATGCGGGCGCTCCGTCAGAAAGCACTGCTTCCGCGCCGATACCGCCCCAGTTATTCCAGGATGCCAGTGACAGCTTGCTCCATGCGTCTGCCTGTGCCGGATCCTCCTTCATCTGGAGCACCTTATCCGTCAGAACCGGTTTCCCGTCCGCGCCTTTTTCCCAATGCTCGCCCTCGATACCCGAATACTGCAAACGCGCAAATTCTTCGCTGTTGATATAATCAAGGAACATGACCGCACGCTCGATATTTTTGCTGTGCGCCGAAACAAACATCATCTTATCGCTCCAGCCTGCCGCAAAGTATCCGCCGCGCCCGGTGTTGTACATCGGGAGAAGCTCCATGCCTGCGGTAGATTCCTCTGTCTTTAACACGTTCTGGTTATATTCCCCGAAATACCAGTTATTGGTTCCGCCCAGATACTGTCCCTTCGTATATTTTGCCGTCAGATCTTCGCCCTTTGTAATAAAGCAGTCCGGATCCAGAAGCCCCTCTTTCCACATTTTATTATAAAAATGCATATCGTTCCAAAACGGTGTGTCCGGATTTTCATTTACAACATTGTGGGAAACCTCATATGTATTGGTATCCACCAATACCATCAGATTGCTGTCCAGCGTCGTGTAATCAGAATTAAACAGCCCATGAATTCCCCATGCATGCATGCCGACATCGTTGTACATTCCCATCGCATAGGTCGGCAGACCTTCCGGCGTTTCCGGATAAAGCGCCTGCATTTTTTTCATGGCGTCGATATAATCGTCCGGCGTATTGATCTCCGGCGCGCCGATTTCCTTGTACAGATCCCAGCGTACCACATAGCCGATTCCCAGCGACGCTCCCGTCTCTCCCTCTCCTTCTACCGTAACATAAGGCGTTGTAAAATACACGTTTCCATCCCCGCCGCTCTGGTACTTGGACATCATATTGTTCCGGAACGTAAACCGGTCGTCCGCAAGATTTTTCCCGATCGTATCAAAATAATCATTCAACGGAACGGCGTGCTTCCCCTTGATCACACTTTCCGCATTCTGCCGGTAAACGAGCATAACGTCGGGTAGCTCCCCGCTGGCCAGATCCAGCCCAAGCTTCTGCTGATCGTAATTGACCAGCTTTAATTCAATGTTCAGCTTTTCATTGATCTGCTGTACGATATCCGTAGGCCACCACTGGTTGTCCGCAGAATTTCCCCGATCCAGTCCGCCGACTACCAGCTCGATTTTCTCGGAAGTATCTCCCGTCGCCGCTGACGCCTGATCGCTTCCGCCGCCGGAGGTGCTTTCTGCGTCCTTACCGCATCCTGCCAGCCCGGAAACCAAAAGAGCCGCCGCACAAAGGAATGCTGTAACCTTTCTTTTCTTCATCCTTCTTTCCCCTTTCTTTTTGTGTGCATCTTGCTTTTGTTCATGTATATATTTTACATTTTTATATACATTTTGTTCAAGAAAGTATCTTCCAACATTCCCTGCTATTTACCTGTTCTGCTTTTCCACAATCCCTGTTATTTTACGATTTTCCCTCTTTTTTACCGTTTTTCCACCGTCTTCTCCGGGATTTTCACAACAACAGCGGTATCTTCCAATTCCCCGGAAGATACGCGCATATCCGCCCCCATACCGTACAACAAAAACAGCCGCTTATTCACGTTCAGCAATCCGATGCTTCCCGCCGCCGCATCCGGCTCCTGCCGCCTTTCCAGCGCTTCATTCAGACGCTTTAACACCTGCTTTTCAATTTTATTTCCCGTATTTCTGACGCAGACCTCCAGCAACCCATCCTTTCTTTCAATCTCGATCCGTATTTTCATCGTATCTCCCGGGATCATGCCGTGAATAAAGCAGTTTTCCAGAATGGGCTGGAGCGTAAATTTCGGAAATACGCATTCCTTTAACACGCCGCCGCAGTCCACCTCGTATTCCAGCGCCCCGCCAAAACGCAGCGTCAGCATTTTTACGTAGCTGTCCAGAAAATCCAGCTCCTCCCGCACCGTCCAGTAAGAGGAAGGCGAGCGCAGGATCGGCTCGATGATCCGCGCCAGCAAAAGCAGCGCGTCCGCCACCTTCGGATTGTTGTTCATCACTGCCATCCACCGGATCGAATTGAGCGAATTATACAGGAAATGGGGATTGATCTGGTATTGAAGCGTCTTTAGCTCCTCCTCCGCCATTTCCCTGTCCATGCTTCTTACCCGTCCGATCAGCGCCCTGATTGTGTCCACGGTCGTTCCGAACTGTTCCCCCAACTCGTCCATCTCCGCAATCCCGCTGGCAGGAAAATGCACTGGCTCCAGATTTCCTTCCTGAACCCGTTTCATTCCCTGTATGATCTGCTCCACCGGCTTTGTATATCTCCCGATCCACGCAATGAAAAATACAAACATCAGGCTCAGCGTTGAAAACCACAAAAATAAAAGAACTCCCTTCAATTCATTCGCCTGCTGCTGATAAACCCTTTTCGGGATCTCATTTACCAGCGTCCAGCCGTACTGCGGAAGCTCATAATAAATAATCTGATATTCCTCCCCACACTCCTTTTTAAAGCTGAACTCCCCCACATCCGAATCCTCCGGGATCAAAGAAGCATATTCCGGCTTTTTATTTAACTCCCCGCCATCTGTTCTGGAAATGATCCTCCTGCCCCCATCCAGAAGCAGCGCTGTATTTTCATTGTACAATACCTGCGAATAGCATTCCTTCAACTCCATGTCCCCGACAGAAACAAAAAGATAGGACGTTCCATTTTCCCCGAAGGCGATTGTCCGGATTCCCACAAGCATTTTCATTGCCACTCCGCCATTGGCTTCAAAAAAATTCAGAAAATCATGATTCCCATCAAATTCCTTTTTTACTTCTTCTGCTCCGAACCACATATAAAACGGATAACGGCTTTCCGAATTTTTCAAAAAGCGATCGCCCTTTCCTTCCGCCAAAAAATCCGCGACCGCTGTCATCTTCCAATCAGTAATTCCGATTGCGTGCCCCTCTTCATTTACCAGCGCCACGCCCGCCAGATCCGGATTATAATTCATAACCGCTGTCAATTCCTCCACGACCTTCATCGCTTCCCTGCTCTGTTCCGCAGGCACATTCGTATTCCCTGTCAGATACTGCAGAACAATATCCTCGTCCAGCAGACGGTTTGCGCTGTCTGCCGCCTGCTGTAACTTGCGGTTGATATTCCGTTCCGTCTGCTCAAAGGTCAGCGTTGTAGCTTTCAGGTTCGTATCCTCCAGCCTTTTTAAGAAGATCCGATACGCTCCCCAGAAGCTTACCGACAGCAGGATTGCCGCCCCCAGAAGGATCGTTCCCATCAGACGCAGCCGCCACGATACACTTCTGATCCTCTGGCGTCTCTCTGTTCTCTTTCCTCTCATATCATTTTCCTTCCACATCTTTTCCAGACTGCTGTTTTCTTCTGTAATCTCCCGGATTTATGCCCTCTTTCTGTTTAAATGTCTGGCTGAAATGCTCCACTGTCCGAAAGCCTGTTTTTTCTGCAATCTGATACAAATATTCATCCGTATTTCCCAGCAAAAGCTTCGCTTTTTCCAGCCGGATGTCATTCAGATAATTGACAAAGGAAATCCCCGTTTCCTTTTTAAACAACGTAGAAAAATAATTGGGGCTCAGTCCCACTTCTGCTGAGATCTGTGCCAAGGTAATATTTTCGCTGTAATGGTTCAATATGTAATCCACTGCCCGAAATACAATCCTGTCCAAATCTTCCCGACGGTTTTCGCACAATTTTAAAAGCATTTCCATCTCTCTGGGAAGCGCAGAAAGCTCTCCACTCATTTCCTGCGTCACCTGACTGAAGCTCCCTTCCAGCAAAGACTGTATCATTTGAGAAATTCGTCCAAAACGGCTGTCTGTGCACAAAATGCGTTCCCTATGAAATGCCGCCGCAAACTGTCCGCTCCATAAAATATCGCTTTCGCGAAGATTTTCATGGAGCACGCTTTTTACAAAAGATGCCCCCATCTCATTCAGTGGCCTGCCATCCGGCGGAGAAATCCGAAATATCGTGACCGAACGGCAGGACAACTCTTCATAACCGCTTTCTTTCCATTTTTGCCTGAATTCCTCTTCCCCAATCCGGCGCTTCATTACAAAAGCCTCCAGCAGCTCTGCGCGCGAATATGCCTTTCTCCCTTCTTCTTTCCGGCTTTCTCCATTTTCATCCAGCCGCTTTTTCGCCCGAGCCAAAAGCTCTTCCACCTCCGGAATCGTCATGCTCGCCTTCAGCACATAGCCAAGTACATCGCAGCGGATAATCTTCTGCAGCAGCTCAAAATCATTCATGCAGGAAATTACGATAATCGCGCACCGCCTGTCCGCCTCCCGGATCCTCTGGATCAACTCCAGCCCGCTCATTCCCGGCATCTTTATGTCTGTGATCACCACATCCGGCCTCAGCTGCTCATATCTGGAAAACGCCCTTGTCCCGCTTTCTTCCTCTGCCACAATCTCCATCCCGAACTTATTCCAGTTGATTGAATTTTTTAACCCGATCCGCACTAAAAGTTCATCTTCTGCCAGCAATACCTTATACATTCCTGTTCCCCCGTTTGTTTTTTATCTGAGCTTTACGCACTGCATTTATTATACGCCAATCCCTGAAATCTGAAAATATGCTTTTGCAAATGCCACAGCGCATTACAAAAACCGGGCAGAGATCTCTCCCTGCCCGGTCTTCATCCTTTATTTCATTACCCCGCTTAAATGTTATGACTCAGATCTCGTACCACACGATCTGATTTGCCTCCAGATCAAGATCGAAGCTGCTGCCGTCCCCACGGTAAACAGTTGTGGACTGGGGCTCGTATGTGTTGTTTACAACACAGTATTTGCCGTTCTTGATGTATGCGTGCACTTCCACGTTGTAGTTGGAAGAAAACCAGCTGTGAATATTGGCTTCATCCCCTGCGCTCCAAAGGATCGCGCGGTATAAGAGACGGCTGTTTTCAAAGCTGTACGGAAGCCCGCTCATATAAACGCTGCGTCCCTTTCCAAATTCGTTGACAGCCAGATGCACCTCTTTGTCCTCTACTTCCAGCACCTGCGTGCCCTCCAGCGCGTAGATGTACTTTCTGCTCTCGCCGAAGTCGATCTTATCCTTTACGTCCTCGGTAATAAAGTGGCTGTGCGTCTCCCAGTTGTACTTATCATAGCCGAGCGTGAAATCCCGCTCTTCTTCCACGCCGAGCACGTTTGCCAGCTGGAAGAAATGTCCGTTTGCCTGATGTCCGGTCGGTTCGCCGACGCCGATAAAGCCGCCGCCGTTATAAACAAATTCCTTTACCGCGGAAGAGATCGCCGGATTGCACCACCATTCGCCGCCGGTCTGCGCGGTATCCGCGTCGCCCACGTTGATCAGCACATCGATGTCCTTTAAAATATCCTTATTTTCCAGAATATCCTCAAAGCTGATAAACTTCACGTCGAAGGGCGCGCCGGACAGCGCTTCAATAATGCCGGAATAGGAGTAGTTCTGCTTGAAGTAGATCGCATGATGAACCATGTGGTTGCCCCATGCCCTCATTTTGCCCCAGCAGTTTAATACCGCAACCCGCTTTACGCAGTAAGGCGTTGTTCCCTTGATGTTTTCATACAGCTCACGGAATTCCGCGCATACGGATTCCACATATTCCACAAAATCCGGGAACTCGTTTGCAAGCTTTAAATAGCCGCCGTAGCCGATCCGGTCGATGGGTTTTCTCAAAATCGCGCGGCGCGCCGTTACCCAGTTGACCTTCGCTTCCTTCACAGGATCGCCGCCCTCATGGAAGGTATCCGGGAAGAAATACGGAAGCAGGCGGCCTTCGGTATATTTTACGCCCTCGATGTCGCTGATCAGGCGCAGCGTGGAGCCGTTGCCGACGCTTCCCACGACCGCGTCCAGCCCGATGGATTTAAACTCATCCATAAAAGGCTCCGTGCCGATCCAGTGGTCGCCCAGAAACATCATCGCTTCCCTGCCGCACTCATGGCAGATGTCAACCATCTCCTTCGCGATCTTCGCCACCTCGCGGCGCTGGAATGCCTGAAAATCCTTAAACTCTTTGGACGGGATCCGGTACTGGTTGTTGTAGTATCCCTGATCGATAATATATTCCGGACGGAACGGATAGCCAGCCTCTTTTTCAAACTGCTCCAGGATATAGGGGCTTACGGAAGCCGAATAGCCGTACCAGTCCACATATTTTTCACGCGCCAGCTCGTCGAACATCAGCGTGAACTGATGGAAAAATGTCGTAAAGCGCAGCACATTTACATACGGATGATCTGCGATGAATTTGCGCAGGCGCTCCATCGTATAGGCATGGGTCTTGGGCTGGCGCACGTCGAAGGTGATCTGATGCTCCACATCCTTCCAGTCGTTTACGACCGCGTTGTACATATGCACCGGATCCCACATGATGTATGCCAGAAAGCTTACGGTGTAATCATGGAACGGCTCGCTTTTGATCACGACCTCGCCGCTTTCCTCTTCATAGCTCCAATCGGAGGTGTTTACCACCTCGCCGGTCGTCCGGTCAACGACCTCCCACCAACGCTTTATGTCATCCCTGCAGTTGGGTGTCAGCATATCCGGATACAGGCCTTTCATCAGACGGATGCGCAGCGTATCCGCTGCCGCCGTATAAAACGGCGTCATCACATACATCTGCTGGATCTCGTCCGGGTTCGCCTTTGCCCAAGCATTGTCCTTTCTCGTGGTGTAATAAGTGGAGTAAACCTTCATTCCCGCGTCTTTTAACTCAACAGGAAAATCCGTACCGTCGCAGTCTCTTACCGCATCCGCACCCCAACGCTTTGCCAGATCCAGCGTCTCCTGAATCACATCCACATCTGTGGGAATTGTCACTCTGCCTTTCATCTCGCTCATTTAGCTGCTCCTCCATTTTTATGTCAAACTTATGTTTTATTAAGCCGCGTAAAAAATCATCCCTTGATGCCGCCGCCCGTAACGCCCGCAATGATCTTTTCCGACAGGAACAGATACAGCAGGAAGGTCGGCAAAAATACGATGACAACCGCAGCGAACAGACCGCCGTAATTCCCCGTATATTTCATCGAGTTTACGATCTGCAAAAGCCCTACGCCTACCGGCGTCATTTCCGCGGAGCTTGCAAAAATCAGCGCCATGAAGAACTCGTTCCATACGCTCAGGAAATTAAAGATCGTCACGGTAATGATCGCAGGCTGTACCAGCGGAAGCATAATTACCCAGAACGTCTTTGCCGGAGGGCAGCCGTCGATCGCCGCCGCCTCTTCATATGTCTTTGACAGCGTCGCAAAGAAGTTCAGCAGATAAGTGGTCGTATAAGGCACTCTCAGGAAAATGTATAAAAGCATTAACAGGATCCTTCCCTTGATCCCCCACTGCGTTGTCAGGGAAAAGATGGGAAGAACGATCATAACCTCCGGAATACTCATTGCAAGGATCAGGCTGCCCCGTACCTGCTTGCTGCCCTTAAAGCCAAACCGGGACAGCACATATGCCGCCGGGGCGGAGATCAGCAGTACGAAAAAGCAGGACACCACCGAATACAGCAGGGAGTTTCCGAAAAATACGGATACATTCTGCGTTTTCCATGCGGTCACATAGTTTTCAAAATGAAGCCCGGTTTCAAATTTGAATACGGAACCGGAAAAGATCTCTCTGGACGTCGAAAGGCTCGCCGCCAGAATCCATACCAGAAATACCGCTGTAAACAGCACCCAGACCGATACGATCAGATAGCCCGGCAATAAGGACAGTTCCCTTTTCCAGTTTATCTTTTCCTTATAAACGATTTTTTCTTTTTTTCTCATGATTTCCTCCGTTCACAGGCGCGCAAAGCCTGCCGCCCTGCCGCGTATCCTGTGCTCTTTTAGAATTCCAGATCGTCATCTTTGAGCAATTTGCTTGTCACAAGGTAAATCACTCCTACGAAAATTGCCAGGATCACACCCACTGCAGCGCCTGCGCCCGCGTCACGCTGCGCATTTCCCGTTGTGCCGAATACCGTATCGTACAGGTATACGACGGGAACGATCGTGGATGCTTCCGATGAGATCGGAGAAAACATCTTTGTCCACAGGAAGAAGGTGATCGTATTGATGCTCCAGAAGGTCAGGTTCGTTTTGATAATGCCCTTCAAAAGCGGAAGCGTGATCCTAAAAAACTGCTTGATCTTGTTCGCACCGTCGATCGTTGCAGCTTCATACAGATCCTGCGGGATTCTCTCAATACCGCTGATAAAGATCAGCATGTAATAGCCTACCGCACCGAAGATGAACGCCCCCAGCATCGCCCAGAACTTCGTATCGGTCCCGAGCCATTTCACACCTTCCAGCCCAACCATTTCCAGCATCTGATTCAAAAGACCGTAATCCTGATTGTAAATATACTGTATCCACATCGTTGCCAGTGCAACTGCGCTGACTACGTTCGGAAGGTAGATCGCCGCGCGGAAAAACTTTTTAAAGCGGATGCCGCTTGTTAAAATAACCGCAAACAGCAGTGCGATGCTCAGCGTAAAAATCCCGCCTACCAGCCAGATCTTCAGCATATTGGAAAGGGATGTCAAAAAGGTGGCGCTTCCAAATATTCTCGCGTAGTTTCCGAAGCCGTTAAAGCTCCATGTGCTCGCATCCGCCGTCACGCTGTCGATGGCAAAAAAGCTCATCAGAATCGTTCGGATTACCGGATACAGATACATAATAAGCAGCGTCAATACGCACGGCATTATAAACCATGCAATCATGCCTTTGTTTTTCTTCATTTCCTTCACCTCTTCTGACAAAAAAGGCGACACCCGGTCAGTGCCGCCCTTTTTCTTTCATCGGTTCTTAATACAGTGCATCCATAGCTGCCGCGAAATCTTTGCCAGTCTCATACTTGCCTTCATATAATCCAATGATCACGTCCTTAAGGCTTGTTGCCAGATCAGCATTGTCGCTCAGACCTGCGTTCCAGGGAAGGGGATTCTCTGTTGCCTGCAGTGTCTCAATGGAGCCGTCCATAAGAGCGGGTGCTGTGTTGTTCGGGTCAGCAGGGATCTGCTGAGCTGCATCAGCCATCTTCTGGTCAAATTCGCCTGTTGTCAGGAACATGATAAAGTCAAACGCTGCCTGAGGGTTCTCAGAGTAGGAAGTAACCGCAACTGCATTGGAGCCTGCGTATGCGTTGCTCGGATCTGCGCCGCCGTCAACTGCAGGATAGTTGAACAGACCCCAGTTAATGTTCGCGCCTGTGTTGTTGTTTACTTCTGCAGCCACATAGTTTGCACATACTACCATTGCAACCTCGCCTGTCAGACCGATCTTGTTCTGGCTTGCAGGGTACTCGTCCGGAGCCCCGTCTGCCAGATAGCCCTTCTTTACAAACTCGATCTGCTGGTCAGCAGCCTTGATAACGCCTTCGTTCTCAGACCAGCCGCCGTTTACAGCCAGATCAGAGATCGCATCCTTGCCGATCACTCTGTCCAGATGATAGGTAAACAGGAAATCTGCATAGGTGCTGTCCAGAGCCAGCGGCTGATAGCCCTTGTCTACCATTGTCTGGCATGCTGCCAGGTATTCGTCCCATGTAGCGGGAACCTCGGTAATTCCGCAGTCCTCGAAAATATCTTTGTTGTAGAATACGCCGCCTACCTGAGGCTGTTCGGGAACTGCGCACAGGAAGCCTGCCGTATTTACCAGATAATCTGTCAGGCACTTAAAGCTCTTGTCCGCATAGCCTGCCTTCTCTGCCATATCGGTCAGATCATACAGATAATCCTTGTATACCTTCGCCATGTTGGCGTCGCCTTCTTCAA
>OHKY01000388.1_pt1 | contig 19477 bp, 17 predicted proteins | sample 1568941 | NCBI WGS metagenome assembly OHKY01 (sample SAMEA3879521, study PRJEB24766) | human gut metagenome | biome: human-associated habitat; feature: feces | place: USA | collected 1985/1987 | reverse complement strand
CCGCTCCACCAGTGTCTGCAGCCGTTCGATTTCTTTTTGCTGCAGTTCATAATCTTTTCTCTGCTTCTCCCAGTTCAGCCGTTTGCGTTCCATAAATGGGCGGGGACGAACGCGGAATATCCGAGATTTTGACGGTATCTTTCGGCAGCGTAAGGAAACGGTAAAGCACCAAAAGAGAACACGGGAGGAAGCGGATGATGGAAAAACAGGCGGTTTTGACGACACATGAAAAAATAGAAAAAGCGGGGCTGCTCTGTTTTTACATCGGGCTGCTTTTGGAGCTTTTGATCGTGATCCTGGATAAAAGCTCGTGGATCAATCCCCTTGAAGGGCAGATGTTTCGGATCAGCTTTTTGTTTTTTGCGCTGAAAATGTCAATGACCCGGTATTCGGCAAAGGAATGGGGCGCAATTTTGGCGGCGGGGCTTGTCGCGGGGATCTGCTATCTTTGCTCGGACAGGGACGAGGCGGTGCGCGTGGTCGTCTTTGTGGCGGCGATGAAGGGCGTGGATCATAAAAAAGCGATGAAGCTGACGTTCTGGTGCACCGTTTTCGGGATGCTTGTGCTTGCGGGGCTTGCGGGAGCAGGCATTTTAGGCGAGGTCTGGGACGCCGGCGAGGGCTACGGCGTTAAGGAAGGCTCGAAGAGGCTTTGTCTGGGCGTGGGAAACAGCAACGCGCTGGCAATCATGATCTGGGCGCTGATGACGCTGGGGCTGTATGTGTATCAGGAAAAAATGAAATGGCAGTATTACTGCCTCCTGCTGGCGTTTTCTGCCATTGTATACAAGCTGACATTTACCCGCACGACGCTTCTGATGATGCTGTTTACGCTGGCGGCAGCGGCGGTGATGCAGTATGCGCCGAAGCTTCGGGAAAAGGCGTGGGTGTACCGGTCGGGGATCGGGGCGCTGTTTTTGTGCGTGGGCTTTTCCGTATTTGCGGCGCACGTCTCCACATGGCCGCCTTATATGCCGGAATGGATTCAGAAGCTCAATTCCATCCTGACGGGGCGCATCGCCAGCATCTATCCGTTTACCAACGGGGGCGGCGTCTTAAAAAACTGGAAGCTGTTCGGGGATCCTTCCTATGTACAGTATTTTGATATGGGATATGTGCGGCTGTTTTTCTGGTACGGGATCATTCCCGGGATCTGCTGTATCGCAGCGCTTTGCCTGCTGTTTGAACAGCTGCGCAGAAAAAAAGACGCGATGGGCTTTGTGCTGACGCTTTCCTTTTGTATTTTCACGGTGGTGGAGGCGCATGCGGTTTCCGTTTATATCGGGCGCAACTATGTGCTGCTTTTGATGGGGGCATACTGGTGCAGCGCGCTCGGGAAAAAAGCCGCGAAGGAAGAGTATTGGTGGCGCTTCTGGCGGTTGTTTTCTTTGAGCAGGAAGGAATAAGATGAAGGTTGTAATGCTGGGAGCGGACCGCAGCGTAAAGGGCGGCGTTTCCGCGATGGTAAATAACATGTACGGGGCGGGGCTTGCAGAGCTGATCGATCTGACCTATATCGGGACGATGGTGGACGGCAGCAGTGTCCAAAAGCTTTTTAAGGCGGCGGAGGCGCTGGTGCGCTTTCTGGCAGCCCTTCCGGGCACGGATATTGTGCACCTGAATATGGCGGCGGACGCAAGCTGCTTTCGTAAGTTGATCTTTTTAAATATCGCGTCCATATGCGGCAAAAAGATCGTGGTGCATCATCACGGCGGGGATTTTGAAGGCTTTTATGAAGCGCGCTGCAACGCAAAAATGAGGGAAAGGATCCGCAGAAGCCTGAATAAGGCGGATCTGTTTCTGGTGCTTTCCGAATACTGGAAGGCTTATTTTGAAAAGCTCATATCCCCGGAAAAAATCCGGGTGCAGCAAAACTGCGTGCCGGTCCCGGAAAAGGCAAAGCAGGATTACAGCTCCCATCAGGCGGTTTTTTTGGGAAGGCTGTGTAAGGAAAAGGGCGTCGGGGAGCTTTTGGAGAGCGCCCGGAGGGTGCGGGAAGCGATCCCGGATTTTTCGCTTGTGCTCGGGGGCTTCTGGGAAAAGGGCAATGAGGAGCTGGAAAAAAAAGCGGAGGAGCTGGCAGATTTTGTGCGCTGTCCGGGCTGGGTAACGGCACAGGAGCGGGAACGGCTGTTTTTGGAAAGCAGCGTGTTTGTGCTGCCGACCTGGTTTGAGGGACAGCCGGTTTCGCTTTTGGAGGCGATGGCGGCAGGGATGTGCACGGTGTCGTCCGCAGTCGGGGGGATCCCGCAGGTTCTGGGCGGGCTGGAAAACAAGACGCTTCCCTGCGGCTTTGAAGGCTGCGGCATCATGACGGCGGCGAAGGATCCGGATATGCTCACAGACGTGCTGATCCGCGTGCTTTCGGACGAAAGGCTGCGGGAGGACGTGGGCAGACGGGCAAGGCGGAAGGCAGAAGAACAATACGGAATGCCGGGATATATCCGACGGCTGACCGGCTTTTATGAAGAGCTGATGAAGGAGGGACAGGGGAATGGATAAAAAAGTGAGCGTGATCGTTCCGGTATACCGCACCTTACAGTGGCTTGCCCGCTGCGTGCAGAGCATCACGGGGCAGACCTATAAAAATCTGGAAATCATCCTGGTGGACGACGGTTCGCCGGACGACTGCCCGATGCTGTGCGACGACTGGGCGAAAAAGGATGCCCGCATCCGGGTGATCCACAAGGAAAACGGCGGCCTGATGGCGGCGTGGATGGACGGCGTAAGGGAAAGCACGGGGGAGTATGTGTGCTTTGTGGACAGCGACGACTGGATCGACGCCTGCATGGTGGAAAAGCTGCTGGAATTTTCCTCGGACTGTGGAAAAGAAGTGATCTGCGGCAACTATGTGCAGGAGGAAAAAAACAGAAGCTTTGAGGTGTATCAGGCGATGGAGCCGGGCGTTTATGCCGGAAAGGAGCTTTCGGAGCGGCTTGACGGGCAGATCATCGGGCGGGAACGCCGGCTGATCACGATGTCGCGCTGTATGAAGCTTTTTTCGCGGCGGCTCATTTTGGACAACATGAAATACTGCGATCCGTCGATCCGCATGGGAGAGGACGTCAATATCACGCTCCCGGCGCTTCTGGACGCGGAGCGCGTCGTTATCATGAAGGGGGCGGCGTGGTATCATTATCTTTATCTGACGGATTCGATGGCGCATGCCTATGACGACGGCCTGTTTGAAAATATCCTCCGGCTTTATGTCGTTATGGAAACGATCCTGCGGGAGAAAAAAGCGCCGGACGCCGTTTTGCAGGCGCAGAGGGAGCTGATCCTCCTGATGCTTTTGGAGGTCAAAAATCAGGCGCGGGGAAACCGGAAGGGCTGGAAGGAGCGGCTGAGACAGGAATGCGGTCATGAAACGGTCAAACGGGCGCTTTCGGAGACTGCGGTAACGGTAAAGTCTCTGGACAACAGGCTGCTGTACCGGGCGGTCAAAAATCCGGGCAGCGGGATTTTGGAAACGGTGCGTTTTTTGATGAACGTAAACGCGCGCAGGAAGCGATAGACGGCGGAAAGGGAGAAAGCATGGAACAGCAAAAAATCAGCGTGATTGTTCCGGTATACAACGGTGCGGCATGGATCGAAGAATGCGTGCAGAGCGTGCGCGCGCAGACATGGACAAACTGGGAAATGCTGATCCTGGACGACAATTCTTCGGACGGAACGGATCGGATCGCGCGCAGGATGGAACGGGAGGACTGCCGCATCCATTTTGTACAGCGCTCTAAAAAAGGCGTTTCCTCTGCGCGGAATCAGGGGATCGAGCAGACGGACGGACAGTTTCTGACCTTTGTGGACGCGGATGATAAGCTGGATCCGCGCATGTTTGAGGAGCTGGCAGGCTGTCTGGAACAGGAAAACAGCGACATGGCAGTGTGCGATTATGATAGATGGGACGGGACGGCGGAGGGAATCTGCGGCCGCAGCGGAAAAAAGGCAGAGGACAGCCGCGCGGCAAACAAGGAAGCTGTGCCTAAACGGTTTACCGTGGACCGGGACGCTTATATCGGGCAATACCTGCTGCATGGCAACACCCGCTGCTGGAGCGTTTTGTACCGGAGGGAGGCGGTGGGAAACGTCCGCTTCCGGGAGGACTTAACGATCGGGGAGGACATGATGTTTCTGGTGGATCTGATGCCAAGGCTGAGCCGGATCACGGTGACGGATTACCGGGGCTATTTTTATCGGATCAATGAAAAGGGCGCGATGCTCAGGCCCTTTACGCCCGCTTACATGGACGAGATCAAAAGCTGGAAGCTGGCGGCTCAAAAGATCGGGGCGGCATATCCGGAGCAGAAGGCGCGGGTAAACGGTATTCTGGCGGTATCCGCAATGCTTGCGGCGGGAAAGCTTTCCCGGCTTTGCGCAAAGGAGCGGGCAAAATACGGGGCGCAGATCGCAGAATGCCGGGAAACGGTGCGCACGGCGCTGGCGGTTCCCGGTGCGAAAAAAGAGCTGCCGGAGGGCTATCGGGCAAAAACGGCGCTCTATACCGTTTGCCCGGCGCTGTATCTTTGGCTGTACCATATCTGGAAGAAGGAGTAAATCGCGATGAAAAATGATAAAATTGTATTATATACCCACGCGGGCAGCGGAAACCACGGCTGCGAGGCAATCGTAAACAGCCTGTGCAAACTGCTTCCGAAGCCTGCGGTGCTTGTAACGAACCGTCCGGCAGAGGACGAAGCCTATTCCTTAAAATCGCTCTGCAGTGAGATCATCGGGGAAAGAAGCATCGAAAAAAATGTGCTGATCCATGCGTTTTATTATGCAAAAAGGCTTCTTTTCCGGGATCCGGAGTGTTTTATGCGCTACCGCTACGGCGCGGTGTGCGGCAAAAACCTGCGCCGTCTCAACATTTCCATCGGCGGCGACAATTACTGCTATGAAAATATGCTGGACCGCCTGATGCTGGCAAACCGGATGTTTCACCGTCAGGGGGCAAAAACGGTGCTCTTTGGCTGCTCCATCGAGCCGGAGCTGTTAAAGCGCCCGGAGATCGCAGAGGATATGAAGCGCTATGACGCCATCGTGGCGCGGGAAAGCCTGACCTATCAGGCGCTGCAGGACGCAGGCGTGCGGGATAATGTGTTTTTATACCCGGATCCGGCGTTCCTTCTGGAAACAAAAGAGCTTCCCCTGCCGCAGGGCTGGACGCAAGGAAAGATGCTGGGCTTAAATATCAGCCCGATGATCGTGGACAACGAGCGTCAGGCGGGGATCACGATGGAAAATTACAAGGCGCTGATCTCCCATATTTTAGAGACAACGGATCTGAAGGTGGCGCTGATCCCCCATGTGGTGTGGGACAGCAACGACGACAGAAAGCCGATCCATAAGCTGTACGAGGAGTTTGCAAAGACCGGGCGCGTGCTCGAGATCGGGGACGCTTCCGCGACGGAATTAAAGGGCTATATCAGCCGCTGCCGCCTGTTTATCGGGGCGCGCACCCACGCCACGATCGCGGCATATTCCTCCTGCGTGCCGACGCTGGTTGTCGGATATTCCGTGAAGGCGAAGGGGATCGCGACAGATCTGTTCGGCACGCAGGAGCACTATGTGCTGCCGGTGCAGGCGCTGCAGAACAGGGAGGATCTGATCGACGGCTTTGAATGGCTTTTATCCCACGAGGAGGAGCAGAAAAAAAAGCTGGAAAGCGTGATGCCCTCCTATCAGGAAAAGGCGCGGCAGGCAGCAGGGCTTTTAAAGGAGCTGGCAGGGCAGTAAGGAGCTTGAAAGCGCCGGAAAAGCGGAAAACGCATATTTATGTTGCGCAGCAGAAAGGAAGGGCATATGGATCAGATAAAGGCACTGACGGATACGGCGGTTTTGCAGCTTGCAGAATACCCGTCTCTGACGACAAAGGAAACCATAAAACGGCTGGTCAAAGGCTGCATTCCCGGAAAGCGTCCCGCGCCTGTTGACGCGTTTTCCTGGCCCAATGCGCTTTTGGGAAAAGGGCTGCTCTGCGCCTATGAAGCGTCGGGCGATACCGACGCCATGCGCGCTGTGGCTGACTATTTAAAACGGTGGAAAACCAAAGGATTTCCAATCAGATATGTGGATAACCTGATGAACGGGACGCTGGCAATGGAGCTGGAAGGGCTTTTGCGCAGGAAACAGGACGGCGCGCCGGAGGCTTTGGAATGGCAGAAGCTTTGCCCGGAGGCGGCGGACGCCTGCGCGGCATGGCTTAAGGAAGCGCCCCGCACGGCGCAGGGACTTATTGCTTACCGGAAGCAGCATCCGGACTGGCTGTTTGCGGACGCGCTGGCGATGGTCAGCCCCTTTGCCTGCCGCTACGGAAAAGAGCACGGCGACAGGGAGCTGGCGGCGCTTGGGGCGCGGCAGCTGACTGCCTTTCTGGAAAAAGGGATGGATGCCGGATCCGGGCTTCCCTATCATGGCTATGACGAAAAAACCGGCATGAAATACGGTATCATCGGCTGGGGACGCGCCTGCGGCTGGACGCTTCTGGGACTGGCAGAGAGCCTTCCCTATGTGGAAAAAGACAGCGGCGCCTATGCGGTTTTGGAAAGAGCCTACCGGGAGCTGACAGAGAGGGCATTTGCATATCAGCGGGAGGACGGCGGGTTTTCGTGGCAGCTTTCTGCGCTGGAAGGCCCGGCGGACAGCTCTGCAGAAGGCATGATCGGGCTGGCTTTTGCAGCCGGGCAGAAAAAGCTGATTCAGGAAGGACAGGAGGCGAACCTTTTTTCAGGGGAAAAGCATCTGGTTGAAAAAGCAACTCGTTTATACGAGACAATGAAAACGCGCGTTATCAATGGGAAATCTGTGAGCTGCTCGGGAGAATGCCTCGGATTTGCGCAATATCCTCAGGTATATGGAAGCTATCCATGGGGAAACGGCAGCGCGCTGGGATTTTTGGCGTCATGGAGTAAAGAATGGGAAGAGTAAAATACGCGACAAGAAATATCATGTTCGGACTTGTCGGCAGCGCGGCGACGACGCTTTTAAACTTTGCGCTGCGTCAGGTTTTCATTATGCGTCTGGGCGATACGCTCATCGGCGTCCAGGATCTTTACAGCGAGATCCTGACGATGCTTTCGCTGGCGGAGCTGGGCGTCGGGACGGCGTTAAACTACAGCCTGTACGGTCCGGTGGCGAGGGGCGAGCGCGAAAAGATCAAATCCTATATGCTGATGTACAAAAAAGCGTACCGGTTTATCGCCGTCGTGATCGCTGTGATCGGGCTGGCGCTGGTGCCTTTTTTGCCATGGATCGTAAAAGGGGCGGATTATCTGACGCTGCGGCAGCTGCGCGTGTATTATCTGCTTTTTTTGTTCAATACGGTCATCACCTATTTTGTGGCATATAAATACAGCCTTGCAAATGCGGAGCAGAGAAATTATATCCAGACGAACGCGGACGCGGCAACGAAAGCGGTTTCGGTCGTGCTGCAGCTTCTGGGGCTTCTGGTTTTGCCAAACTATATGCTGTATCTGCTGATCCAGGTGGGAGTATCCGCCGGGCAGAAGATTTTTATGAGCATTTATCTGGACCGGAAGTATCCGCTTCTGAAGGAAAAAAATGTCACAGAGCTGTCGGAAAAGGAAAAGGGAGAGGTCGTCGGCAAGACGAAGGCGCTGATGCTGCACCGCATCGGGGATATGGCGCGGCTGCAGACGGATGCGATCATCATTTCCACCTGCCTCGGCGTCGTCTGGGTCGGGCTCATCGGGACGTATAAAATGATCGTCAACTCCGTTTCGGGCTATGTGAACATTATTTTTAATTCGGTGATCTCAAGCTTCGGCAATCTGATCGCGACGGAAAGCAGGGAGCGCCAATACCGGCTTTTTCTGGTGTACCGCTTTTTTGCCATCTGGATCTACGGCTTTTCGGCGGTGGGATTTTTCCTGCTTTTGTCGCCGCTTGTGGAGCTATATGTGGGCGCAGACAGGGTGCTTGCCCCGGCGATCATCGCATGGTATTTGACCGATTACTTTTTTAAAGGGGAACGGGTTGTGCTCTCCAACTTTAAAACGGCGGCGGGCGTGTTTGAAGAGGACAAATATCTGTCGCTCATCCAGGGGATCGTAAATCTGGCCGTGTCCGTCGTTCTCGTCTATCAGATCGGGCTGGCGGGCGTGTTTGTCGGCACGGTCGTATCGGGGCTGATCGCCAACATCACAAAGCCGGTCATCATTTACCGCGTCTGCTTTGACAAAAGCGCGGCGTCGTATTTTAAGGAATCGGTCAAATATCTGGCGGTGATCGGCATTGCGCTGGCGGTTTTAGTCCCGCTGCAAAAGCTTTTGATGCCGGCGGTGACGGTGGGTGGATTTATCGTGATGATTTTTGTGATAACGCTCGTATTTAACGGGATTTTCCTGCTCGTGTTCGGGCGGTCGGAGGAATTTAAGTACCTGTACGGGATGGTAAAGGGACGGCTGCCAAAAGGACGTAGCTGAATTGGAGAAAAGATGCTCCGGTGTGTCCGGTCGGGCTATGAAAGCGTTGGAACACGATGCAAAAGTGACAGAAAGGCGGATGGCAATGATAATCATAGAGGTAATGGGCGGGCTCGGCAACCAGATGCAGCAGTACGCTCTGTATCAGAAAATGAAAAGCCTTGGAAAAGAGGCAAAGCTGGATGTTTCGTGGTTTTTGGATGAAAACAGACAGAAGAGCGTGCTGGCGGCGCGCAGTCTGGAGCTGGAATGGTTCGACCATCTTCCGATGGAATTGTGCACAGAAGCAGAGAAGCGCGCGCTTCTGGGAAACGGCGGCTTTTTCGGAAAAGTGAAAAGAAAGCTTTTTCCGGGCACGAACCGGCATTTTCAGGAAACGGGCATGTACCATCCGGAAATCTTTGAGCTGGACGACGCTTACCTGTCGGGCTTCTGGGCGTGCGAAAAATATTATGCGGACATTCTGCCGAAGCTGCGGGAGCTGATCGTGTTTCCAAAGCAGGAAGAGGAACCGGGAAGTGCAGAGACTTTTGCGGAAACCGGGCAGGCGTTTGCAGACAGCGCAGATGCCGCACGGCGCAACAGGGAGCTGATGGAGCGGATGCGGCAGGAGATTTCGGTAAGTCTCCACATCCTCCGGGGCGATTACCTCGATCCGGAAAACGCGGCGATGTTTGGCGGAATCTGCACGGACGCCTATTACGAAGCGGCGGTCAATTTTATCCGGGAGCGCTTTCCGGCGGCGCATTTTTATGTGTTTTCGGACGATCCTGCCTATGCAAGGGAGCGTTACCGGGAGCCGGAATTTACGGTTGTGGACTGGAATACGGGCAAAAACAGCCTGTTTGATATGCAGCTGATGAGCTGCTGTAAGCATAACATCTGCGCCAACTCCACGTTCAGCTTCTGGGGCGCGCGCCTGAATCCGTCGCAGGATAAGATCATGATCCGCCCGTCGAAGCATAAGAACGGGCAGGATGTGGGGATGGAGCGGATGCAGGAGCTGTGGGAAGGATGGAAGCTGATTGACGGGGAGGGGAAAGTGGGGGTAGAATAGAAGAGAGTGCGCGGATCTGGAGGAAAGAACTTCCAGATGGGGAGATCCGCGCGGATGAAGGCGTAGAAAAAGATTACAGTTCCTCTAAGATTGCTGTGAACGCTTTGTGGAATAAGTAAAGAAATGCTCTGAGAAGAGGCCAACAATATTTGTGGCGTGGGTACTTTTCAGCCAGTGCCTTTGTTTGAGCGAGGGCATACTGAAAACAATCGTCCGCTAAAGATAAAATAATTTTTTTTAAAATGTACATATGTAACCTCCTAGTATATTTTGTGGTTTCAAGGTAAATATGTAAGATTTTTTAAAAATGAAAGCGTTTAAGGAAAAAAAGAAAAATTTTTAGAAAAGAGTGATTTATAGGAAGGAAAGTGAGAAGGATGTCTTTTAAAATTGAATCGCTTGAAATAAAAAATTATGGAAATATAGAGTCATTTAAATGCGATAGTTTTTCCAATATAAATCTGGTTATCGGAGAGAATGCGACGGGGAAAACATTTCTTTTGAAGGCGTTGTATTCTGCCATCCGTTCTATGGAGGATTACAGGCGGGGAGATGACGTGCGTTCCATGAATGATATTTTATCTGAAAAATTGAGATGGACATTTCAGGTAGATAAACTGGGCGATATCGTCAGACGCGGAGCAGAAGGGGCGCTGAACTTTAGGATCAGAACCAATCAGGGAAGTGAAGGATTAGAATATCAGTTTTCAGAGAGTGCAAATATCAAAGTCGGCAATGTGGCATCATCCGGCATGTCGAAAGAAGGGAATTCCATTTTTATTCCGGCAAAAGAGGTGCTTTCACTGTTTTCGGTAATTTTAAAATCAAGAGAAGTGGATCGTGCTTTCGGTTTTGATGATACGTATTACGATTTGGCGAAAGCACTGCGCATCGCTCCGTCTAAAGGAAGAAATTATACTGCTTTTGCGAAAGCCAGAAAAGAGCTGAAAAATGTGATCAACGGAAAAGTTGATTACGATGAGGATAGTGGTAAATGGTATTACAGAAGTGAAACAGGACAGAAATTTTCTATTGGGGCAACGGCAGAGGGCGTAAAAAAAATCTCAATTATGGATCGGCTTTTTGCGAATGGATATATAAGCAGAGAATCGGTTTTGTTTATAGATGAATTGGAATCGGCGCTGCATCCGGATGCAATCTGTGAATTTCTGGAGATGCTTGCGGAGATTTCCCGTGAAATGGGAATACAGATATTTATTTCAACACATTCCTATTTTGTCATTAAGAAGCTTGCTTTAATAGCAATGAAGAATCCGGGAGAGGTAACATGTATATCCCTTGCAAAAGACAGGGAGCCTCAGGTTACAGATTTAAGCGGTGGAATGCCTGAAAATTCTATTATACAGACATCTATTGACCTTTACAGGCAGGAAGTATTAGAGGTGCTGTAATGGAAGTAATAATGGAAGAATCGGGAATGTGGTTCGCAAAATATTCAGAAGATGAAGTATTTGAAATTGAAAAAAGTCCGCAGTATACAAAAAGCCTGAGACAAAAGGGCGTTAAAATCTGTGAATTTGTTTTAAGAAGAGGAAACAAGATCTATTTTATGGAAGCAAAATCCTCGTGTCCCAGACAGATTGTGTGGGACAATCCAAAGGAGGACCGAGAGCAGCGGAAAAGAAAATATGAAGAATATATTGAAGAAATCGTTTTAAAAATGAGACATTCTCTTTCTCTATATGGAAATATTCTTTTGAAAAGGTATTCGCAGAATGGAATATCAGAAAAGCTGTTAAATACAGATTTATCGAATGTATTGATCAATTTGGTTTTACGTTCAAATACGTTTGTTGTACTCAATAAGGAGATGGCAAAAAAGAAAGGATTCATTATTTAGAAACGTATCTATAAATCGGACAGGAGGGAGGATACATGGCACGGACAGTAGCAATCGGAAGGCAGGATTTTTCAAAGATCCGCCGGGATAACTGCTTTTACATAGACAAAACGGATTTTATCCGCGAATGGTGGGAGAACATGGATGACGTAACGGTCATCATGCGTCCGAGACGCTTTGGGAAAACGTTGAATATGAGTATGACGGAGCAGTTTTTCTCCGTAGAATATGCAGGGCGCAGCGACCTGTTTGAGGGACTTTCCATCTGGGAGCATGAGAAATTCTGTCAGATGCAGGGGACGTGGCCGGTGATTTTTCTTTCGTTTGCGAATGTGAAGGAGACGAATTATAAGGATGCGCGGATAAAAATCTGCCAGCTTCTTACAAATCTGTATATGAAGAACCGTTTTTTGCTGGAGGAAGGGTTTCTCAAGGACAGGGACAGGGAATTTTTCGAGCGGGTTTCGCCTGAGATGGATGATAATACGGCGACGATGGCAATTTATCAGCTGAGCAATTATCTGAGTGCATATTACGGCAAAAAGGCGATCATCCTTTTGGATGAATACGACACGCCGATGCAGGAAGCGTATGTGGACGGATATTGGGATGAATTTACGGCGTTCTGCAGAAGCCTGTTTAACGCCACGTTCAAAACAAATCCGTATTTGGAGCGGGCGCTGATGACAGGGATCACGCGGGTGAGCAGGGAATCGATTTTTTCGGACCTGAACAATCTGGAAGTAGTTACGACGACGTCGGGTAAATATGAGGACTGCTTTGGATTTACACAGAGTGAAGTGCAGAAAGCGTTGGAGGAATTCGGGCTTTCAGAGCAGTCTGAAACGGTAAAAACATGGTATGACGGCTTTATTTTCGGGCATACGAAGGATATTTATAACCCGTGGTCGATCATTAACTTTCTGGATAAGAAAAGGCCAATGGCATACTGGGCGAATACCAGTTCAAACAGTCTTGTAAATAAGCTGATCCGGGAAGGCAACAGAGATGTGAAGCTGTCCTTTGAAAGGCTGCTGCGGGGGGAAACGTTGACAGCCGAAGTGGACGAACAGATCGTTTACAGCCAGCTTCAGGACAATGAAACGGCAATCTGGAGTCTGCTCTTGGCGGGCGGCTACCTGAAAGCGAAGGATCATCGGATCGTGACTTCCGACTGGGGGGAATGGCGGGAGGAATATGAACTGGAGCTTACGAATTTTGAAGTGAAGATCATGTTTGTTAAGATGGTTCAGGGATGGTTCGAACGTGTGTCAGGGGACTATAATGGATTTGTGAAAGCGCTGCTGTCGGATGATGTGGATGCGATGAATGAATATATAAACCGGATTTCCCAGACAGTTTTCAGCTTTTTTGACGTTGGAAAAAGTCCTTCCGGGAAGGCGGAGCCGGAGCGGTTTTATCATGGGTTTGTGCTGGGGCTGATCGTGGAGCTGGCAGGACGGCCAACCGGGAGAGCGGATTCGGACGGTATGATGTGTGCCTTGAGCCGACAAGGGAAGAAGATAATGCGGTTCTTATGGAGTTTAAGGTGTTCCAGCCGAACCGGGAGAAAACCCTGGAGGAGACGGTACAGGCGGCGCTTAGGCAGATTGAAGAGAAGCGGTATGCGGCAGGGCTGGTGGAGAGAGGGATAGAGAAGGAGAGAATCCGGGCGTACGGGGTGGCGTTTGAGGGGAAGAAGGTTTTGATTGGGAGGAATGAGGAAAGATGATCAGTATTCAAAATTTTTATAAGAATAAAAAAATTTTGGTGACAGGGCATACCGGCTTCAAAGGAACATGGCTGTGTAAAATGTTGCTCATGCTTGGAGCGGATGTAGCAGGGTATAGTCTGGAGTCGCCCACAGATCCCGCCCTGTATGATCTGATCGGGTTGGAAGGGCAGATGCGCTCTGTTTATGGAGATATACGGAATCTTGAACATCTTGAGAAAGTTTTTGAGAAAATTAAGCCTGAGATCGTATTTCATCTGGCGGCGCAGCCGATTGTCCGTACCTCATATGAGGAACCAGTTTATACGTATGAGACAAATGTGATGGGAACAGTCAATATTTGTGAGTGTGTCCGTAAAAATCCATGCGTGAAATCATTTTTAAATGTAACAACGGATAAGGTATATTTAAACAGGGAATGGGAGTGGGGATATCGGGAAGATGATCCGTTGGACGGATATGATCCGTATTCTAACAGTAAATCCTGTTCAGAGCTTGTGACGCACAGCTATATACATTCATTTTACGATAAAATGGATGTGGCAGTATCTACAGCAAGGGCAGGAAATGTGATCGGAGGAGGAGATTTTGCGAAGGACAGGATTATTCCGGACTGTGTCCGGGCAGCAATCCGAAAGCAGGACATTATTGTAAGAAATCCATATTCTGTGCGTCCGTTCCAGCATGTGTTGGAACCTTTGTATGCATATCTCATGATTGCAGCCGGTCAGTATGAGGATAAGACAAAAGCCGGATATTATAATGTGGGACCGGATGATATAGATTGTATCACTACGGGAGAGCTTGTTGAGATATTTTGCCGAAAATGGGGAGGAGAGCAGGGTTGGACTGTGCCTGAGCGGCAAATGGACCAGCCGCATGAGGCGAATTTCCTGAAGCTGGACTGCTCCAGATTAAAAAAGAAATTTGGCTGGAAGCCGGTTTGGAATATTGAAACGGCAGTAGAAAAGAGTGTGGAGTGGACGAAATGCTGGCGGGAAGATAATGCAGAGCAATGTATGGAGAGGCAGATAGCGGTATTTTTGGAGCAGGCAGAAGGAAGAAATGGCCAGACGGAGGAAAAACATGTTTGAGGGAAAAAACGAAGAGCAGGCGCGTAAGGAAGTGTTGGATGCAGTACGTGCATATTGTGACAAATATCATAATATCAAAAAGCCATTTGCGGAAGGACAGCGTATCCCATATGCATCCCGCGTATATGACAGTGAAGAAATGGTAAGGCTTGCGGATGCGGCACTGGAATTTTGGCTGACGTCAGGCAGGTATACGGATGAATTTGAACAAAAGCTTGCGGAATATCAGGGACTTCGTTTCTGTTCGCTTGTCAATTCCGGATCTTCGGCAAACCTGCTGGCATTTATGGCGCTGACCTCTCCGTTGCTTGGAGAGAGAAGAATCCGCAGAGGAGATGAAGTGATCACGGTTGCGGCAGGATTTCCGACCACGGTTGCCCCAATCGTACAGTATGGCGCAGTTCCTGTGTTTGTGGACGTTACGATACCGCAGTACAATATTGATGTGTCCATGCTGGAAAAAGCGTTATCTGAGCGTACAAAAGCAGTAATGCTCGCACATACGTTGGGAAATCCATTTAATCTAAAAGCAGTAAAGGAATTTTGTGACAGGCACGGGCTGTGGCTGGTTGAAGATAATTGCGATGCGCTCGGGTCGGTTTATGAGCTGGACGGAAAAGAATACCGTACGGGAGCGGTGGGGGATATTGGTACATCCAGCTTTTATCCTCCGCATCATATGACGATGGGAGAAGGCGGAGCCGTATATACGGATAATCCGCTGCTTCATAAATGTATCCGTTCATTTCGAGATTGGGGAAGAGATTGTGTGTGTCCGTCAGGAAAAGATAATCTTTGTGGACATAGATTTGACAGACAGTATGGTGAATTGCCTTTAGGATACGACCATAAATATGTGTATTCCCATTTTGGATATAATCTGAAGGCAACAGACCTTCAGGCAGCGATTGGCTGTGCCCAGCTTGAAAAGTTTCCGTCTTTTGTAGAGCGGCGCCGCTATAATTTTGACAGATTGAGAAATGCACTGGCAGATTTAACAGGCAGTTTGATTCTGCCGGAGGCATGCCCGGATTCCAGACCAAGCTGGTTTGGGTTTTTGCTTACCTGTAAAGAAGGGACGGACAGAAACCGTTTGGTACAGTTTTTGGAGAAAAGCGGTATACAGACGAGAATGCTTTTTGCAGGAAATCTTGTGAAGCATCCCTGCTTTGATGAAATGCGGATTTCGGGAGAAGGATACAGGGTAGTGGGAACGTTGGAAAATACGGACCGCATCATGAAAGATACGTTCTGGATTGGAGTCTATCCGGGAATGACGGATGAAATGCTGGATTATATGGCCAAAAAGGTTCGGGAAGGGCTGCAGGAACAAAAATAACAGATGAAGTTTTATATGTATAGCATATTTCGGAATGGAGGACAACATGCGGCAGAGACTGGCGGATTATGTTGCGGATTTTGTGGTAAAAAAGGGAATCTCAGATTGCTTTATGGTAACGGGCGGGGGCGCTATGCACTTAAACGATGCGTTTGGGCATAAAGAGGGACTGCACTGCACTTATAATCATCACGAGCAGGCGTGTGCTATCGCAGCAGAAGCATATGCACGGCTGGAAAACAAAATCGCACTCTGTTGTGTGACGACCGGACCAGGAGGAACAAATGCAATTACCGGCGTGGTGGGCGGCTGGCTGGATTCTGTTCCGATGATGATCATTTCAGGACAGGTGCGTTATGATACGACAGCCCGATATACACAGCAGTATACCGAAGGTCTTGCTCTGAGGGCTGTAGGAGACCAGGAATTCGATATTACGAAATCTGTTGGAAATATGTGCAAATATGCAGTAATGTTGGAAGAACCTTCTGATATCAGATATATACTTGAAAAGGCCTATTGCCTTGCGACAAGTGGAAGGAAAGGACCGGTATGGCTTGATATTCCGGTAAATTTTCAGGGGTGTATGATTGAAACAGATGACCTGAGGGGATATGAACCGGAGAAAGAGGCGCAGGAAATATCTCAGGATGAATCAGGCTTGTTGGATGAAATCATAGAGAGGTTGAAAACAGCCAAACGTCCTGTGCTTTATGCAGGAAACGGAATCCGCCTGTCGGGAGGATATGAACAATTCCGTGAGGCTGTGGAGCTGCTGGGGATTCCAGTTGTTACCACATGGGATGGAATCGATGAAATTGAGGATGTGCATCCTCTTTATATAGGACGCGGCGGCATTATGGGAGACCGTCCCGGAAATTTTGCGGTGCAGAATGCGGATATGATACTGGCTGTGGGAAACCGTCTTTCCATCCGGCAGGTAGGGTATAACTGGAAAACCTGGGCGCGTGAAGCGTTTGTAATCATGGTGGATGTGGACCCGGCAGAGTTGAAAAAGCATACGATTCATGTGGAATTGCCGGTGTGTATGGACGCAAAGGTGTTTTTTTCAAAGCTGAATGAAAAGCTGCTGAGTGTATATGACAGAGATTTTACAGCGGCAGACAGAGATGGAAAAACGCTGTTTTGGGGACCGGAATGGTTGGAAGCATGCGGTAACTGGAAAAGAAATTATCCGGTAACGCTGCCGAAGCACTGGAAAGAAGATGGTAAATATGCGAATGTATATGCATTTATCCGGTATCTGAGTCAGTCCCTGCCTGAAAAAAATATTACGGTTGTTTCAAACGGCAGCGCCTGTGTTGTGGGAAGCCATAATTATGTGATTCAAAAAGATGCCCGCTTTTTGATCAACAGCGGAGCGGCAAGTATGGGATACGGGCTTCCTGCGGCAATAGGAGCTTGTATGGCAGCAGGAAAAAGAGATGTAGTATGTATAGAAGGGGACGGCAGTCTGATGATGAACCTGCAGGAGCTGCAGACGGTTCTGACAAATCATTTGCCGATCAAACTGTTTGTGATCAACAATCAGGGTTATCACTCTATACGTCAGACACAGAATAATTTGTTTTCAGAACATTCCAGAGTGGGAATCGGACCGGAGAGCGGTGACCTGTCATTCCCGGATTATGGAAAACTGGCTGCGGCATTTGGTTATCCATATCTGGCTGCACATAGCAATGCAGAAATGAAAGAGGCAGTGGACAAGGCTCTTTTGATGGAAGGACCTGTATTCTGCGAAATATTTGTTTCAGCGACACAGATTTTTGAACCGAAGAGCGGTACAAAAAAGCTGGAGGACGGTTCGCTGTTTTCACCTCCGCTGGAAGATTTGTCGCCCTTTTTGCCGAAGGAGGAGGTAAGACGGAATCTGTTTATTACGCCGCTTCCAGAGTATTTGGGATGAGAAGGATAGGGCGGAGAGCTGGATTTTCCGAAGGGAGAAATGAAGATGAAAAGAGCTGTGATAGCAGGCGCAACAGGCGTGGTAGGGACAGCGCTCACAGAAAGGCTTTTACAGGAAAAAATAGAGGTGCTCATTCTGGCAAGAAAGGATTCGAAGAGGTTAAAGGTAATTCCGGTTCATCCATTAGTAACCGTTATACATGCAGGAATGGAGGATTATGCAGAGCTTAAAAATACGACTGACAGATGCTGGGATGTATTTTATAATCTTGCATGGGGAGGAACCTTTGGAGAGGCACGCAATGATACGGAGATACAAATAAAAAATATTTCGTACACGTTGGATGCAGTAAAACTTGCAAAAAGATTGGGATGCCATACATTTGTGGGAGTTGGATCGCAGGCAGAATATGGAAGATATGAGGGAAAGTTGAATGCAGGAATTCCTGCTTTTCCGGAAAACGGATATGGAATGGCAAAACTCTGTGCCGGTCAGATGAGCAGGCTTTTGTGCAGAGAGCTGGGTATGAGACATATATGGGCGCGGATTCTGAGCGTGTATGGACCGGGCGATGGTGAGAAGACGATGGTTATGAGCGCGCTGAACAGTTTTTTTCAGGGGAAAGCGCCGGAGTTCACAGCGGGGGAACAGCAGTGGGATTATCTTTATAATAAGGATGCGGCAAGGGCGCTGTATCTGATGGGGGAAAAAGGAATTGACGGAAGGGTTTACTGCCTTGGAAGCGGACGGGTAAAACCGCTTAGGGATTATATTGTCCAGATCAGAGATGCGGTTTTGGAAACAGAAAGAAAAAGCCTGTCGGATGTGTCAAAGCAGGAAACTGTGGAAAAAGCAGAAAAGCTGCTTTCAGGGATTGGGAAGCTTCCATATACCCCAAATCAGGTCATGTACCTGTGTGCGGATATCGCACAGCTTACAGAGGATACAGGATTTGAACCGGAATACAGCTTTGCAGAAGGAATATCAGAGACTGCAGAATGGATGAAGAAAGGATATTTAAGAAAACAGCCATGAAAAAAATCAGTATTGTAATACCCTGCTATAACGAAACTGAAAATGTGGAACCAATCAGCACAGCGGTCATTGAAATGATGGAACGTGATCTGCCCCAGTATGATTATGAGATTCTTTTTATCGACAACTGTTCTACGGATGGCACTCGACCGAAGCTGCGTCGTCTGTGCCAGAATAACAAAAAGATCAAAGCGATTTTTAATGTGGCTAATTTTGGTCAGTTCAATTCTCCCTTCTACGGGATGTGCCAGTCTGACGGGGATTGCACTGTGCTTTTGTGCGCGGATTTTCAGGATCCGGTGGAAATGATTCCCCGATTTGTGGCAGAATGGGAAGATGGACATAGGATCGTAAGCGCAGTTAAAACCTCCAGCAAGGAAAATAAATTCATCTATTTTTTGCGTACAATGTATTATAAACTGATCCGTTCAATGTCCAGAACAGAATTTATTGAAAATTTTACAGGCTTTGGGCTGTATGATAAATCTTTTATCAAGCTTTTGCGCGAACTGCATGACAGTACGCCGTTTCTGCGCGGAATCGTGGCAGAATACGGACATGGCTTTAATAGAATCGAAATTCCTTATGAACAGCAGCTTAGAAGGGCGGGAAAGACAAAAAATAACTTTTACAGCTTATATGATGCAGCGATGCTGTCTATCACATCTTATACGAAGGTGGGGCTGCGTCTGGCAACATTTCTGGGATTTATTTCTTCTGGAATCAGTCTTTTGATAGCACTGGTCTATCTCGTACTGAAGCTGTTTCACTGGAACTGGTATGGTGCTGGAAATATTCCGATGCTGCTTGGAATTTATGTGATCGGGTCGCTTCAGCTGTTTTTTATCGGGCTGCTTGGAGAATATATCCTGAATATCAATACGCGGGCAATCAACAGGCCGATTGTGGTGGAAGAAGAGAGGATTAATTTTGAAGAAGATGGAGAAAATTAAAAAAATAGTAGGTTATTGTTTATTTTATTACTTAT
>OHKY01000386.1_pt1 | contig 19560 bp, 20 predicted proteins | sample 1568941 | NCBI WGS metagenome assembly OHKY01 (sample SAMEA3879521, study PRJEB24766) | human gut metagenome | biome: human-associated habitat; feature: feces | place: USA | collected 1985/1987 | reverse complement strand
GGTTGAAGCCAAACCTTCTCCAGATGCACAGTTCCTATGTGGTCACTGACCCGAAGGGCTATACTTGGAGAGGATAGAGAAAGGGTGCGTCACACGAGATAAAAGTACATAATGAAGGGAGGTTAAAACCGTGGCAAAGAAAGAAGAAATCAAAATCACAGCGTTGTATGAGCGACTGTCCAGAGATGATGAACAGGTCGGAGAATCCAACAGTATCCAGAATCAGAAAATGTACCTTGAAGAATATGCCCGTCAGCATGGCATGAGAAATATCCGGCATTTTTCGGACGATGGGTACAGCGGTACGAACTTCAATCGTCCCGGCTTTAACGCCCTTCTGGAAGAAATTGAAGCAGGTCATGTGGCTGTCCTGATCGTAAAGGATTTAAGCCGTTTTGGAAGAAACTACCTGCAAGTCGGTTACTATACCGAGGTTGTTTTCCCGAAAAAGGGCATCCGGTTTATCGCCATCAACAACAGCGTGGACAGCGCAAACCCCTCAGACAATGACCTTACCCCGTTTTTGAACATCATGAACGAGTGGTATGCGAAAGATACCAGCAATAAAATCAAGGCGGTATTCAAAGCCCGGATGAAGAACGGTATGAGGTGCAGCGGTTCTATCCCCTATGGATACAAGCGCACCAAAGATGACAAGCAGCAGCTGCTCGTGGATGAACCGGCTGCCGAGGTTGTCAGGAAAATCTTCCGTCTGGCTTGTCAGGGCATTGGAGTGACTTCCATTGCTGAAATGCTGTCAGCAGAAAAGATACTGATACCGTCTGCTCATGCCGCCAGGTATTTTCCTGAAAATTGCAGACATAGCGAGGTTGCAGACCCCTACCGCTGGAGTGCAACCACCGTAGGGTACATTCTGGACAGGCAGGAATATCTGGGACATACGGTACTGGGCAAATCCATCTGCGAGAATTTCAAAACGAAGCAGCGCAGAGCCGCCACAGCCGATGAACTGATGATTTTCCCCGATACCCATGAAGCCATCATTGAACAGGACACATGGAATATTGCCCATAAACTGCGGTTACAGAAGCGTCCGAAAGCAGCCAATGGAACCTATACCCACCGTCTGTCGGGCTTGATTTACTGTGCAGACTGCGGCGCAAGGATGAATTTTTGCAGCCCGGACAGGGTGAAAAGCGGAAAACGGTTTGATTCAGATTCAGCTTTTCAGTGCGGAAATTATCGGAATACTGTCGGTCAATGTGTATCCCATTTTGTCAAAACATCGGTTCTGGAAGCGGTAATTTTACAGGCAATTCAAGCGGTCAGCAAATATGCCCTTGAAAATGAAGTCGAGTTTGTTGCCCAGCTCAAAAGCATCTGGAATGAAAACCAGAGCAAGAACACAGACAGCGGACAGCGGGAACTGGAAGAAGCCAGAAAGCGCATGGCAGAGCTGGACACCATGATTCAAAACCTGTACGAAAGCTCCGTGAAAGGTGTACTGCCGGAACGACAGGCGCAGCGCATGATCCAGCAGTACGATGAAGAACAAATTCTTCTGGAACGGCGAGTACAGGAGCTGGAAAGCCAGATTCAGCAGGAAACCGTAAAGAAAGCGGATACTGAGCGTTTTCTGGCACTGGTCAGAAAATACCGTGACTGCACAGAACTGACCGATGCCATGCTCTACTCCTTCATCGACCGGGTGGAAGTTCACAAAGCAACTGGCGGGCGCACCATCTACCGCCAGCAGAACATTGACATCCACTTTAATTTCATCGGCAGCTACTACCCACCTGTTGGAACTGTGTCCGAGGAAGAACGGATTGCCGCCATAGATGCGGAGCAAAAACGGAAAAAGCAGGAAAAAGGCAGACGAGCCAATGAACGCAGGAAACAGAAAATAGAAGCCCTGCGACTGGCAGCAGAAGCCGGTGATCCGGAAGCGATTGCCCAATATGAGCAGCATTTGAGCAAACTGCGGGAGCGAAACCAGAAGTACCGCCAGAAAATTCGGGAAGCCCGAGAAGCTGACCCGGAATATCTCCGGCAGTTGGGTGAAAAGGAGCGTATCCGTCAGGAAAAGCTGCTGGAAGCCGAGCGTAAGCGTATAGAACGAGCTACCCGGAAAAAGAAACTGTCACGAGCAGAGCTGAAAGAAAAAGCCAAAACTGACCCGGAAGCAGCCGAGCAATGGGCGGCAATGAAAGCCAAAGAAGCCGAAGCCCGGCAGCGCAAAAAGGAGCGTGAAGAAGCTCGGATAGCGTCAGACCCGGAGTATGCGGCTATGATGGCAGAGCGTAAGGCTGAATATACCCGCACACGGACAGCCAAACGCAAGGCTGAACACGATGCACTGGTTGAGCTTGCCAGGACTGACCCGGAAGCTGCCCGACAGCTGGCTGAAAAGCGGAAATACCAGAGCGAAGCAACCACAAAATCCCGTCAGAAAATGAAAGCGGCGGCAGAAGCCGGTGATCCCGATGGTATCAGGCGTTATGAAGCCTACCTTGCCAAACGCAGGGAGGATTATCATAAAAAGAACCAAAGTAAGGAGGAAATTTCAGCATGAAAGAGTTAAAACCGAGAATCCACGAAAACGGCATGGACTATGTGCTGGTGGGCGATTACTATGTGCCGGATTTGAAGCTGCCGGAGGAACACCGCCCCATTGGTCACTGGGGACGGCTGCACCAGTCCTATCTGAAACAGTTTCGCCCGATGGTTTACAGTGACCTGCTTTTGTCCGGCAAGCTCCACACTGTCCTTGCCGATCTGAACAAACAGGCAACGGACAGGCTGCACCTGATTATCCGCCAGATGGCAGAAGCCGAGGGTGTGACCGAAGCCATGAAAGCTGAAAATCAGATGTTATGGGTGCAGTCTATGAACTCTATCCGCAGCCGGGCTGAGGAAATCATCAAGGCAGAGTTAATCTACTGCTGAAGGGAGGTGGTGTCATGATTTTGGAAGAAATGTACAGCGGGAGGTTTTATCCATGTGAAACGGTTGTCCCTACATCGGAAGTATACCGCAAGGCGGTCAAAGCCTGTGAGAAACTGATGGAGCAGCTGTCCCAGCGGCTCAGCAAAGAGGACTATGAGCTGGTGAAAGAACTCCGGGCGCAGACGGCAATCGCCCAATGTGAAGAAAGCGAAAGCCACTTCAAATACGGCTTTTCCGCTGGGCTGATTGTTCAGCATGAAGCCTATGAACAGGTCAATGGGGAGAAATAGCCATGTTTCTGATAAAGCTGTTGGCATTGCCGCTAATAATAGCTGTGACCCTGATTCAATGGGTGGCAATCTTTCTGACTTCCTTTTCTGCTATCCTTTTTGACCTGCTGGCAGGAATAATCTTCATGATTACACTTGCCGGACTGATGTTTGGAGTGTGTACCGGCATGGAAGCATTGAAAATGCTGGCAGTCAGCTTTGCAATCTTCATCATCCCCCAGATAGCGGAATGGTTGATTGAAAGAATTGTAGACATAAACTACGGACTGCGTGATTTTATCAAGTCCTGACCCGACAATTTCATATCGTTCACAAAGCGACAGGTATTCCTATGGGAACTATCTGCCGCTTTTATTTTTATCAACTTCAAGGAGGACTATTTTATGAAAATGAGCATTGGTGAAAAGAAAATCCTGTTTGTCTTTGGCTGCCCCAACCGTGAAGCAACGATGGATCGTCTGTATCAGGTGGCAGACCTGATTCCCGACCCTGCCGGAAAGAAAGTCGTGGAAGCTCTGGCTGACAAGCTGGACAGCGAGGGCGTAGAAAAGTGGTATCGCTGCTTCTTCTACAATATGAAGCTGGAGATGGAAGCCTATTACCGGCACAAGGCTATTTTGAATCGCATCGTGGGCGGCAGCATGGAGGTTGACAATGACGAGATTGACGAAGATTGAGAAAGAAACCATCATCCTGTTCAACGAGGGAGAAAGCACTGCCAGCATCTACACCTACAATGTCGGGCTGAAAAAACGGCTGGCAGCGTTCAGCAAAAAGTATCCTGATCTGTGCTGTTTGGAAAAGCCGGAGCATCTGGGCGGCGTGTCCTATCTGATCGACAAGTCCCGGCTGTCCATCCGCTTGCAGCCGCCATACAGCGAGGAGCGCAGGCAGAAAGCCAGTCAGTACGCCCGGCAAAATGGTTTCAACGGCAAGACAAAGTAATGCATCGATAAGGGGCGATTTGCGGTCAGAATGTCGGGTCTGCATCCGATGTTCTGACCGCAATATATGTGGGGGTAATGCCAGTAAAGCGATTTGAACTTCTTGTTCCAAAACGCTTGTTCGATTTGCGTATATTGAAAATGTGTCCATATAAGTCCATTGTTGTCCGCTGTTTTCCCTCATTTTATTGACATTCGGGGGTTCGTATATTAGAATGTATAATAGCGAAAAACAGAGTGGAGGAATTAACCTATGGATACGGAACTGTTAACTGTTTCTCAAACAGCTCAATATCTACAGCTTTCTGAAAAAACTATACGACGAATGATTGGAAATGGTAGTTTGCCAGCTTCAAAACTTGGCAATCGTACTTGGCGGATTCGTGCGTGTGATGTTGATGAATATGTGTCTAACTCTTGTCAAAACAAACCCGCATACAGCATAACAAATCTTCCAGAACTGGAACTGGAAACCCCGGAGCATCCTCGCCTGATCTCCCTGTTTTCAGGTTGTGGTGGAATGGATTTAGGGTTCAAAAAAGCAGGATTTGACATTGTGTTTGCAAATGACTTTGATGCAGATGCTCAAGCAATATACTCGCTCAACTTAGGCGAAATAGATAAGCGTGATATATTATCGGTTGGTGAAGATGAAATTCCAGATGGAGATATTTTAACCGCTGGTTTTCCGTGCCAGCCTTTTTCTAATGCAGGTAATCGGAAAGGTGTCCACGACTCTCGTGGTATGCTATACAAAGAGTGTCTGCGTATAATTCAAAAAAAGATGCCGAAAGTAATTGTCTTTGAAAATGTTAAAGGTTTGCTTTCGACAAAGTATATTGATGGACGCAATTTAGCAGAAGTCATTGTTGAAGATTTGTCTACCATGAATGGCGTGGGATATAATGTCGTGCATCAGCTTGTAAATGCATCGGATTATGGTGTCCCTCAAAACCGTCAACGAGTTTTGTTTGTGGGTGTCCGCAAAGACTCGGGCATTACCTTTGAATTTCCCAAAAAGCAAACTAAAGAAAATCTGACGCTGCGTCACATTTTAGATGTGCCGCCGGAAGTAGCCAACAATGTGGATTGGGCACTTTCGCCGCAAGCACTGGACATGATTAGATTTATTCCCGAAGGTGGCTCGTGGAAAGATGTTCCATATGAACATTTAGCTCCTCGTTTCCAAAGAATCCGAGATAACATGAAAAAGTACCATTCGCCCAACTTTTACCGTCGTTTTTCAAGAGATGAGATTTGTGGAACTATGACAGCATCTGCTCAGCCGGAGAACTGTGGCATTATACATCCTACTGAAAACAGAAGGTTTACTGTACGAGAAGTTGCCCGCATTCAGACTTTCCCCGATGATTTTAACTTCTTAACAGATACAGCACGAAACATTACAGCAATGTATAAAGTCATAGGAAATGCTGTGCCGGTTATGTTGGCATACAATATCGCTTCGGCAATAATGGAGCAAGTATTTAAGAAAAACACAAGTGAAAAGTAAGGGGATAAGAGAATGGATACAGATAAAGCATATCTATTGGGGTTAATCATAGGTGGAGGTGTATTTGGAAACGCAGAAGATGTTTTCAGCATTCGCCTGCCATATAAAAAATGGGGTTCATATCTTGAAAATCCACAGCGTGCTGGAGAAATTGCAGGAGATATTCTACGCAAAGTAGGGCAAATGTTTCGGGCTGTCTATGACCTTTCTGTTCAATATGAAACCACTCCCGGAGGGACTTGGACAATTCTTTGCGAAGGCGATACAACAGCGGTAAAAAATGACCTTATGCATTATGGCATTGTGTGTGAAGGCGAGCTTCGTGGAAGTGCCGATATAAGCCAGGTTGTATTAGAATTAGTTGATGATAATCTTAAACGCCGCTTTATTGCTGGATTAGCTGATACAATCGGAAGTATGGCAAAATCACAGCGCCGTTTTACCGATGAGCATCAAATTATTTCTTTTGAAATCAAGGGCTACAACTTTAAGTTCGTATGTGATTTGTGTCGACTGTTGTACAGCATAAATTGTATTCCCGATCAGGTAAACTGGAATCATCCAAATATCCATTGCACAAACGATTCATACTACGCTCAATGGAACAAAGGCTTTAAGCTGCGAATTTTATTGGATCAATATGCTCAGTTTGGTGCATTTGCGTTTAGAACTAAAGCAGAAACATCAAATGAAAATCGTAGATTACAAAGGGAAACTCATGCTGCGGAAAGATGTGAAACGAGGGATATGCATTTCACTCCGTCCACAGTGCATCCAGCTGAAAATGATACTCGTTTGCCAGAACTGATTAGGGGTGGGCATTACATTCATTTCAGACATTTTTGTACGGTAATGGGCTGTGAACACGCTCCATACTGTAAAATCAGGGAACAGTTTGAGCATATTGGGGAACTGATTAACCCGTTCCCGATTTTGCATAAGGATAGCTACATTCAGATTGAGGAGATTATTCAAGCAGATCCCCTACTGTCGGGACGGGAATACACTTCTCTTAATGTAAATATTGGAACCCTGATAGACCAGTACAAGGAAGATAAAACAGCTTTATTATATGGCACTACTGCTAATACTGGTTATCCAATAGCCGAAATTCTCCAAGCGGTTGCCTATGTCATTGCAAACGATGACGAACTCTCTGGCAAGCGTCCAAAAGGATATTTTCAAATTGTTGAACGCCATTCACATGATGACGCAGATTTATCGGTTGAAATAAGAAAGCCTGATCTTCTCACACCATTGGTTATTGTAGGAAACGGTCGTGGTGCTTTAATTGGTGCACGGAATCCTAATGTTTACAAACGCTTGGTAACAAATTCACCGGACAATGAATATAAATTGCTCGTTCGTCAAATTACTGAGGAGGACTTACGAGATGCCCGGTAAACGCAGCCGAAATGAAGTTTCGTATTATCCAGAAATCCAAACTTTTATAGAAGCTCAGCTTAAAAGTAATTTCAGAGCGAAACGCCACAAAGAACTCAGTGTTTTTTGGGGTATCGGCGAACTGAAAACCAATTTGCAAAGAATTATTTCCGAACATCCAGATAAATGTACCTGCGTTAAAAATTTTGCGAATCGAGTGCCCCCGCTAAACCTTGATATTTTTGCTTTGATTACTGATGGAACGCAATTTGAGATTTTAATCCTTGAAGTCAAGCTGATGAACAGTGCAGGGCTTAAAGAATGGTCACAACTTGTTGGATACTGCTTGGTTTCAGGCGCAAAATATGGTTTGCTGGTTAATATTGATAATGGGGCAAGTCCACGCTTAGCGCATATTCTTTCTACTGAAACCCATATTTCTGATATTCAGACCATAGTTGACGGAGAGAGTCATGAACATTGTCTTGGATTTATGCAGTGGGATAGTCTAACGCAGAATTTTGAATATAGTAATCTGGGGCTAATCAAGTCATTGTCCGAGTTAAGTAATCATTTAGCGGATGAATTTTCATCTTAAAAACATAAAAATAGTGACCAAGCCAAAGGCGATCAACCGTAAAAAGTTGGTCGCTTTTGTTTTGCCCATTATTCAGAAAGGAGCCTGATTCCATGAATGAAAAACTGGAAAAGCTGAACCGCCAGAAAACCGCAGCCGAGAAAAAGTTGATTGCCGCACAGCACAGAGAGAAGCAGCTGGAGCATGAACGGAAACGCCTGACACGGAGCGAGAGAACCCACCGGCTTTGTACTCGTGCCGGGATGCTGGAGAAGTTTCTGCGTGAGCCTACTCTACTGACCGATGACGATGTGATGGAATTGCTGACCTTCCTCTTTCACGATGAAGCCGTACAAAGGAAGCTGGACACGCTGATTGAGAAGCGGAAAAAAACGCTGACAACGGACGGCAGCGAGAACCCCTTGTTTTAACAAGGGCGCAATTATACACCGCCTAAAGGTGGTGCATTGCGTTCTGCCGAAAGCCCCTTGCAGGGAGCTGATGATTTTCGCACAGGATAAATCCTCTGCTTCAATCATCCAGTGGAAGCTACACTTCCCCTGCGCTGGCTAAAGCCAGCTACCCCTTTGCCCCCTGCTGTCCGAAAATCCCTGCCGGACAGGAATTTCCGAACAACAGGAATAGAACCCGATGACCTGACCGCTTGCAACTTTGCAGACGGTCTTTTGTTTTGCCAAAGGAGATGATGAAGTGGCAAACCCTCATTTTGAAATCAAAATCACGAAGCGCAGCAAACGGCAGTCAGCTGTTGCCGGAGCTGCCTACCAGAGCGGCGAGAATCTTTTTTCCGAGTATGACCAGAAGCACAAAGACTACCGGAAAAAGGAAGGCGTGGTCTACACGGAAATCATGCTGCCGTCCCATGCCCCGCCGGAATACGCCGACCGGGAACAGCTTTGGAATGCAGTGGAAGCCGTTGAAAACCAGTGGAACTCCCAGCTTGCCAGACGGTTTGTGCTGGCACTGCCCAGAGAAGTGCCGGAGGAACTGTATCCCCAGATGGTGCAGGACTACTGCAACCAGTTTTTTGTTTCCAAAGGCATGATTGTTGATTTTGCCATCCATGACCCCAAGCCACCGGGACACAATCCCCATTGTCATGTGATGCTGACCATGCGGGCAATGGACGAGCATGGGAAATGGCTTCCCAAAGCCAGAAAGGTTTACGACCTTGACGAGAACGGTGAGCGTATCCGGCTCCCATCCGGGAATTGGAAAAGCCACAAGGAGAACACTGTTGACTGGAACGAACAGTATCATGGGCAGGAGTGGCGCACCGGCTGGGAAACAGTGCAGAACCGCTATCTGGAAATGGTAAACAGCCCTGTCCGTGTCGATCTCCGTTCCTATGAAAAACAGGGGCTGGACATCATCCCCACCGTCCACATGGGAGCAGCTGTCACCCAGATGGAACGCCGTGGCATCCAGACCAATATCGGCAATCTGAACCGGGACATCAAATCCGCTAACCGCATGATGACCGTGATCCGCAACACCATTCGGAATCTGCGTGAATGGATCAGCGATATTCTGGAAGCCCGGAAAGAGCTGCTGGCAGAGAACAAGCCGGAAACTGCATCCCCCGACCTTATCAATCTTCTGCGGGATTATCTCAATCTGCGAAAAGCAGAACGCCGGGACTGGTCAAGATACGGTCAGCAAAAAGGTGCAACGAAAGATTTACAGTCCTTTGTCAACGCCACCAATTATCTGAAAGACCATCAGATTTTTACACTGGAGCAGCTGGACAGTGTGCTGGAGAAAGTGAAGCAGAAATCCGGCAGCATCAGCACCGGCATGAGGAAAGCCGAGAGCCGCATGAAAGTGATTACCGGCATCCAGAACGCCATTGCAGATTGTCAGCAGCATAAAGCTATCCATGACAAGTATGTGCGAATCGGCTGGAAAACGGTGCAGTCCGTTTATGCGGAAAGCCACCGGGACGAACTGGACACATACAACAAGGCGTACCGTTTTTTGAAAAAGCATGGTGTTGACCTGAATGTTGATCTGGAAGCCCTGCAAGCGGAGTATGAACAGCTGCAAACTTCTCACGCAGAATATACCGGGCAGCTGGCGGCAGTGCAGGAGGAATTGAAGCCGCTGAAAGAAATCCGTTACTGGGTCAGCAAGGTACTTGCCCCGGAACAGGCAGAGGTCAAAAAGAAGCCGGAGCCGAAGCACTCTGTCACCGAACAGATTCAGGATTATCGGGAAGAATCCAGAAAAAAGGACGAGCAGCACCGGCAGGAGAAAAAACAGAATATGGAACTGTAAGGCGTCTGATTTTCAAAAGAAATCGGGTGCCTTTTGTTTTGTCAGGAGGTGCAATTTTGAATGTATTTGAAGCGGTCAAACAGAATGTAACCACCAGACAGGCAGCGGAGCTGTACGGCATCCCTGTCAGCAGAAACGGCATGGCGGTCTGCCCTTTTCACAATGACAAAAATCCCAGCATGAAACTGGACAGGCGTTTTCACTGCTTTGGCTGTCAGGCTGATGGGGATGCAGTGGATTTTGTTTCCCGGCTGTTTGAGCTGCCCAGCAAGGATGCCGCCATGAAGCTGGCTGATGATTTGGGGATTGCCTATGACAACAGGCAGAAGCCGACCGTCAAACCCCATATCCGGGAACCTACCCCGGAGCAGAAATACAGGCAGGAAGAAATGCACTGCTACAAAGTCTTATGCGAATACTTCCACCTTCTCCAGAAATGGGAACAGCAGTATGCCCCGCAAACGCCGGAGGATGACCTGCATCCGCTCTTTGTGGAAGCCCTGCAAAGAAAAACCTACACAGAGTATCTGCTGGATAGTTTTCTGGACGGATCGCCGGAAGAACGCCGGGAGATTGTAGCACAGCAAGGAAAAGAGGTGATGAAACTTGAGCAGCGAATTGCAGAATGGACAGCAGCCGGAACTCTGCACCGTGGAACAGGTCAGAAGCAGCCTGGAACAGACCGAGAAAGGTAAGGTATCCAATGCCGCATCCAACTATAAACGGGTGTTTCAGCTTGACCCTCTGCTGAAAGGAGCCATCCGAAAAAATCTGCTGACAGAACGAGTGGATATTGTGAAGCCCCTCGGCTGGTATCGGGACAGCCCGACCCTGACCGATGTGGACATCAAATATCTGCTCTTATATTTTGAGGAAAACTATGGGATGACTATCGAGAAAAAGATACAGGATGCTGTGATGGTGATTGCCAACGAAAACCGCTATCACCCTGTCCGGGATTTTCTCAACGCCTTGCAGTGGGACGGTATAGAACGCATCCGATATTGTCTGCACCGGTTTCTGGGAGCTGATGCCGATGATTACACTTGTGAAGCCATGCGGCTGTTTCTGCTGGGAGCAATCTCACGGGCGTTCCGTCCCGGCTGTAAATTTGAAATCATGCTCTGTCTGGTGGGCGGTCAGGGAGCCGGAAAGTCCTCGTTCTTTCGTCTGCTGGCAGTTCAGGATGACTGGTTTTCCGATGACCTGAAAAAGCTGGACGATGAAAATGTGTACCGAAAGATGCAGGGACACTGGCTGATTGAGATGTCGGAGATGATTGCCACCGCCAATGCCAAGAGCATTGAGGAAATCAAATCCTTTCTCAGCCGCCAGAAGGAAACCTATAAAGTGCCATACGAAACCCACCCGGCTGACCGAAAACGGCAGTGTGTGTTCTGCGGCACTTCCAATACGCTGGATTTTCTGCCCCTTGACCGCACCGGCAACCGCCGTTTTGTGCCGGTCATGGTACATCCAGAGCTGGCAGAAATTCACATTCTGGACGATGAACCGGCAGCAAGAGCCTATCTCATACAGGTCTGGGCAGAAGCGATGGAGATTTACCGCAGCGGAAACTTCAAACTCCGGTTCAGCCCGGCAATGAACGAGTATCTGAAAGTCCACCAGCGTGACTTTATGCCGGAGGACACCAAAGCCGGACAGATCATCGAGTATCTGGAAAAGTGTTCGGATAACATGGTCTGCTCCAAACAGCTGTTCCGGGAAGCCCTGGGACACAGTTTTGACGAGCCGAAGCAATGGGAAATCCGGGAGATCAACGACATTATGAACAACAGCGTGACCGGCTGGAGGGCGTTTTCCAATCCCCGGTACTTCCGCAGCCCCTATGGGCGGCAGAAAGGCTGGGAGCGCATCCAGCCCGACAACAGAGGTGGAGATTTTCAGGAATTGACGCCGGAGGAAGTGGAGCAGCTGGAACTTCCCCCAGAGTGGCTAAAGTAAAAAATCAGTGCCGGTTGCCGTTTTGTTGTCGAGCCGGTTGTCGGTCTGGTTGTCGGGCGAAAGTCTGAAAACCCCTGATTTGATGGGCATTTTCTCTCTCCTGACAACCATGACAACCGACTTTTATAAAAAAAGAAGAAAAAGAAAATAGAGCATCTGCCCGACAGAGTTTTAAGGTTTTCTGATGTCCGTTGTCAGGACTTCGTTGTCAGCCTTTCCTTTGTCGGGCTTTTTTACAGGAGGTGTCGCACATGGAACAGGTAGCAGCCAAAACGAAAGCAGGACAGGCAAGTCCGGCAGGAACATTCAGCATGAAGCTGGGCAAGACCACCTATGTGGTGGGCGTTCATTTCAGCCAGACCGCAAAGGACACGCTGGAGGACAAAATGAAGCGGCTGATGAAGGACGATGTGAAATCATCGAATTTTTGATGCAAAACTCGGTGAGATATTTCCTTTATTTATCTTGACAAAACACTCCCGAAGGGAACCATTTTGGTGGAGTGCGGGAAAATGCTCCAAAGGGGCGCACCCAAACTGGGGAAGGACGGAAAGCCCATGAAGGATAAGCACGGCAAGGTCATTTATGAACCTTACCGCATCAAGGTCCTAAATACCATCAACTTCAAGAAGTCCATGCACTATAACCCTTTTGCCTATATCCATAGCGAAAAGGACATCTTGAAGCTGGTCACAACGCTGATCGCCAATACCAAAGGCGAGGGCAAGGCTGGAGACGATTTCTGGGTAAAAGCAGAAACCTTGTTGTACTGCGCGCTCATTGGGTATATCCACTATGAGGCTCCGGTGGAGGAGCAGAACTTCTCCACCCTCATTGAGTTCATCAACGCTATGGAAGTCCGTGAGGATGACGAGGAGTTCAAAAACCCCGTAGATCTGATGTTTGATGCGCTGGAAGCCGAGAAGCCAAACCACTTTGCGGTGCGTCAGTACAAGAAGTACAAGCTGGCTGCCGGTGTTGTATGCTCTAAGAGACTTCTTAATCAAGCAAGTGAGAAGTCTCTTAGAACACATAACCCAAAACCGAAGAAAGGAGCGCAAACTATGAGAAAAAACGAGAAAATCACAGCTCTGTACGAACGACTGAGCCGTGATGACTTTGGCAAAGATGATGACCAACAGCGTGAGAGCAATTCCATTTCCAATCAAAAGGCAATGTTGGAGGAGTTCGCCGCCCGGCAGGGCTTTACGAACATTGTCCATTTCACGGACGATGGCATTAGCGGCACCTGCTTTGACCGCCCCGGATTTTTGGCAATGATGAAAGAGGTTGAAGCCGGGAATGTGGAGTACCTGTGTATCAAGGACATGAGCCGCATGGGTCGTGACTATCTGAAAGTCGGTCAGATTATGGAAATCCTGCGTCAACGTGGCGTTCGCCTTATCGCCATCAATGACGGCGTGGATAGTGCCAGAGGGGACGATGATTTTACCCCTTTTCGCAACATTATGAACGAGTATTACGCCAGAGACACCAGCCGTAAAATCCGCTCCACTTTCCAATCCAAAGGCAAGTCCGGCAAGCACCTCACAGGCTTAGTCATTTATGGCTACCTTTGGAACGAAGCACGGGATCAATGGTTAGTTGACCCCGAAGCCGCAGAGGTGGTCAAGCGTATCTTTGCTATGACGATTGACGGCTACGGTCCGTATCAGATCGCCAGCAAACTGAAATCGGAAAAGATACTCATTCCGTCCGCTTACCTTGCCCAGCACGGCGAGGGCGTAAACAAAAACAAGTCATTCAAAGATGTGTACGGCTGGGGTTCTTCCACCATTTGCAATATTCTTGAAAAGCGTGAGTATCTGGGACACACCATCAATTTCAAGACCCGAAAGCATTTCAAGGACAAGAAAAGTCATTATGTCCCGGAGAACGAATGGACGATTTTTGAGAATACCCATGAAGCCATCATTGACCAGCAGACCTTTGACCTTGTGCAGAAAATCCGTGGGAATGTCAGACGCTACCCGGACGGCTGGGGCGAAGCAGCTCCCCTCACAGGCTTGCTTTATTGTGCCGATTGCGGCGGCAAGATGTATGTCCACCGCACCAACAACGGCAAGCGTATTTCTCAATATACCTGCTCACAGTACAGCAAAATTCCGGTCGGAAAGCTCTGCGCCACACAGCACCGTATAAATGAAGACGTGGTACTGTCCCTTGTGTCCGATATGCTCAAAGCCATTGCCGAGTATGCAAAACATGACCGCGCCGAGTTTGTTCGTGTGGTGCAAGAAGCACAGTCCAGCCAGCAGACAGCGGCGGTTAGAAAACAGCGCACACGCCTTGCCGCCGCGAAGCAGAGAGTTTCTGAACTGGAAGTCCTTCTCTGTAAAATCTATGAGGACAACATTTTAGGAAAGCTGTCCGACAGCAGATATGCAACTCTGGACGCGCAGTACGCAAAAGAGCAGTCTGAACTTAATTCAGAGATTGCTTCTTTGGAAAAAGCGGTTGATGGGTACGAAAAGCATGAGAAAGATGTTGACCATTTTATCGCTCTGATTGACAAGTACGAGAACTTTGATAAGCTGACGATTGCCATGCTCAATGAGTTTATCGAGAAAATCCTTGTGCATGAGCGTGAGCGCAAAGGCAGTACGCAGACCACACAGGAAGTCGAGATTTACTTCAATTTTGTTGGGCGTTTTGTTCCCCCGGCGTTTGGCGAAGTGGAACTGACCCCAGAGGAATTAGAGGAAATCCGCAAGCGTGAGGAACGCAAGGACAGGCTTCATCAGAACTACTTGAAGCGGAAAGCCAGCGGAGCGCAGAAGCAATACGAGAACAAAATCAAGGACAAGCGCAAGGCGGAAATTGAAGCTAAGAAAGCCGCCATTCGTGCGGAGGATATTGCAAAGGGCGTGTTCGTTCCAGTATCGCAGTTGCCCGCAAAGGAGCCAAAGAAAGGAGTACAGACCGCATGAGAAGAATCATCGACAGCAGCCATAGTCCCGAAAAGAAGCGCCCCCATATCGGACATTATGGGCATTTGCGCAAAGCCTATCTTGAGAGCTATCGCCCCGACCTCTACGCCGCGCTTACCGCCAGCGAACGGCTTTATGAGCATTGCGCAGAGATTGAGGACGCCGCCAGAAGCCGTCTTAACATTATCATTCCTCGACTTGCCGCAAGCGTGGGCGCAACAGAAGCTCTCAAAGCCCAAGACCCTATGAAATGGGTAGGCTTGATGAACGCTTGCAAGGCACAAGCAGAGGAAATCGTGAAGTTTGAGCTGATTTATGATTGAGGAGGTACAGCATGGATAACGGTTACATTGTGAGATTTATGCGTTCAGATGATTTGCCAGATGAGGAATATTCTCATTGCAGTGACGCAGACGCATTGGCGCAGTACACGTCGCAACAGCCTGAAAGTAATGACGTATATTTTGCAGTTCAGCTTATTGAGGTTAGCGGCAATACCCGTACCGTCAAAGCAACGGTTTTGCTGGCATTATCCGATGAAGAACGCGAGATTGTATCAAAAATAGGCTGCAACGAACAGTTCGATACTTGTTTGCGGCTTAAAGAAATTTTGCCGTTACTGTCTGATGATAGCATTAAGGAATCCGCTATAACGGCACGAATTAAAATTGAGAACATTTCTCCTGCTAAGTTTCCAATATTCTTTGACCTGTTAAGGAGACAAGCAGTAACATAAGAAAAGAGCCGTTTATGGGTTACTATCCCATAAACGGCTCTGGCTTTCTCAAAACTGCACTGTATAGTTTTCGAGGTATTTGGCAACTTTTTCGAGTAGCTCATCTTTTGAGGTGGTGTTGGGATTAAGCTTCTCTGCCCATTCCCGACCTTCATGAATGCAGTCCCAAGGAGATTTTTGCTGTTGGTAACGCCCTTTGCCGGGGTCATGATTTCCAAAACCATCAATACATCTATTCCATAAAGGCTTAAAACGCTCAATGAGCATAGATTCGGCAAGCGGAATCCAAATGTCATCCACGACAAGGTATCGACACATAAAGTCTTTTTCATTGAGATTGTTCGCTTTTGAAACTGATCCAAAGTGTTCGGACAACCTATTAAACAGGGCGAGTCCGTGGTCTACATTCATACCAAGACCACCCTTTCTCGCGCCTGCTGGTACAGCTTTTCCAACATAAATCGGAACATTGTACCCCTCTTTATTTAAGTCTACCAAACGCTTATACGGAGCAAAATCCCCACGATAATATATTGCATATACCCCAGCACCAATAAACGGTTCTGGCGGGAGCGTATGTACAGGTGAGGCAAGCATAGCCGCTGCTACACTTGCGCCCAAATTGCGCTTATCAAGAGGATTATATGGTTCAATTATTGGAATATCTTCTCTTGGCATGGTCTATCTCCTTTAAGTGTGCATAGACAGAACTACCAACGGCTTCTGCCAGCTTAACCGGCACAGCGTTTCCGATCTGTCTCATGCTTTCTGTCCATGACGCGACAAAGTGGTAGTCATCGGGGAAAGTTTGAATACGCGCACTTTCTCTGACGGTGTAATATCTAACATCACCATTGTCCAGCACGAGCATATTCTCACCGCCCGGAACTCCATGCGCCCCCGCCTTTATGGTTTTAGACGGTTCGTCTAAAACGCTTCCAGAATGACCGGGATAAATCTTCGCGCCTGCTCTGAAAATGTGATTATCAAAAGCGGCAGCTTCTTTGCTTTGAGGATCGGGCAAATCACCTATGGCATCTCTGGTTGTTTGCCAAGGACGCAAAGGTGCATTGCATTCCTCAACAGCAGACCGAATATTCTTTATTGCCTGTTTGCTAAGTGGATTACTCATAGGCATAGCCATATTATGCCGCGCCCAATAATCTCCTGTAACCCATTTTGAATATAGCAGGGCTTCCTTAGAATGTGTTGGATTAGGGAAAGACCAATGCGCATCAACGTCTTTTCTGAATCCAACAATAACCACTCGATGGCGCAACTGGGGAACACCATAATCAGCAGCGTTTAGAAGTCGAAAAACTACGTTATATTCGCAATCTCCGTGTCTGTTTGAGGTGTGATGCTGCTCCAATAAAGTGCGGTGTTCTTCCCATGTCATACCTTGCGGTTTTACAATGCTGGGGTAAGTTAGCTGAAGAATAATGTAGCTGAAATAAAGGCTAAAAGATTTCCGTAATAAGCCTTTCACATTTTCAAAAATGAAAACTTCAGGCATGACTTCACGAACAGCTCTAACCGCTTCTGGGAACATATCCCGCTTATCATTGTAAGCCTGAGCTTTTCCACCGAGAGAAAAAGGTTGGCACGGCGGTCCACCAGAAATCATATTGATTTTGCCTGTCAGCCCATCATACGATACCGTTCTAACATCCGACTGGTACACATTCCAGTCGGATATTCCATCAAAACCAGCGGCAATGTTTGCCTTGATATTGTCACACGAATCTTTATCCCATTCATACAGAGCCGTATGTTGGAAACCGGCATTTTGCAGACCTAATGCCAAACCACCCGTTCCACAAAAAAGCTCAATAGATTTATTCATGAGCGTTGTATTTTGCATAATAGCTGTCCTCCTTCTGTGCATAAGGACACACAATAATTATACTCAATACCCTCCCTAATTTCAAGATAATTCGGCATATTCATGTGTAAAAAATCTCTGAACGAGGGAGAAGCCAAAAACCCTTTAGGAACTAAAGGGCGCACTTCTATACTCTCTGTCGAGAGTAGTGCGTCCTGCGGAGCTTCATTCCCGGTCAGCAGAAGAAAACTGCCCGACCGAGAATGTTTCGTCACTTTGTTCCGTCAAGGGAGCTACACTCCCTTGCGACGCTTGTGCGTCTATCCCTTGTGGACTTGCCGTCCGCAAACAGCATGAAATGCTGTTCGCCGCCAGCAAGTTTGAAAAACCGAATACCGAAAATCAGACCGTTGACTGGTCGCAATGTGCGAAAAGTTGACGGTCTTTTTTTATCCCCAAAATCAAAAAAGGAGGTCAAGCACAATGACAAAACCGAAAACCCTTGAACAGCTCCGAGCCGAAAAGGAACGAGCTGAGACGCAGCTTGCACAGGAGAAGCACAAGCTCAACCGTCTTGAGAACAGAAAGAAATATCTGGAGAAAGGCGAAAGGCAGAAACGCACCCATCGTCTTTGCAATCTGGGCGGCACGATTGAGAGTCTTGCCCCGGAGGTCAAAGATCTCACACGCACCGAAATGACAGAGCTGATGGAACACATCTTTTCTCTGTCCGAAGTCCAGCGAGCCGTCCGTCACATGGCGATTACCCACATCAACCAAGCGAGCAGAGGAAAGGAGCAGAAAGCCGATGGCACTATTTCATCTGAGCGTCACGCAGACTAAGCGAAGCGCAGGACAGTCCGCTATTGCTTCTGCCGCCTACCGTGCCGGGGAGCGATTGTATAGCGAGTATTACGGCGAATACAGCGACTACACCCGCAAGGGCGGCGTGATCTGCTCTGACATTCTCCTGCCGTCCCATGCACCGCCCGAATACGCAGACCGCCAGACCCTATGGAACGCCGTGGAAAAAGCCGAGCGTGGAAAGAACGCCCAGCTTGCATACAGCTTTGACATTGCCTTGCAGAATGAATTTTCCCTTGAGGAAAACATCGCTCTTGCAAGGCAATTTTTGTTGGAGAACTTTGTGAGCCGGGGCATGGTAGTTGACTTCGCCGTACACCAGCCAGACCGGGAGGACGGCGGCATACCAAACCCGCATTTTCATGTGCTTTGCCCCATCCGCCCCATCGAGCAGAACGGCAAATGGGGACTAAAGCAACGCCGGGTGTATGAGCTGGACGAGGACGGCAACCGTATCCGGGACGCAGACGGAAAGTTTGTGTTCAACGCCGTTCCCACTACCGACTGGGGCAGTCCCGAAACGCTGGAATACTGGCGGCAGACATGGGCGGAGCTATGCAACGCCAAGTTTGCTGAAAAGGGGCTTGACGTTAGTATCGACCACCGAAGCTATGAGCGTCAGGGCGTGGAGCTTCTTCCCACCGTCCATGAGGGCGCAACCGTCCGGGCAATGGAGAAGAAAGGCATACGCACCGAGAAAGGCGAGTTCAACCGCTGGATCAGAGCCACCAATGCCGTTATTCGGGACATCAAGAAGAAAATAGCGTCCCTTATCGGCTGGATAGCGGATATGAAAGCCGAGCTGTCCAAACCGCAGGCACCCGACCTTATTTCTCTGCTGAACGCCTATTACACCCAGCGCAGAGCCGGGGCATATTCGCAGAAAGGCAAGGTCAGCAACCTAAAGGAGATGAACGAGACCTTCAATTATCTCCGGGCAAACGGCATTTACTCCCTTGAAGATTTGGAGCACCGTGTCAGCGAACACAGTGCTGCCACAGAGAGCTTGAAGAAAACGCTGGACGAACAGACCGCCCGAATGAAAGCAATTAAGCAGCTCTATGACAGCTCCGCTGCTTTCCAGAGCTTGAAGCCTGTCTATGACGGCTTGCAGAAAATCAAGTTTGAGAAGCCCAGAGCCAAGTACAAGGCAGAGCATGAAGCGGAACTGAAACAGTTCTACGCCGCCAGACGCAAGTTGACCGGAGAGTTCCCGGACGGCAAGGTGGATATGAAAAAGCTGACCGAAGAGTATGACGAGCTGGAACAGGCGCACAACACCACCTATGGCGAGTTTAAGACCG